>ERZ1026961.515-NODE-515-length-22165-cov-10.529218_pt1 | contig 22165 bp, 19 predicted proteins | sample MGYA00519298_ERZ1026961 | MGnify/ENA primary metagenome ERZ1026961 (study PRJEB26926, sample SAMN06164515) | human gut metagenome | biome: ENVO:00009003; feature: ENVO:2100002; material: ENVO:00002003 | host: Homo sapiens | place: USA | collected 2012 ...
GATCATGCCTAGTCTCGTGGGCTCGGAGATGTGTATAAGAGACAGGTGTTATACTATATTCAGTGGCTTGGATAACCTACACAGTAATATTGAATTTTTTAGAGTATTCATGATGTATAAGGAGATAAAGAAATATGGCAAAATTTAGCGCCTCACATTTTAAATCACAAATTCGGCAAGCGCAACGTAAAGCAGAACGTCAATTAAAAAATGAACTTAATCAAGCCTCTCGAAAAATCGAAAGGGATATAAATAGAGAAATTCACAATTATAATTCAAAAATGCAACATAATCGACAAATTGTTCTGAGAGAACTTAAAAAGTTGCAAACGCATTCAACTATGACTATTCGTAGTTCGTATACTATTTCATTAGATGCAATGCAAAAGCATTATGTAACTATTGGCAATGTATATCAGAACGAGTCGCTTACACCGCAGCAAGAATATATTTTAAATTTAATTGAACAGGAGCAGGCTAACGGGCTAATTACTGCAAATATCGTAGAAAATAACGATTTCCCCGCAGAAAATACTGACGATATAGAAATTGGTGCCAAATTGCAACATGTCTCTGATGATCTGAATAATCGCTGGAAGGGTGCGGTCTTTGCGATTAACCCGCAAAATCCAGATGCAGCAAGACATTTTTGTACAAGCGCAAGAGAAATATTCACAGAATTTATAGAATTAAAAGCACCGGACGAAGCAGTTTTTCAATATAACCCTAATTGTCAGAAAACAAATCAAGGGAATGCTACTCGGCGAGAAAAAATTAAGTATATGATGAGAAACTCTAATATGGATGAAAGTGTTATTTCTTTTGCTGAAGCAGATATAACAAACATTTTAGAGTTATTTCATGTATTGAGTGATGGGACACACGGTCCAGCAGGGAGATACAGCTATCAGAATTTATTGCAGGTGAAAAAACGTGTTGAACAGGGAATTTATTTTCTCTGTGAAATATCTATCTAACTAGAAAAAGATCGTTTGAAAGGGTGAAATCATGTTTATCGGCAGAGAGCGTGAACTTGCGACGCTGAATAAGTTATACGCATCGGACAAGTTTGAATTTGTAGTAATATATGGCCGCCGCCGTGTCGGTAAAACGGCGCTGATCAGCCAGTTTATTGATGACAAAAACGCCATCTATTTTATGGGCGTTGAGAGCAACGCCAAGCAGAATCTTGAAAATTTCAGCAAGAGTATTCTCAGCTATCACACCGGAATGGATGCAGAAACTTCTTTTCTATCCTTTCAAGCGGCTTTGGAATATGTGTTCAAGCTGTCCGAAAAGGAACGGATTATTCTTGCCATCGACGAATACCCCTATGTTGCCCGCTCATCGAAAAGCCTCGCTTCCACCATACAACTTTTGATTGACCAATACAAAGATACTTCCAAGCTGATGCTGATCCTCTGCGGCTCGTCTATGTCCTATATGGAAGACCATGTTCTCGCCTACAAAGCGCCCCTTTACGGCAGACGGACGGCGCAGATGAAAATTCTTCCCTTTGACTTCGAGGAGACTTGCCATTATTTCAAAAATTTTACAGGTGAAGAGAAAGCCTATGTGTACGGAATCGTCGGCGGCACGCCGCAGTATCTGCTTCAGATGAGCGATAAACTGAGCATTGAGGACAATATTAAAAATACATTTTTGAATCCCAACTCCGCTCTGTTTGAAGAGCCGGAAAATCTGCTCAAGCAGGAGGTGCGGGAACCGGCATTATATAATGCTATCATCACGGCGATTGCGACCGGCGCTTCCCGTATGTCGGAGATTTCCGGAAAAGTCGGGGAAAGCACAAATATTTGCTCCGCCTATGTGAAAAACCTGATCTCCCTCGGCATTATCGAAAAAGAGACGCCATACGGTGAAAAAGCGTCCCGAAAAGCGATTTACTCTATTGCGGATAATATGTTCCGCTTTTGGTATCGTTTTGTACCGGAAAACAATTCGATTATCGCCCGTGGCGCTGCCGATCTGGCATACAAACGCATTGAGCCGCATCTGTCCGACTATATGGGCAAGGTGTTTGAGGAGATTTGCAAGCAGTATCTCTGGAAACAGCTGCTTTCCGGTGAATGCCCGGTGGAGTTTTCCTCTCTGGGCCGCTGGTGGGGCAACGATCCCAAAGAAAAACGGCAGACTGAAATTGATATCCTTGCCGAGCAGGATAAAAACACCGCCCTTTTCGGCGAGTGTAAATGGACGAATGAGAAAGTAGATCTCGGCGTTTTGGAAACCCTCGTAAAGCGCAGTGAACTGTTCCCCTATAAAAATGTCCACTACTACCTCTTTGCCAAAATCGGCTTCACTAAAGGCTGCACCGACCGGGCAAGTGAGATGGGGAATGTGACACTGGTGAGTTATGAAGATATGGTGAGCAAATGAAATAAAGTGCCCTCACATTAAAGACAATTTATAAATGATCCTCAAGTAATGGAGATGAAGATATGGCATATCAAAGTGAAGCAGAGCTTGAACTGCAATTTATAGATCAGTTATACAAACAAGGTTATGATACCATTTCAATTCCTGACTATGACGCACTGGTCGAGAATTTCAAGGTGCAATTCGAGGCGTTCAATGCGAGTAAGCTGGACAAACCGCTCACAGATAAAGAATGGGAACGCATTCTCAACCTGATGCTCGGCAAATCTGTGTTCCAGAGTGCAAAAATACTCAGAGACAAGTTTGTCTTGGAACGTGAGGATGGATCGAAGGTTTATCTTTCGTTTTTTGACAGCGATCACACAAAGAACATTTTTCAGGTAACGCACCAGACTACTGTTGTCGGGAAGTATGTCAACCGTTACGATGTAACCATTCTCGTCAACGGACTTCCACTGATTCAAGTGGAGTTGAAGCGTAGAGGCATTGACATCCGTGAAGCAGTCAATCAGGTGATGCGGTATAAAAAGCATTCTTACAATGGGCTTTACCACTTCATTCAAATCTTTATTATTTCTAATGGCGTAGATACAAAGTATTTTGCAAACTCGGATCGGGAGATGCTACATAGCCTCGCATTCTTTTGGACGGACTTTGATAATGTTCGTCTTACGAATTTGAAGGATTTTTCGATAGCTTTCCTTGCCCGTGACCATATCATCAAAATGTTGACACGGTATATGATTTTGAATGATACGGACAAGTTGCTGATGGTTATGCGTCCTTATCAGGTTTATGCTGTTGAAGCGCTTGTTCGGCAAGCAACGCTGACAAACCGCAATGCTTACGTCTGGCATACAACCGGCGCCGGTAAGACTCTGACCTCTTTTAAGACGGCTCAGATTCTGGCAGCCAATCCAAATATCAAGAAAGTCATCTTCCTTGTTGACCGCAAAGACTTGGACTCTCAGACTACGGAAGAATTCAACAAGTTTGAAAACGGATCGGTGGATGCAACCGACCGCACCGATGTTCTCGTTCAACAAATGCAAGATAAGAACCGGCAGCTCATTGTTACCACCATGCAGAAAATGGCGAACGCTGTGAAACGTCCTCAGTATGCAAGGATTATGGATGCATATAAAGATGAAAAAGTCGTTTTCATCATCGACGAATGCCATAGAAGTCAGTTCGGCGATATGCACAAAGATATTGTGCGGCATTTCCAGAAAGCACAGTTCTTTGGCTTTACTGGAACGCCTCGTTTTGAGGTCAACGGAAAAGTCGAAGGAAAAATCACGCAGACTACAGAAATGCTGTTCGGAGAGTGCGTCCATAACTACCTGATTAAAGACGCTATTTTCGATAACAATGTCCTCGGCTTCCATGTGGAGTACATAAAGACGATGGAGGGAGATTTTGATTGGGACGATCCCACATTGGCAAATGCCATCGATGTGAATGAACTTTACCTATCCGAAGAGCGAATGTCCTTGATTGCCAATCACATCATTCAGAACCATAAGGCAAAAACACGGAATAGGCAGTATACTGCCATATTCGCAGTTTCGTCGATTGAGGCGCTGGTCAAGTATTACGACATCTTCAAGAGCATCAAACACGACCTAAATATTTCCGGTATCTTTTCTTATGGACAGAATGAAGATGCGGAGGGAAAAGACGAGCATAGCCGTGATGCGTTGGAGCGGATCATCAAAGATTATAATGAGATGTATAGTACAAACTTCTCGACTGATACTTTCGCCGCCTATCACAAGGACATTTCGGATCGTGTAAAGGGTAAGAAGACGAAGCCGCTGGACATCCTTCTCGTGGTCAATATGTTTCTCACCGGCTTCGACAGCAAAACGCTCTCTGTCCTTTATGTGGACAAAGATTTGAAGTATCACGATCTGTTGCAAGCCTATTCCCGTACAAACCGTGTGGAAAAGGAAACAAAGCCGTTTGGTATAGTCATCTGCTACCGTAATCTCAAAAAGCAGACAGATGATGCGCTTACACTGTTCTCAAAGGCACAGGACACGTCGGGCATTATTGTTCCAGACTATGATTACTTCGTCGAGAAATTCAACGAAATGGTCATTAAACTGAAGGAAATCGCCGATACTCCCGCTACGGTAGATACCATGCAGAGCGAGGAAGATCAAAAGCAGTTTGTTGTGACTTTTCGTGAGCTTACGAAGTATCTGCAATCTCTGCATACCTTTATCGAGTTTAGCTTTGACCAAAATGCACTCACGATGTCTGAACAGGAGTATCAGGATTACAAGAGTAAATATCTGATGCTCTATTCAAGGCAGAAAACAGATCGTGAAGTTGTTTCGGTGCTGAATGATGTGGACTTCTGCATTGAGCTAATGGAAAGCGACCGAATCAATGTCGCCTACATCATGAACCTTATCCGCAACATCCACTTCGATGATGCAAAGCAGAAGGATTATGACATCAAACATATTAAGGACGAGCTGGGCAGAACGGACAACCCGCAGTTGCTCAAAAAGGTTGAGATTCTACAATCGTTCTTGGACACGGTTGTCGCTGGCCTTAACAGCGCAGATGAAATTGACGCTGCCTACAACGACTTCGAGAACGCTGAAAAGCAAAAAGAAATTGAAGCTTTTGCCCATCAGGAGGACATCAACGCTAAGATACTTACCGACTTCATCTCGGAATATGAATTTTCCGGTACGATGGATGCCGGAAATATCCGTGACCGGCTAACAAAACCCATGCCGCTTTTGAAAAAACGGTCATTGGTCAATCGTATTGTGGAATTTATCAGGAAGCATACCGAAAAATATCAATAAGGAGAAAGTGAAAAATGGACAACACCATTCAAGCTCATCAAAAAGAGCTTTGCAACAAGCTTTGGGCAATGGCCAATGCCCTCAGAGGTAATATGGAAGCCTATGAGTTCAAAAATTACATCTTGGGCATGATTTTCTACTACTATCTTTCAGACAAAACTGAGAAGTACATGGTAAATCTTTTGAAAGATGATGGAATTGGGTATGAAGAGGCGTGGGCTGATCCTGAGTACAAGGAAGCCGTCGTGGAGGAAGCTTTGCGTGACTTGGGATTTGTGATTGAACCTCAGTTTCTTTTCCGCAAGATGGTTAAGATGGTGGAAAACCGTTCATTTGATATTGAGTTTTTGCAGAAAGCCATCAACTCCCTCATGGAGTCCACCATAGGCAATGATTCTCAGGAAGATTTTGATGGCCTGTTCTCGGATATGCAGCTCGATTCTACGAAGCTTGGACATACCGTCAAGGACAGAAGCGCAGTTATGTCCAAAATTATTTCATCTCTTGATGAAATCAATTTTGGTGTGGAAGATACGAAGATTGATGTGCTTGGAAACGCTTATGAATACCTGATCGGCCAATTTGCCGCCACAGCCGGTAAAAAGGCTGGTGAGTTCTACACGCCTTCGGGCCCTGCTGAACTGCTTTGCCGGATTGCTTGTCTTGGGCTGTCGAATGTTAAGGATGCTGCTGATCCGACTTGCGGCTCCGGTTCTCTTCTGCTACGCCTCAAAAACTATGCTAATGTACGCAACTACTATGGTCAGGAGCTTACCTCTACTACCTATAATCTTGCCAGAATGAACATGATTCTGCGTGGTATTCCCTATCGCAATTTCAATATCTACAACGGTGACACCTTGGAGCATGACTACTTTGGCGATAAAAAATTCCGTGTTCAGGTAGCAAATCCACCCTATTCAGCGCATTGGTCAGCCGACATGCGGTTTATGGAAGATCCTCGTTTCAATGAGTATGGCAAACTCGCCCCGAAGAGTAAGGCAGACTTTGCATTCGTGCAGCACATGGTTTATCACATGGATGAAGATGGACGAGCTGTCGTGCTGCTGCCTCACGGCGTTCTATTCCGTGGAGCGGCTGAAGAGGTGATCCGCAAACACCTCATTCAAAAACTGAATGTGCTGGATGCTGTTATCGGGCTTCCGGCAAACCTTTTCTTCGGCACCGGAATTCCTGTCTGTGTTCTCGTTCTCAAAAGGGAGCGCAACGGCAATGCGGATAACATCTTGTTCATTGACGCTTCCAAAGACTTTGAAGCTGGAAAGAATCAGAACATCCTCCGTGAGTGCGACATCGACAAAATCGTAGAGACTTATGAGCATCGTGAAGACGTGGACAAGTACGCTCATGTGGCGACGATGCAGGAAATTGAAGAGAACGGTTTTAACCTCAACATTCCCCGCTATGTTGACACCTTTGAGCCGGAAGAGGAAATTGATCTGAACGAAGTAGCTGCGGAAATCCGCAAGCTCCAAAGTGAAATCAAGGATATCGACGCAGAGTTGAAACCATATTTTGATGAGTTGGGATTGGATTTCCCGTTTGATGTGGAGGGCAAATAATCATGGCAAATGTATCCTCAAGTAACGGTCTCGAAAAGCGCCCGAAACTGCGCTTTCCGGGCTTTGACGAGCCGTGGAGAGTTGAAAGGTTATCTGACTTCGCAGACCGTGTAACACGAAAGAATAGCCAGAATCAAACTGACCTGCCGCTTACAATCTCATCAAAAGACGGCTTAGTGGATCAGGTGAGCTATTTTAATAAGACAGTCGCCAGCAAAGATATGAGCGGGTACTATCTGCTTCTTAATGGGGAGTACGCATACAACAAAAGTTATTCCGTGGGATATGACTTCGGCTCCATCAAGCGTCTGGATCGCTACCCAATGGGTGCTTTATCGACGCTCTACATTTGTTTTGCCCTTAAAAAGCATTATAGCGATTTTATCAAAGCTTATTTTGATTCACTCAAATGGTATAGGGAAATCTATATGATTTCAGCGGAAGGTGCCCGAAATCACGGCTTACTCAATGTTCCAACAGACGAGTTCTTTGAGACCAAACACTATCTGCCGCAGAACCTTAATGAGCAGCGGAAGATTGCCGATTTCATAATTGCTTTAGATCACAGGATCGACGCACAGCAGTCGTTAGTAGACAACCTCAAGAAGTATAAAAGAGGTGCAGTAGACGGGATTCTATCAAGAAAACTCAAAATTCACAAGACTACTCCTTGGAGCGAGATGAAAATATCCGAGCTATTCTCACCGATTAGTGACAAGGGACATGAAGAACTCACCGTTCTTACCATCGTACAAGGTATCGGTACTCAACCCCGTAACAGCGTGGATCGTAGAATAGCCTATGATAAGTCAACGACGAACACATATAAACGAGTATGTGAAAATGATTTTATACTTCACTTACGCTCTTTTGAAGGCGGTTTGGAAATTGCAAACAGCGAGGGAATAGTTAGTCCGGCATATACCATTCTTCGAGCGAAAAGGGAGATAGTCCCAATGTTCTACTATGCCTATTTCCGTTCCTATTGGTTTATAAGTAATAAGCTTCGAATCGCTGTTGAAGGCATAAGGGACGGAAAATCAATCAATATGGGCACTTTTTGGAATATAACGGTTCCATGTCCCTCTATTGAAGAACAACTCCACATAGCAGAACATCTGCGACGATTAGATGCAAAAATAAGTAAAGAAGAAGCATTGCTCACCAGATTGCAAGCGATTAGAGGTGGGCTTATGCAGCAACTCTTTATATAAAGAGCTGCTGTATAAAAGAGGATTTCATATCTTTTAGCCGGGTCAGCTTTTCATCCGAAAGAAAGCAGATGCTATCAAGGCTCTCCATGACTTCAACAATTTTGTTTTGCTCATCAAGAGATGGGCACCAAAACCCGACATTCAATATTCTGTTTCCTGATAAGTTAATACGGGATATGCCTTGTCCCTCTTTCATGATTTGATTGCGAACGGACTTTGAACGCATAACATAGCCCAAGTATTTTGGATTTAATTGTTTCAGCGAATTAGGACGAAGTGCCATACAGAATGAATTAAGGTACGGCTTGGAATTATGTAACCATACTGACGATAAGCCAACTTCTTCAACTGTTTCGGATGATTGTGTAAAGAGAATATCTCCATACTGAATACGATTTTGCCTTTCGTCTGATCCAATACTAACCGGCATTATTCCGTCTGCCGTGGCGAAAGCATTTTTGTAAACATTCATGTATGTGATAAATCTATCTGATCCGTGACCAAAATCGTCCTTAGTCTTTCCAGACAGTCCTCCCAAAAACTCGCCTATTTCTGATATAGTTGTCCATTTCCAATCAGCGAATGAAGTACCTCTGTTTGTGAAGCGTATTTTCTTCGCAAGAAATGCTTCGAAGACACCTCTTTTATACTTCTGTTCAAGTATGCAGAAACGATCTATAAACGCCGAAATCCCTTGCAATAGCGGATTTACCTCTGCTACTGCAAGGGATTTTGCTATGATACTGCATTGATTTTGACTGCAAAAATAAACCTCAAGTAACGGTCTCGAAAAGCGCCCGAAACTGCGCTTCCCGGGCTTTGATGAGCCGTGGAATGAAACACCGTTATCAGCGTGTTTTGCAAAGAACATAAAGAAAAATGCGGATGGGAGTATTTCCAATGTAATTTGTAACTCCGCAAAGATGGGACTTATTCCTCAGCGTGATTACTTCGATAAGGACATTGCAAACAGCGATAATACCAACGGCTACTACATAATTGAGCATGATGACTTTGTTTACAATCCAAGGAAGTCATCCGATGCGCCATACGGACCTATAAGTCGTTATGCTTATTCAGACGCAGGGATCGTTTCGCCGCTCTATCTCTGTTTTCGAGCCAAAGGAAATGTAGACACGAACTTTTTTGAGTGGTATTTCCATTCATCTGCATGGCATCGTTATATCTATATGACCGGCGATAGTGGCGCACGGCATGACAGAGTAAGTATAAAAGATGCCGATTTCTTTTCCATGCCAATTCGTTTTCCATCTGCAATAGAGCAAAAGAAAATCGCCGCTTTTCTAAACACTATTGAACGACGAATCACCTCTCAGCAACTTCTTATAGGCAGCCTCAAGAAGTATAAAAGAGGACTACATGAGTTTGTTTTTCTCAAAAACCGTAAGGCGTCTTGGGAAAAGGCAGCACTCAAAAATATAGCTTCATTTTGCGGGGGTGGAACACCCTCAAAAGATATATCATCATATTGGAACGGAAATATTGGCTGGATTTCATCGTCTGACATACAAGATGAGTGGATAGATGATATATCTGTGACACGAAGAATTACTAACTCAGCGATTGACAATTCGGCCACTAAGATATGTCCAAAAGGAACAATCGCTATCGTTTCACGAGTAGGGGTAGGGAAAGTCGCAGTCATGCCCGAAAGCCTCTGCACGAGTCAAGACTTTACTAATATAACCTCCATAACAGGGAATACACACTATATGGCCTATCAAATTGCATTCAAAATGAAAATTGAAGCCATCAAGACACAAGGAACATCCATCAAAGGGGTCACAGGAGATACTATAAAATCAATGGTAATGGACATTCCAACTTTGGAAGAGCAGGAGCATATAGCAGAGTTGCTCAGTACCTTTGACCTACATATCAAACGAGCAATTCGTAATCTGGATATTCTTCTCGTAACGAAGAAGGCTTTATTGCAGCAACTTTTTATATAAAAAGTTGCTGCATAAGGGTTTTCCGCTGTTGCATGAGTAGGCTAAGTTTGCATTCCCCACTTTCAATACGATCGGTGATTCTTGTAAATAAACCAACCAATAGTTTTACATCTGCTTGACTGCTTGGAAACGGGATGCTTTTGTCTAAAAAATGTGTCGTAGTTATATTGATAGTGTTTTTTGCCCCCTTTTGTGCAAGTGTTCTTAGATAATTATTTGCATTATTGCTCTGCTCAAAGTAAGTGTGTATCAAATATCCTGTCTCATAGGATAAAGGTGTGTAAACACCGTAAAGCGGCGAAACTGCTACATCTTCTTGTAGCCAGCTCTGTTTGACTATACCGTAGGGAAAATCACCGGTTGGACTTTTTGTATATACTACATCTCCGGGTTTTACGCGCCCATAATGGGAAGTGTCTGATGCTGAAAACCTGCGACCGAGATGTTCTAATTGATCTACAACACTTTTTGTAACTGCAACTGAGCATACACGAAGATTTGCAGTCTCTCTATTTCTATATTCTTTTAGAAGGTAGGTTAATGGCGTAGCCTCAACTTTTATTCCGTATGGATTATCAGAATGGAATACACTAAAAACCAATCCTCTTTTATACTTCTTGAGGGCATCGACAAAGGAACGCTGAAGATCAATTCGTTCGTTCAAGCATTCTAACAGAGAAGCGATTTTATCTTGTTCTTCTTTACAAGGAAGATCAAACTTTGCAGATTTTAACGCTTCGAACGAAAGAACAACTTGACTTGTTCCGACAGCAAGCACTGACAGCTTTTTTCGTGCTCGGGCTGACGAGTTGAGATATTCTGTCATAAAAGTGCTGTTCGCATTTTTGAATCGAAAGACCGGATAGAATTTACTTACAATAGCCTTGTCGCTGATTTTGTTAATGTTGAAGGTAAACCTTCCGTCATCGCTTCTATTTCTGTATGTGCAAAAGCCAAGAGGTATAATGTTATAGCCGTCTGTATCGTGCCTTTGTTGAGAGCCAAAATGATCTATTTGTCTTTGAAGTCCCTCACGAGAAGATGTAAGGACTTCAAAGTCATGTTCTCCATGAACTTTCTCTGAATATGGCTCAATAATTGTACCGAGGGAAGTACGCTGCCAGCTTGGAAATTCCGCTCCGCAATCATCTCTAAACGATAATGCTGGGCGCTTTTCGAGACCGTTACTTGAGGTTTATAATGCCTTGATTATCCCTCCGTCAGATAATGTTCATGGAGGTGGTCAATATGACTAACAATACACAATTTAAGACGCTGTTGAACACTTGGCTAAATCAGAAAAAGCCAATGATTACGCCGTCAACCCACGCCAGCTTCACGCTGATTGCCGAAAATCACTTAATCCCATACTTCGGCAAGCGTAAAATTGGCAGCATCACCGAAACGGACATTCAGAGCTACATTTCGTATCTCTACAATGCCGGTCGGCTGGATAACACGGGAGGGCTAACCGTAAAGACCATACGGGATGTAATCCTCGTTCTCAGGCTTGCAATGGAATATGCCTACAAAGAACGGGCAATTCCATTGCTGAATTGGGACTTGATTGAGTACCCCAAAGAACTGGGTATCAAAAAAGTCAACTCGCTTTCCAAAGATCAAGAGCAAGCACTTATTCAGTGCATTTATATGAATTTGAGCAGGAAAACGGCTGGAATTCTAATTGCGCTGTTTACCGGCGTTCGAATTGGTGAACTTTGCGGACTCCAGATGAAGGATATTTCCCTTACGGAGAAAACAATCAATATCAACAAGACTGTCCAGCGTATCTATGACAAGCGAAAGGGTAAATCCTATCTTCACATAGGCCCGCCAAAGACAAAAACATCTGCCAGAACAATCCCAGTTCCGTCACTACTCATGAACATCATCAAGAAGTTTTATACGGAGAATCCGAATCACTACTTCCTGACAGGTAAGACGAAACCAACTGAGCCTCGTACATACCGGCAGTTTTTCGCTCGCTTTCTCAAGCGTAATGGGCTGCAAAAGGTAAAGTTTCATGAGATCCGTCACACCTTTGCAGTACGAGCAATCGAGATACCGGAGTTCGACATCAAGTCGCTCTCTGAAATCCTTGGTCACAAGAATGTGTCGTTTACTTTGAATGTCTATGGGAGCGCAAATCTCCAACAGAAAGTGAAGTGCATGAATCTTCTTAACGATTTATTATAAACAAGTCGTGTTGTCGATTCCATGCAAACACAAAAACGCCCGCCACTTCCGGCGGGCAAATTTTTTTGTTCTTTTTCAAAAATTTTTCTCTGAAACAGGTTGCGTTTCGACTTCTCAATTCCAAATAAGTGAAGGGATAAATTTTTTTGAGATTAGGGGGTGCATTTGGCCGTTCTCAGTGGGAATAAGTGAAGGGACTTTTTTGGCAAGCAGAATAAAGCACCTGCAACCGAAAAAATATTTTCTCATTTTTTCTGTGAAATAGGGTGTCATTTGGCTTTGTAATTCCAAATAAGTGAAGGGTAAAATTTTTTCTCAAAAAATTTTCGAGAAAAAGCTCGGAAATGGGTGTGCATTTCGGCCCCCTTTGTCCAAATGAGTGAAGGGGTTATTTTCATCGGATAAAAAACTTTTCAAAAACACCCGATAATTTGCCGATTCCCAGTGAGAACAAGTGAAGGGATTTTTCAAATACGCAAATATTTTTCTGGTTAGGGTGTGCATTTGGCCTCTCCCAGTGGGAATAAGTGAAAGACCTTCTTACTGTACCTTGAAAATTGAATATTAATCCGAGCGGGATATGACTGTGCTACGACCTTCCGAAAGAAGCAAGCACGGCAACGCCGCTTGACGGGGCAGGGATAGAAAAACGGCATTCGGATAACACGCAACAGATATCGGAAGGCACTATGATCCTCACGCCGATATCTGCCTTACATAGCCGTAAAAAAGGAGGATTGAAGCGCTATGAAAAAATCAGAGCTCAAAGAGCTTTATCAGATGATGTTTCCGGAATATCCGGACATCGTGACCGTCCGGCAGCTTCGGGAAATGCTGGGCATCAGCCGTCAGCTTGCCTACGATCTCATCAACGATGGTGAATTGCAGGCAATCAAAATCGGCAATAGTTTCAAAATCCCGAAAGTCAGTGTAATTAACTTCGTGACCGAAGAGAAAAAGGAAGTGAAATCAAGTGCCTGAAATCCTGCGGCTTACCCCGTCCCAGCGTTCAAGGTGCAACCGCCTGATCAAAAGGCTGTGCGCCAATTATGACGATGGCAACTGCCTATTGCTGGATGACGGCGAGCCCTGCGTCTGTCCACAGACCATTTCCTATTCGTTGCTGTGCCGGTATTTCCGCAATGCGGTTTTACCCGCAGAAAAGGAACTGTATGCGGACATTTTCAAACAGCGTACTTATCACTGCGCCGAGTGCGGAGCGGCTTTTGTGCCAAACTCCAACCGGCAAAAATACTGCCTATCGTGCAGCAAAAAGGTGCACCGCAGGCAGAAAAACGAGAGCGCCAGAAAGCGTAAAGCAGACAATTAGAGACCCAAAAACGCCCTATTTTCAAGGCCTTTTTGACACCAAATCGGGATATATAGGGTAAGAATACTAAACCCTTCGATTTCGGTGTTCTAACTGTCCGAATAACAAAAACGAAAGGATGTACTTATGAAAAGAAAATTAGTGACCGTGGACGCAGAAACTCTGCTGGCCACACCGATGAGTAAGACCATGTTCATTGTCGATGGGCTGATCCCACAAGGGGTGAATGTCTTGAGCGGAGCCGCCAAAATCGGCAAAAGCTGGCTGATGTTGTGGCTTGGATTGCAAGTGTCTCAAGGACTACCCGTTTGGGGAATCCCGACCATGCACTGCGATGTGCTGTATCTCTGTTTGGAGGATACACAAAGACGAATTAAAGACCGACTTTTCGATTTGACCAATGATCCGCCTCGGAGTTTCCATTTGTCTGTAACCTGCGGCTTGATTGGAAACGGGCTGGAAGAAGAAATCATTAACTTCTTGGAGGACTTCCCGAAGACAAAGCTGGTAATTATCGACACGCTTCAAAAGGTGCGGGATTCCAAAGGCAGCACCGGGAAAACGGGAATGTACGGCAACGATTACGACGACATTTCCTCCATTAAGCGGATCGCAGATGAGCACGATATTTCCATTATTCTCGTCCATCATCTGCGAAAACTCAAGGACGGAGACGATCCGTTCAACGAGGTGTCCGGCTCTACCGGCATCACCGGAGCGGCGGACACCAATTATGTGCTTAAGCGCAAACGAAGCAGCAGGGACGCCACCCTTCTGGCCTGCGGGCGGGATGTGGAATATCAGGAGCTGACTCTGCGGTTTCAAGACCTGAAATGGGAGCTTGTGGAGCACAAAAACACAGAAGAAATCCGCAAAGCGGAAATCCCGCAGTTTCTTTTTCGGGTAGCGGAATTTATGAAATCCCGCACCGAATGGGTAGGAACTGCCACCGATTTGATTGCAGATATGGCGGAAACCGAAACCACGCCCAATGTGGTAACCAAGTATTTAGGACAGTTTTCAAACGAGGTACTGGAACCTGCCGGGATTGAGTACCGAACCAAGCGGACAGGGCAAAGCAGGCTGATCAAGTTCATACGGCATGACGGCGGTGACGCAAATGACGGGGCAAACGATATATAGCGAAAAGTGTGTCACAAGCGTCATTACCGTCACAATTTTAAGAAAGGATTTGATGTTTATGAGAAGCAAAACACTTGGAATCAACGTAAGAGTAACACCTGCCGAGAAGGAGAAACTCAGCGAAAACGCATATTATTGCGGACTTTCTCTATCGGAATATCTGCGGAGGTTGGGACTTGGAAAAGATGTAAAAGCCGCAACCGATGAGAAAATCTACAAGACTTTTCGGCTTATCCGACAACTGAAAATGGATTTTGAATCACTCGAAAGAAGCGAAATCCTCCATCGGATAAGCACGATAGAGGATTTCCTAAAGTAGATAATACAAGACAGCGGTTTTAGGCTGCGTTATCTTAGCGAGCAGACCGTTTATACTCCCAAAAGTCGTAAAACGGTGAATCTCGTTAGGGCGCACCCTAATACCCCGTAAAGAAAGGATGAAAAAGATGAAACGAAGAGTTAAAAAGCAATTCTGGCTTTCCCCACAGGACGCCAGAGAATTAAAACGCAGGGCAAAGCTTTGCGGAATTACAGAGACAGCAGTGATCCGCATCCTGTTACACGGCTACGAGCCGAAGGAAAAGCCGGACGCAAGATTTTATGAAGCAATGCGCCAGCTTTCCGCCATCGGCAACAACATCAACCAGCTTGCAGTGAAAGCAAATACACTCGGCTTTATTGACACGCCGATGCTGAAAGCGGAAGCCCTGCGCTGGCACAAGTTTCAGGCGGACATCGAAGCGGTGTTTCTCCGCCCCGGCGAAAGCAATTTGAAATGGCAATAAAGGAGACAAACACAATGACAAAACGAAAATCTGATTTTACTTTACAAATGAATTCATTAGATGAGCTGTTTTCCTCACAGGAGGAACGGGACGATGCAAAGCTGGAACGGGTGAAAGAGATTCCGCTTACTGAGCTGCACCCGTTTAAGGATCATCCATTCAAAATCCAAAATGATGACGAGATGAAACGCCTGATGGAGAGTATCCAGAAATTCGGGACACTTACACCGGCGCTCGCTCGTCCTTTGCCGGAGGGCGGCTATGAACTGATCTCCGGGCATAGAAGGCTGGCGGCGTGTCAGGTGCTTGGCATTGAAACAATGCCCGTAATCATTCGGGAGATGAGCGACGATGAAGCAGTTATTGCAATGGTGGACGCCAACCTGCAACGGGAACATATTTTGCCCAGTGAAAAAGCGTTTGCCTATAAGATGAAGCTGGACGCAATTAAACATCAGGGTGTAACTTCTGCCCAAGTTGGGCAGAAGTTGTTGAGTGTCGAAAAAGTTGCGGAAGACGCAGGAGAAAGTCGTAATCAGGTTAAGCGCTATATTCGATTAACCTACCTAATCCCCGAACTATTAGAAATGGTAGACGACGGAAAAATTGCTTTTAACCCTGCGGTGGAAATCTCGTACTTAGAGCAGTCAGAACAACGGGTATTGTTAAACGCAATGGAGTTCAACGACTGCACGCCGTCTCACGCACAGGCGATCCGCTTAAAGAAACTTTCGCAGGAGGGGGTACTGCAAGACCAGACGATCTACGACATCCTCGCCGAGCAGAAGCCCAACCAGCAGGAGCAATATAAATTCAAGCGGGAGGACATTCGCAAATATTTCCCGAAGAGTTACACGGACAAGCAGGTCTGCGATACGGTCATCAAGCTGTTGGAACAATGGCAGCGCAGACGGGAGCGTGACAGGGACAGCCGCTGATTCGAACCGAAAATGTGTGCGGAGCACGACCTTCACACAATGGAAAGAACGGCACCGGCAGGGTATAATGGCCTTGTCGGTGCCGGACTGTCCTGTGTAAAAGCAAAGAAAGGAGTTTTATCAATTGGTATCAGGACATTTACAGGTTAAAAAGGGGTACTACTACGCTGTGCTAAGCTTCTACGACAGCAAAAACAAGCGGCACGTCAAGTACATATCCACCGGACTTCCCGAAAAGGGAAACAAACGAAAAGCCGAAGCGGAGCTTGTAAAAATCCGCAACGCTTTTGAACCGCCCGCAGAGATCGGCGAGCTTTGCTCCAATATGCTGTTTGCCGACTATCTGCTCGGCTGGCTGGAGATCGTCAAGGTCAGGGTGAAGCCCACCACCTTCGGCTCCTATGAAAGCATGGTGAAGCAGACCATTGAGCCGTATTTCCGGAACAAGCCGATTACCCTAAAGGACTTGGAAGCAAGACACATCCAGCAGTTTTATTCGGAAAAGCTGCGGACGGTCAAACCCAATTCCGTCATCCACTACCACGCTGTGATTCATCAGGCGCTGAAATACGCCATGAAAACCGATCTGGTAGCGCAAAATGTGGCGATGAAAGTAGACCGCCCAAAGAAGAACGATTTCCAGCCGGTATTTCTGGATGCGTCGGAGCTTCAGCGCTTATTTGAAGTGGTCAAGGGTACAAAGCTGGAACTTCCCGTTTTAGTTGCCGCCTTTTACGGCTTGCGCCGTGGCGAGGTGCTGGGGCTCAAATGGGACGCCATCGACTTTGAACGGGGAACGCTGACCATCAAACGGACGGTGACCTCCGTCAATGTGGGCGGGAAAACGCAGATCATCGAGCAGGAATCGGCAAAAACAAAATCCAGTATGCGCACTCTGCCGCTGGTGGGGAGATTCAAGGAATATTTTGCGGAGGTCAAGGCGTCGCAGGAGCTGAACAAGCAGATCTGCGGCAACTGTTACAACTACGAATACGACGGCTTTGTATTCGTGGACGAGTTGGGCGAGCGGATGAAGCCTGACTATCTGACATCCCAGTTTCCCGCTTTCATCCAGCGGCACGGCATGAAAAAGATGCGCTTCCACGATCTCAGGCATAGCTGCGCCAGTCTGCTTCTTGCCAATGGTGTACCGCTCAAACAGATTCAGGACTGGCTGGGGCATTCGGATTTTTCCACCACGGCGAACATCTACGCCCATCTGGATTACAGTTCGAAACTCTCCTCGGCGCAGGCGATGGTGAGCGGAATGCCCCTTCCCGAAGCAGGAGATTTTGGCAGCAGATGGGAGCAAAACGCAGAAAAAAGCGGGAAATAAAGCAAAAAGCTGTTCTTTCCAAAATTATGGAAAGAACAGCCCAAAATCGGGTGATTTTTGGAGCGGGCACAAAAAAGAAAAAATCCAGAAACCCGCATGGTTACTGGATTTTTCGATGGCGGAGCGGGTGGGATTCGAACCCACGAGCCCGTGAGGACTACCTGATTTCGAGTCAGGCCCGTTATGACCACTTCGATACCGCTCCCTATATGCTCAACCGCTGTTTTTCCTCGCTTTTTTTCGGTGAAAAAGGGCTTTGGAAAGAACTGACGGAAAGAACAGCAAACTTATTCAATTTTCGAACCGGGTAAAACCCACACGGTTACAAGGTTTTTGGTGGACGAAACGGACAGATCCCCGCAAGATTTCGAGTGCGCCCCGTTATGACCACTTCGATACGTCTCCAAAAGATTACAACGTAGATTATTTTATCTGAAAAATAACCGTTTGGCAAGGGGAGAAACGAAAAAACCTAGTAGTTTCTATTGTTTGCGATGGCATTTACCGCCTGATTTGAAAAATTATTTTTGCAGGCGGTAGTTTTTGCAAATTTTCCGATGGAAACCACCGGATTTTACCGCCTGGCAAGGGAATTACGCTTTTGTAGCAGTATTTTTCCGGGAAAAGGATCTTTTGCAATGAGATTATTACTGCTTACGTGATGATAATAAGTTTGTAAGCGGTAATAATAAAAAAAGATGTTGACAGAACAACATCAGCGTAGTATATTGCAGATAAATACTTTGATAGTCAAAACAATTTGAAATGAAAGGCAAACACGCCGGAGACGACAAAGTAGTAAAGCAAGGTATCAGAAACACAATAATGAAATGCATAAGGAGAGCAAAAACATGTTAGAAAAAGTAGCAGCCATCATCAGAGAACAGTTAAATCAGGAGAATGTAGAAATCACAGAGGCAACCCGTTTCAAGGAGGATCTGGAAGTAGACTCCCTGGATCTGTTTGAACTGGTAATGGCGTTTGAAGAGGAATATGGTGTATCCATTCCTTCCGAGGAATTGGAAAATATGGCAACAGTAGGTGATGTTATCAGATATATTCAGGAGCATGCGTAAGAACGGAATATCTGCCTGAATGCAAGAATCCGCAGATATCAAAAGCCCCCGACTTTGATACCTACGGATTGCTTCGTGCTACGCACTCCCACGTCTGCGCTCCGCTTCGGTCCGTGCTAGACATGTGGCACATAGCACCCTACCCAATATTCGCATATCGTGGGATTATCATCCCACTTTTATGCTCATATCGGGGCGGGTCCTAAGGTCTTTCACCCACTTATGAGCAAGCTCATATGGGCTTAGACCTTTTGACCCTGGCATCATATAATATGCTGGCTATATAGAAATAGTATATACGAAGTCCGCCGAAAAGGGAATATGAATATTTTGTATAAAGGCTTTACGAACGGAATGTTTCGTGTTATTATAAGTAGTATTAAAAACTACATAGTATGGTTTTAAAAAATGAAAATAATTGTAACTATTCAGTGCCGCATTCGCAGAATGACTCTTTCGGAGACATAATTTTGAATAGCTGCAATCAATCATATGGAGATAGATAATATGAGTTATAAAATTGTAGTAGACAGCTGTTGTGAATTGCCGGAAGAATATTTGCAGGATCCCCGGTTCGAGATCGTGCCCCTGGGACTGGAAGTGGGAGATTACCAGATTCAGGATGATGAGAATTTTGATCAGGCGGAATTCCTGAAAAAGGTGGCAGAGTGTCCGAAATGTCCCAAGTCGGCATGCCCTTCCCCAGAGCGTTTCAGGGAAGCCTACCACACAGAAGCAGAGCATGTGTATGTGATCACTTTATCCTCCCACCTCAGCGGAAGCTACAACAGTGCGGTGCTTGGTATGAATCTGTATCGGGAAAAATACGGGAAGAAGCAGATCCACGTCATCGATTCCGAGTCCGCCAGCTGTGGTGAGACCCAGATCGTGAAGAAACTGGTAGAACTGGAAGAGCAGGGCCTTTCCTTTGAAGAGATCGTGAAGCAGATCGAAGAGTTCCGCAGCAATGTGCATACCTATTTTGTACTGGATAATCTGGAGACGCTGCGCAAGAACGGCAGACTGACCGGTGTGAAAGCACTGGTGGCATCCACACTGAACATCAAGCCGATCATGGCCGGAGACAAGGGCAGTATCGTGCAGAGAGGCCAGAGCGTCGGCATGAAGAAAGCACTCCGAAGAATGGCGGAGATCGTTCTGGAAGAGGCAGGGGATACGAAGGAACGTTTCCTGATGATCACCCACTGCAATGCTCCTGACCGCGCCGAGACCATGAAGAAGCTTCTTATGGAAAAGGCAGAGTTCAAAGGATGCCTGATCATGGACACCCGCGGTGTCAGCAGCATGTACGCCAACGATGGCGGCGTGATCGTGACGGTGTAAAAAGATTAATATCATAGGCAATATAGCTCCGGCGGATTAGCCTGTCATTTTTTGTTTCTGACAGCCTGTTCCGCCTGGGCTTTTGTTTTCCTGAAAACTAGGAAAAACAGGCGATTTCCGAGGAAAAAGCGTTCCGAAAGCGGCCAGAAAAGGTGAGTTTCCTTCAAAAGTGGGTATTTGGTCGGAAAAGGTGGAAAAAATTTCTTCTGGCAAGGAAAAATCCACTATTTTGAGCCTGTTCTATCATTGTAAAAGGAACGGTTTTGTATCAAAAACAGGAAAATGCTGCAAAAAAATACAAAAACACAGGATTTTCAGGAAATTGGAGAAGATATTTTCGTTAAAGATACGTTTTTGGCTGTTTTTGTACAAAAAAGTGGCAGAACAGTGACTTTTTTGTATGAAATCGGTTATTTTATGGGGATTTACGAAAATACCTGATTCTATCGGATTCCCTACGAAGTCAAGTCCAAATTTGTGTGTACATTCATCTTCCAGCTATGTTAGTCCGTCTATGCTGCCTTTATCTTCAGGAGATTTGATTGAATGGAGCTTAGTTTGTCATAGTACTCTTTCATATCAAAAATTATGTGACCGACACTCCAATCATTATGATCATCCTGAAGAACTGCACCAATCAGTCGAATAATAGATTCCGTATTAGGGAAAATCTGAATGACCTTTTCTCGTCTTCTGATCTCTCTGTTTTCACGCTCTATTATGTTGCTGGTTCTTAATGCAATACGATATTTTGAAGGTAATGCCATGATTGTAATGCTATCTTCAAACCCTTCATCAAGGACAACCATTGCTTCATTTGCAACGTCCTGATATTCATCGTATATTGATTCTTTTAGTCGACGGGCTTCTTCAATAGTAGTTGCATTGAACATATCTCGCAATTCAGAAGCTAAACCAGTGCTATATTTTTTGGGACACTTATCTATGATATTTCTAGTAAAATGAGCCTGACAACGCTGCCATGAAGAACCAGAGAAGCATTCCTTTATTGCTTCAACAAGCCCTGCGTGTGCATCTGATATCACAATATCCACGCCACGTAAGCCACGACTTTTAAGACTTTCAAAGAAGTCCTTCCAGGTGTTTACTTTCTCAGAATCGTATACTTCAAAACCGAGTACTTCCTTGTGACCTGTATTGTTTATCCCAATAGCGACAAACAATGCTTTGGACTTGACACGATGATCTTCGCGAACTTTTAAATATATCGCATCGACAATAATAAATGGATAATGTTCCGGCAGTAAACGTTCTTTAAAATGTTTAATTGGAACATCAAGTTCCTTACAAATTTCAGAAACAGTAGATTTAGAGAAAGACTCTCCACAGAGTTCTTCAGTTACTTTTTTGACATTTCTGGTTGATATACCCTGCACTACCATTTCCATCATGGTTGTAATTAAAGCTTGCTCATTACGCTGGTAATTCTCGAATAAGGAAGTCTTAAATGGGACATTACGATGTCTAGGAACTTGTAATTCAATCTTTCCGATGCGAGTGGTTAATGACCTTGTCCGGGTTCCGTTTCTGTAATCAGAACGTTCCTGCGAACGTTCATAGTTATTAGCACCAAGTTGTTCGGTAGATTCAGCTTGAAGAACCTGATTAAGTAAAGCTTCCATAAGTTTGCCAAATGCTTCATCCTTAGTTTCTGAAAAAAGTCCTACAAAAAAATCACTATCTAATGTAAAATGTAATTGAGCCATGGGTTTCGTCCTTTCAATTATGTTTTGTGTGGTAACTTAATTATAACTGAAAGATGAGCACTTGGCTCTTTTTATATAGATTTGTAATTTACACCATTATATAGACTTTATCTCCCTACGAAGGATCCGATGAGATTGTCTGGCAGAAAAACCGATGTCAAGAGAGTATTGCTACGGATGTAGCAGAAAAAGCAAAAAAAATGTAAGAGCTTACATCTATGTGAGCCAAACATCCTCATGCATATTCCACAAAAAGATAGATAAAAAATTAACTTTCCTAAAAACTATTGAT
>ERZ1026961.531-NODE-531-length-21795-cov-10.128933_pt1 | contig 21795 bp, 17 predicted proteins | sample MGYA00519298_ERZ1026961 | MGnify/ENA primary metagenome ERZ1026961 (study PRJEB26926, sample SAMN06164515) | human gut metagenome | biome: ENVO:00009003; feature: ENVO:2100002; material: ENVO:00002003 | host: Homo sapiens | place: USA | collected 2012 ...
CGATTGTTGTCCACCTGCATAGCAGGTGGTTTTTTTAAGGATTGCCTTACAAAAATAACACCGATACCCTTCGATATCGGTGTTTCTCACTATACTGCCACTGTAAACAGTGTCGCGTGATCCTTTTCTCCTAGTAAGTCACCACATTATGATACACTCTGTAATACCCGTCGCCCAGATCCACCAGTTGCAGCTGGATCGCAAAATAGTCCATACCGAGATTCTTCAGTACATCCACTACATACCCCTGCTCATAGGCTCCGGTGTTGTAGGACTGCTCAATCGTATTCCACAGACTCTTGGACACCACATTGTCAAAATGCTGGTCTCCGCTTCCCAATGCGGTCAGCTGCTTCTTACAATCCTCATAATAAGAACTCAGATCTGCCAGCGCATCGGCTCTGGGAGCCGGTGTGGCTGCAACATCACTGTCGGAGTCGGTATTGCCGGAAGGATAACGCATGGGCTCCTGAGGGTTCGGATTGATATAATCGCTGAGGGAATTGCCCGGCTGCTCCGGGTCTGTGCTTCCATCCCCCGGCTGTCCGGGATCTGTACCGTTCCCATTCGCAGCATCTCCGGGATTTGCACTTCCACCATTGGGATTCGGTGTTGCCGCATTCCCTTGAGAAGGCTGTCCGGAATCCGCTGCCCCTGTCGTTGTCGTGTCCGCCTGTCGATAGGCGGTACCATTGCAGGCCGGCAGATAGACTGACAGATTCTGTCTCACATGAGTGGAGGCAAAGTCCGCATCCGTCTTATTAAAATAGTCATAACGAAGGGTATTTGCATCATCCCAGGTCACATCCACATTATAATAACCATCGTCCAGCTTCACGATATTCCAGGCATGATCCCCACCGGAATAACCGGTGCAGTAATAACAGGGAATTCCCAGCTGCTGTAACAGATACTGATAAGCTCTGGCATAACCGGCACACACGCTCTTCCCATTCACCAGTGCACTGTAAGCACTCTGGTTCATATCCGCTGTCAGATCATAGGTCACTGCCGATGCCAGTGCATCATGCACATATTTCTCTTTTTCATAATTGCTGTCAAGGGACGCTGCCCCGGTAATCAGATTCTGTGCCGCCGCATCGAATCTTTGCTTTGCGCTCTCCAGATCATCTGCCGTACTGTTATATTTTAAATCGATCTCCACGCATTGCCCGTTGGTCAGATATTTGCTGGAATAACCCGTCTCCAGCCAGAACATTTCCGGATGATCACCGATCACCGCCTCAAACGCTGTCTTTACATCACTGGCAGACACGGTCTTCTCCGGTGCAAACTTTTCCGTCAGGTTCTGTGCGTTGGCATAAATCTGCCGGTATACGGACTGCTGATTCTCCGACAACATCTGATAATACGGATACTCCTCTGCGGAAAATGACAGCCCCTCTCCCGTTTCTCCGGAACCTAATGTTTCCTTCAGATTCTGTGCTTCCTGATCCGGAATCTGCTGTTCTTCCGGCTGCACGGGAGTAAATCCTGTCCTGCCGCTGACATCCTCCGGAATCTGCATCTGATCCATGGACGGCGCCACGTAGCCGTTCATTTCCCCCGGCATACCATTAGGAAGCGTCACACTGATATTTCCATTCCCGGAAGTCTGTCCTTCCCCGGTCTCTTCGGTCCCAGGGGGCATATCCACTGTATTGCCATACAGTTTCTGCGCCAGAGAACTGGTCATATCGGGGTTCAATGCGAATACCATGATTCCGCCACACAACAGCAGACACAACACTGCAATTCCTATCATGATCTTATTGACTACTTTCATCTTATGCTCCTATCAGACCGGGCTCCTGGCCTGTGCTCCTGCCCGGATTTGTTATAAAGCCAGCTTCTGCCGCTATTGCTTCTCTTCTCCTGCGGCAAGTAATCCATCCGGAGAATAGCGGTTCGTTGCATTCCACAGGATCCATTCTTCATATCCCGCATCGTAGACTGCCTGGATCTGTTCTCTGATCTGTGTTCCGTTGTAGGAAATATGTCCCGGAACCCAGGTTGCGGTAAATGCCTGCAGCCATGGCCGTACTACAGCCCTCTCCGCTTCCGGAATCTCCTGCAATTCTTCTGAAGACCCCTGCATGGCGGCCGATACCGTTTCGTAAGGATGGGCATCCGGCACCTTCAGACCAAACACACCGTTAGCATAATGAGAGGGATATACCATAGGGCTGATGGCATCCACTGTCTGTCCCAGTGCCGTGTAATCCTGCCCTACGGTCTGCACATCCGTCTCGCTGCCGATAATAGTGCCGAAGACATCTGCCGTGACCACACAGCCCTTTTCGTGAAGTCTGTCTCCCGCATAGGAGAGAAAATCCTGTATAGCCTGCCGCTTCGGATAGGCTTCCATATCCACACCGTAATCTGCCGCATCGGCATCCGAACCTACCGGGAATCGCACATAATCATACTGGATCTCATCAAAACCCAGATCTGCCGCCATCTCCGCAAGCTCTGTCAGATATTCCCAGACCTCCTGCCTGTAGGGATTTACCCAGGCCAGTCCATTGGCATCTGTCACCGGCTTACCGTCCGGCTTCGTCAGTGCCAGTTCCGGCTGTGCCGCCGCCAGAATGGGATCCTTAAAGCATACGATCCGCGCAATGGTATATATATTATGATCTTTCAATTCCTGCATCATTGTCTGAATGTCCCGGATGTAACGTATTCCGGCCTGCATTTCGGATATCCGGTCCAGCACGGGAATGTCCTGTGGAATCTCCTCATTAGTCAGCCGGAACGTCAAATTTCCCTCGTCGTTTTTCACGTCGATGACCATGGCATTCAGTTCCGTCTCATCCACCAGGCGGATCAGATCTTCCATTCCGCCACTGCCAGCCTTCGGGCCGGTGACGTAGATTCCCTTTACCTTCGTCCGTCCCGCCATGCGGTCCGCCGTAGTCTGCTCCTGCCAGGGCAGCTGTGCTTCCTGTCCCTGTGTTCCTTCTATCCCGGATGCTGCGTCTGTCTCCTTCGCAGTTCCTGTCTGCTCTGTATCTCCGGCGGTTGCAGACTCTGTGTTCCCCGCCGGCACATTTTCTCCGATGGTGGTCAATTCCGTGGACTCCTCCGCCGCCATTGCTTCTATTCCTATCACTTCTGTCCCTGCAAGAGCTATCTCATTGTCTGTTCCACAACCGGTCATACCAAGTATTAACACAATCCCTACTGCCAGAAATCTCTTCCCCGGACCTGTATTTCGTATCATCAGTACTCTCCCTGCATACCGCCGGTCATTCCTGTTTTCTTCATCCTGCGGTACAAAAACTTCATATTTCCCACATTCTTAATTATAATGTAACTATTCTGAATAGTTACATTATATTTTTAATTGTTGAAAAATGCAAGAAATGCTATACTATATCTATCGGCTCTGTCTACGGTTACAGAAAGAGCCTGCTGTTAAATTTCCTATGCATAAACTGCATAAGTGCATAAGCTATTCCATCGCAAGAAAAGAGGTTTCTATGTACCGGAATTTTATCTTTGATCTCTACGGCACTTTAGTAGACATCCACACCAATGAGTACAAGCCCTCCCTCTGGAAAAAAATGGCCCTGTTCTATTCTTTTCAGGGGGCTGCCTATACAGGAAAGGAACTGCGGTGCAGATATCGTCAGCTGGAGACTGCCGCCCGTAAGGCTCCCTCTCCCTACGCTTACCCGGAAATCTGCGCAGCAGACATCTTCCGGATCCTGTACGCCGAAAAAGGGATCCAACCCTCAGAATCTCTTCTGACCGCTACCGGCCAGTTCTTCCGGATCGAATTCCTGCATACCTTGCAATGCTATCCCGCTTCCATCGACACATTGCAGAAGCTTCATTCAAACGGCTGTGGGGTTTATCTCTTATCCAACGCCCAACGCATTTTTACGGAATACGAATTGCGTTCCCTGGGGCTTTGGGAATTGTTCGACGGCATTCTCATCTCCTCGGATGAGGGCTGCTGCAAGCCGGACCCCGCCTTTTTCCGGATCCTGTTTGACCGCTACGGTTTGAATCCCGCCGACTGTCTGATGATCGGCAACGAGCGTACCAGCGACCTGGCAGGCGCTGTGGCCGCAGGGATTGACTGCTGCTATCTGCACACCGCCACCTCGTCCGGTTCCGCTGGCGATACACCGGAGGAAGCACGCTTTACCGTGATGGATGGAGATTCCTACTCCTTGCAGAAGCTTCTCCTGACATTAACCGGTTGATATTGATCAATTTGTCCGGATATTTTTTCATCCGGACAAATGCTGTCCGTTTTCAGATTCCTTTCCTTCTACTCTTCCTCCGGATAGGTGAGTCCCCAATCTCTGCGGATCCGGGTCATCATCCGCATCACATCTTCTGTGTATGCCAGTTTCATGATCTCCAGGTTTCCTGCGATTGCCTTCTCCATGTCTTCTACTTCATAGACAAGTGCATCCGCAGTGGCTCCTGCAGTAATTTCTTCCTTACGACCGTCTTCTGTATAAGTGATGACAGCCTTTTCTCCCCGAGGGTACTCATACAACTCCACATATGCCTTGTCAAAAGAGATCATGCCCCGTTTGGGCTGCTTGGCATGCAGGGACAATGTGACCGTTGCCATCTCCTGCTCCCGGTTCATCAGAAGTATTCCCGCCTGCTCGTCCACACCGGTAGGTGCAAGCTTCACCTGGGAAGTGATCTGATCCGGACAGGAACTTAAGAACATTCTGACGAAAGAAAGGGCATACACACCGATGTCCAACAATGCACCACCTGCCAGATTCCTGTTGAAGAACCGGTTCTTCATATCGTAGTCCTTATAGCTTCCGAAGTTCATCTGTATCACTCGCAGTTCTCCGAGATCCCCGGCGTCCACACGTTTTTTCAGTTCTTTATAAATAGGCATATGGTAAATAGTCATGGCCTCTGCCAGCACTACATGGTGCTCCTTTGCCAACTGCACTGCCTCTTCCAGTTCTTCGGAATTCAACGTAATGGATTTTTCACACAGTACATGCTTGCCTGCTGCCAGTGCTTTTCGTAAAAATTGAATATGCGTATTATGAGGTGTGGATATATAGACGATATCCACCGCAGGATCCGCACATACCTCTTCAAAGCTTGCAAACACCTTCTGTACACCGTATTTTTCCGCAAAAGCCTCTGCCTTCTCCTGTGTCCGGTTCACGACACCATACAGCTTCTGTCCTCTTTTTTCCATAGCCTGCGCCAGTTCATTTGCAATGACACCGCAGCCTGCACTTACCCAGTTTGCCATCCTATTTTCTACTTTCCTTTCCACGCGTCTTATTCTCATACATCTTTGCATCCGCTTCATTGATGATCTTACAGACATCAACACCATAGCCTTCTGCCCAGCCCACAGCACTGGAGAACGGCATCTCGCCCTGACTGTTTTTCTCCTGCAATGCAGCACTGACAGACTCTACCATTGACTCGATCTCTGTTTCTACCGGATTCTCTATCAGCATGACGAATTCATCTCCACCCACACGATAAACCTTCCTCCTGTCAGTGGATAATTCATATAATACGGAAGACAACGTCTGGATCAGCACATCCCCTGCAGCATGTCCATATTGGTCGTTAACATATTTCAGATTATTCACATCCCAGAAAATGGCAGCCAGTCTGTCAACCCCCAGATAATAGTCAGCAATCATTTCCTCATATTTGTTCTTATTATACACATGGGTTCCCAGATCAGTCTCCTTACGATATGTCAGGTCGGCAATCCTCTGTGCATCCTCGTGGCTGGTAATGCTGATATACCGCAAAATAAAGGTAAATGCCAGAAGGATCACTGCCCGTGGCAAGGCTCCGTAGAACAAAATGGTAAATACAGGATCAGGTTCCAGACTAAACTGCATTGTTCCTGCCCCCCACTGCTCCATATACCAGTCTCTGGTATGATTACTGCCAAGCAGAAGATTCAGATCACAGATTCCATGATAAAACCCTGCCAGCATACTCAGTGTCATAGTCACATCATTCACGGCATAAGTAACCCACAGTGTCATCCTTTCCCGGTACTGCACCGCTGATAAAAGCGGCAATACATAGATAAGCACAGCATGAAAAGACAAAAATGCCGCCATGACTGCCGATATTGCACAGATCAGCGCCAGAAGCACATACTTCACCCAATCCCTTGACAAATCCACCTTTTTGTATATGTATAAAACCGGGATCCCTATTACCACCGACATCCCCACTGCCATGGTAAAGATTCCGGCATCCACAATAAAGATTCCCACTAAAGTCAACAGCCAGAGAATCAGAATTGTCACAAAAATCCATAAAAATCCCTTCAACGTCCGCAGGTTGGAATTAATCTCCTGCTGATGTAATTCCTGTTTATACTGTTCCTGATAATTTTCCATGATAACATCCCTATATGTTTCTATGATTTGTCATCCCCTTGTTCCATACCGATAACTATCGTACAATGTCGGGAGCAAAAAGGATTATGACCGTTACATCGTAGTATAACATATTTGTAACAATTCTGCACCCCACTGCCTGTGACTTTTCTCATGACTTTTCTTCCGGTAAACACTTATCCTTCATCATTTTTTCTCTTTTCCTGCACAATATGATGTTGCAGCCATAAGCCCCCTGCTGCAATTCCCATACACAGGATAATTCCTCCTGTCACCAGCCATGCCTTGCCAGCTCTCTGCTGCTCCATTGCCTGTCCGCCTGCCTGTGATACTTCCTGTTCCGGATCTGCCGTTGCAGACTCTGTTGCCGGAGTTACCGTCGCCGCCGGAATCTGGGGAGACTCCGGTTCTGACGTTGCCTTCGGTTCTGGTGTTGCTGTCGGTTCTGGTGTTACTGTCGGTTTTGGTGTTACTGTCGGTTTTGGTGTTACTGTCGGTTTTAGTGTTGCTGTCGGCTCCATACTTACCGCCTGGATTCTGACTGACTCAGGTGTCTGCGTTGTCTCCGGTGGCTGGGTTGCCTCAGGTGGCTGCGCTGCCTCAGGTGGCTGCGTTGCCTCAGGCGGCTGCGTTGCCTCAGGCGGCTGCGTCGTCTCCGGGGTCTTCGTTGCCTCAGGCGGCTGCGTTGCCTCAGGTGGCTGCGTTGCCTCAGGTGGCTGCGTTGCCTCAGGTGGCTGCGTTGTCTCCGGCGTCACTACTCTGCTGATGTTAAATGTGGCCACCGCTGTTCCACCGTCTGAAACAATGCCGATACTATGTCTGCCTTCTGCTAATGTCCGCAAAAGCTCCGGCTTCAGACGCACAATGATACTTCCGGACTCCACCGTATAGTCAATATCCCGTTGAAGCACCACACCATCTAATTCCACACCGATAAAATCATCAAACAACGCATTTGACCGGAATGTGGCCGCTTCCGTAGTATTTCCATCAATCTGAGTATCCTGTCCTTCAATAATATCGGGACATTTTTTCGGGATTACTGTCCCCTGCTGTATGAGCTGCTGACAATCTGTACAATAGAGGTCACCGGTATACCCTTCCTGCGTGCTGTCAGGTTCTTTTACTCCCCGCAGTTCCGTGTGCTTATGATTGGACGCATTGATTTCTCCATATACCTGTTGGCACACTTCACATACCGGTCCTGAGACACAGGTTGCCTCCCCTCCGGTATGGATATGCTCTTCACCGATTCCACTGATCTCAAATGTCAGTCTGTCCGGTGTGACTTCCGTTACCCGGATGCAGACCTTATCCGTAATGTACTTTTCCTCCCCTTGGGCCAGTGCTGCATCATTTTTTGTGTTTCCTCCCCCCAGCACCTCATAGTTCCACCTCGGTGCAACACAATTAATATTACTGGGAAAACGGATGTCACTTTCTGCGAGATAGCAGACCAGTCCCGATTTCAGGTTGAAAGCATCCACCTGGCTGCCATCTGCCTTATAAAACTTTTTTACCTGAGAATCATATTTATTGCCAGTCTCTTCGAAATTTCTGTATTCCAGGTAAAGTGTCTTGTTTTTTGTGGGAATATTCATCTTGTATCCGATCACTGCACCAGCATTCTGTGTCCCTGATGCCGACAGGCTGTAGGTACCATCTGCTGTCAGCACAGGCAGCTGCTCCGCACCGGTCCAGCCCAACGCCTCCTGCTCCTTCACAGAAATAAACTGCGGCACAGGGGAAAGATGCTTTGCCATGACGGACATATAATATACCGGCTGTGCATCCTGCGTATTATACAGATCCTTTAATCCCAGGATATGCCCCGTCTCATGGATGGCCGTTCCCAGAGATGTCGTAAGGTTCCCATTCTTGTCCTGATACAGATATCCTTGCAGTTCTCCGGAGCTGTTTTGATAAGGGGTCGTTAACTGTACATAGTCTTCGCTGACCAACGAATCACCGTTCTCTGTAGTAATATTTACATAATAAGCATAATCCCGGTAATTCCATAATGGTGCTCCCCGTGATACCGAAATATTACTTTGGGTCGTATTTTTATAAATCAATGTTATGGCATCTATTTTGCCATCATGATCCTTATCTAAATCTGCCTTGTTATAAGTGACACTTCCATCATAATTTGTGATCTCAGCTCCTGAAGCTATGGCCGTATTAATTGCCTCCGACCAGTCCAGCTTCAGTTCATACATACGGCTTTGACGCTCCTGTGCTGTCTTATAGCCCTCCTGGTTATTCTCACTATATGCGGCATAATATCCCCTTGAGTTCTTCAGCGTTATGGAGCCGCCTTTATCAAACAAATATACATAATTGATACACAATTTTCCTGCTGATACGGTCTCAAAATAATCTGAGACACTGTATTCTGCCGTATTAAAAGAATTATCCGTGATTTTACGCACACTGCTTCCACCATATACTGTATCTACAAATTCCTCTTCTCCTGAAAATTTCGCAAATACGATCAGATTGGTAAAATTGCTTCCGGATTCCGTTCCATCGGCAGCCCGGCTTGTCAGTCCTGTATTGAAAAATATCCCTGCTGCCATGACAAAACACATTATATAATGTACTATCTTCTTCATAAACCACCTCTTCTGTAAATATAAAGCCTATCATATGATACCATTGCTGATACCTTTCCGGTAACTGTGAATGCTTCTCTTCAGGCGCTCCAGTCCCTCTTTCAACAATTCCCGTCTGCATGCCAGATTCATACGTAAAAATCCATAACCGTTGCCGTACTCTCTGCCGTCACAGACATACAGACCGCTCTCCTTACGGATGAACTCCGCAAGCTCCGACAGATCTCCGGGCAGCGCATTGCAGTCGATCCACAACAGATACGTGGCATCTGCAGATACTGTCCCAAGCTCCGGAATCTCTTCTCTGATAAAATCTTCTGCAAACTTACGGTTCTCCCACAGATATTCACGCAACTCCTCCAGCCACTCTCTGCCCCGGTCAAATGCCGCAATGGGAGCAATGGCTGCGAACACATTGGGCTCTGCCACTTCATCCGTGTTCAGCCCCCGGTTCACCCGGTGCCGCAGCGCCGCATCCGGAACGATCACTGCTGCCGTCTGGAGCCCCGCCAGGTTAAAGGTCTTCGTTGGTGCCACACAGGTGATGCTGTTATTTTTACAATGCTCCGATACCGACGCAAATGGGATATACTCCATCCCGGGTCTCGTAATATCGCAATGGATCTCATCCGACAGCACCAGCACATGATGTTTGAAGCACAGTTCTCCAATGCGCTCTAACGTTTCACGATCCCAGATCTTTCCCACCGGGTTGTGCGGGTTGCAGAGGATCAGCATGCTGGTCTGGGGATCCGCAAGCTTCTCCTCCAGATCCTCTTGATCAATGCTGTACACACCATCTTCGTAATGCAGTCTGCTCTCCAGCACATTCCGTCCGTTATTTACAATAGAATTGAAAAAGATATTGTAGCAGGGCGTCATGACTACGATCTTTTCCGCTACGGTGGTCATTTTCCGCACAATACTGGAAATCGCCGGAACCACACCGGTACAGAAGATCAGCCAGTCTTTTTCAATGGGAAAATGATGTCGGTCCTGCCACCAGTTCTGATATGCCAGATACCACTCCTCAGAGACCTCGGTATAGCCATAGATGCCCTGTACAGCCCGGTCCATGATGGCTTTCGTCACTGCAGGAGCCGTCTCGAAATCCATATCCGCCACCCACATGGGAAGCTCGTGCTCTCCTACGTTCCATTTCATACTGCCGGTACCCCGGCGGTTAACCTCTTTGTCAAACATACTGCTCATATTAATTTTCCACACTTTCCTCCGGGTTCTTATCCAGTCTGCAGCCAATATGATCACACACGATCTGTGTCTCCGCCGGATCGGTCTTCGCAGGATCCAGGATCAGGGTATCGATGCTCTGTGCCCGTATCATTCCGGAAGCCGGATTCAGCACACTGGTGATGCCGTCCGTGATCTCCACATCTATCGTGGAATATTCAAAGGCCAGTGTCGTATTTAACAGCTTACAATTCTTCATCACCAGATTGTCGATATAGCACATGCCCTGCAAGCTCTCGATGGTGCAGTTGATCAGGGTCAGATTTTTCGCATTCCATCCCAGATATTCCCCGGAAATAAAGGAATCATACACGGTTACATTCTCAGAATTCCAGAAGGCATCCTTGGACAGCATCTTTGCATGATGGATCTCCACATTTCTGACCCCGTCAAAGGAATAATTGCCTGCCAGTTCAAAATCAGAAATCTGCATATCACTGCAGTTCATGGCAAAATAATCTCCTCTGGCGCTGACATCCTTCATGGTGACCTTCTGACAGTTCCACAGCGTCTCCTCCGCATGTGGGAGGAATACATGCTCCAGCGTAAGCTCCTTACATCTGCGGAAATTCTTCGGTGCCTCGATCAGGGCATTTTTCACCTGCAGATTGTCCGTATACCATACACCGGCTCTCGCCATCTCTGCCCAGGTACAATCCTGTGCCACCACATTTTTGCTGTACCACAGCGGATATTTCCACTGGAACATACTGTTCTTTAACGTAATATCGCTGCTTTCCTTTAACGGAGATTCTCCCTCTCCGAAGATCGTATCCCCGATCTCCAAATGCTCCCCATGGAACAACGGTCTCTCTCCGGTATAATAACCATTTTGAATCTTCTTTACTTTATTTTCACTCATTTCTTTTTCCCCTGTAATCAACAGATCATTTGTTCTTATTTTTAGTGTTTTTGATATCTTACCTCTTTACTGGGAAATAATCAAGCTGCGGTTATTTTCCCGGTACTCTTTTGGGGAAATGCCATAGATTTTCCGGAAATTCCGCAGGAAAGAGGAGTAATCCGCAAAGCCGGTCATCTGCCAGCTTTCGGTAATACTCTTCCCCTCCGCCATGATCTGACAGGCAGCAATGATCCGCTTGTTCACAATAAAATTATGCACCGTCATTCCGGTGATTTCTTTAAATTTCCGCAGAAAATAGAACTTACTCATATGCACAGTCTCCGCCACATCCTCTACGGTAATCTCCTCACCGATATGGGCTTCGATATACCCTGTCACCTGCTCCACCAGAGGATGATCCACGATCTCCTGTGTGGAAGACAAATATTCCTCCCGTTTACACAACACATTCAGATACCCAAAAAACAGGCTCAAATTGCCTCTGTCCATGACCTTACGGATTCCGCAGTTCTGGACATCATCCCCCTCTAAGATCTCCGACATAGCAAGCTTTAGCAGAAATCCACGCAAAATTTCCTCATAATAAATGGGGAAATGATACAGTTTCGGCCCCGCTCCCCAGAAGCATTCTGCAAGAAACGGCTCTCCCGCCGCCAACTCCCGCAGCATCTGATCACTGATCCACAAAATGATCCGGCGGGACGAATCCATTTTCTTCTCCGTGGGATGATATTTGTGCATGACATTTTTATCGATCAACAGGAAATCTCCCTTCCGCATCCGCACCGCCCGGTCCTCGATCAGGGAAGAAAATTCCCCCTCTATAATATAGATCAGCTCATAAAAATCATGATAATGGAACGACACCGCTCCGACAGGCTCCCCTACCTTCTCATAGACCTCATAGTCACCGCTCAACATATATTGCCGTTCGTCCGCCGCATCCCGGCAGCGCAGGCTGCTTTTTCTGTTCACGACCATCCATTTTCTCTCCTGTATCATTCTGTTCAGTTTTTATTTTCCATGGTTTATATCCCCTGTCTTACTATATAGCAATTTTTGCACTATTTCAAGCAATTCATGCAGTTTTAATGCATTTACCATTCTGTTATGCTTAAGACAGCAAAAACGAAACCAAAGCATTCCCTACAAGGAGGATTTCTATTATGCAAATGACATTACGCTGGTATGGCAGCAAGTACGACACGGTTACCTTAAAACAGATCCGTCAGATTCCCGGTGTCACCGGAGTCATCTCCACTCTCTACGGCACCGCTCCCGGAGAAGTCTGGGAAATGGATGACATCCTGGCCCTAAAGACTGAGATTGAAGCTTCCGGCTTACAACTGGCCGGTATCGAGAGTGTCAACATTCACGATGCCATCAAGATTGGTTCTCCCGACCGTGAACAATATATAGAGAATTATATCACTACCCTGGAACGGCTCGGCCAGGCAGGCATCCATATGGTATGCTACAATTTCATGCCGGTCTTTGACTGGACACGCACCGAACTTGCCAGAATGCGTCCCGACGGTTCTACAGTCCTTGCTTACAATCAGGCTGCTGTAGACGCTATTGATCCGGCCAAAATGTTCGAATCCATTGCCGGCGATATGAACGGCACTGTAATGCCCGGCTGGGAGCCTGAGCGTATGGCTCATGTCAAAGAACTGTTCGAAATGTACAAAGATGTGGATGATGAAAAGCTTTTTGCCAACCTGAAATATTTTCTGGAGCGTATCATGCCCACCTGTGATAAATATGACATTAACATGGCGATCCACCCTGACGATCCTGCGTGGAGTGTTTTCGGACTGCCCCGTATCATCATCAACAAGCAGAATATCCTGCGTATGATGAAGATGGTGGATAACCCTCACAATGGCGTTACCTTCTGTTCCGGTTCCTACGGCACCAACCTGGAAAATGATCTGCCGGATATGATCCGCTCCCTGAAAGGCCGCATTCATTTCGCCCATGTCAGAAACCTGAAGTTCAACTCTCCTACTGATTTCGAGGAGGCTGCACATCTGTCCAGCGATGGAACCTTCGATATGTACGAGATCATGCTGGCTCTTTATGATATTGGTTTTGACGGTCCCATCCGTCCCGATCACGGACGTATGATCTGGGATGAAGTGGCCATGCCCGGATACGGACTGTACGACAGAGCTTTAGGCGCCACCTATTTAAACGGTCTGTGGGAAGCTATCGAGAAGTCCCATAAGCAGAAATAATCATCGCACCTGAAAACTCATAAATCAGTTTGGAGGAAACCATTATGGAACTTACCTTAAAAAGTCTTCATGACGACCGGGACGCATTTCTCGCTGCCGGTTATCATCTGCCGGAATTCGATTACGATACCGTTCATAAAAACACCGTGGAACATCCCCACTGGATCCACTTCGGTGCCGGCAATATCTTCCGTGCCTTTCAGGCCAACGTAGCACAGAATCTGTTAAACAGCGGCGTTCTGGATACCGGTCTCATCGCAGCGGAAGGCTATGACTACGAGATCATTGAAAAAAGCTACCGTCCACACGACAATTTAAGCATTCTCGCCACCTTAAAGGCTGACAACACCGTGGAAAAGACCATCGTAGGCAGCATCATGGAGTCTCTGATCCTGGACAGTAAAAACGAAGCAGAATACGCACGTCTCCGGGAGATTTTTAAAAATCCTTCTCTCCAGATGGCCAGCTTTACCATCACTGAAAAAGGCTATGCTACCGCCAATGCCAAAGGAGAATTCTTCCCCGCAGTAGCCGCTGACTTCGAAAAAGGTCCCGAAGCCCCCGAAAGCTACCTGGGCAAGGTAGTCTCCCTGCTTTATACCAGATACACTCACGGAGCGCTCCCCATTGCCATGGTCAGCATGGACAACTGCTCCCATAACGGTGACAAATTATATGCCGCTGTCAATGCGTTCGCCAAGGCATGGACCGACAACGGACTGGTGGAAGCCGGCTTCTTAGGCTACGTCAATGACCAGACGAAAGTCACCTTCCCCTGGAGCATGATCGACAAGATCACCCCCAGACCTGATGTCAAAGTAGAAGCTATGCTGGCCGAGGATCATATCGGCGGTCTGGATGCCGTAGTTACTTCCAAAAACACCTATATCGCTCCCTTTGTCAATGCGGAAGAATGCGAATACCTGGTCATTGAAGATGCTTTTCCGAACGGTAAGCCCGCACTGGACAAAGGCGGCATCATCTTCACCGACAGAGCGACCGTAGACAAAGTGGAGAAAATGAAGGTATGTACCTGCCTGAATCCTCTGCACACCGCACTGGCCATCTATGGCTGCCTTCTGGGATATACCCTGATCTCCGAAGAGATGAAGAACCCGTTATTGAAAAATATGGTGGAAGTCATCGGTTACAAAGAAGGACTTCCCGTAGTGGTAAATCCCGGCATCCTGGATCCGAAGAAATTCATTGACGAAGTGGTGAATGTGAGGATCCCCAATCCCTTCCTGCCGGATTCTCCCCAGAGAATCGCTACCGATACCTCCCAGAAGCTTTCCATCCGCTTCGGCGAGACCATCAAAGCTTACGAAGCTTCTCCAGACCTGCATACGGAAGACCTGAAGCTGATTCCTCTGGTCTATGCCGGATGGCTCCGGTATCTCATGGGAATCGATGATGAGGGCAGAGAATTTACGCCCAGCTCCGACCCCCTGTTAGAGGAAGCCCGTCAGTACGTTGCAGACTACGAACTTAGTTTCTCTCCCAAGGATCTGTCAAAGCTGGACGCATTACTTGCCAATGAGAAAATATTCGGTGTGAACCTCCACGCCATCGGCATGGATACTCTGGTAAAACAGTATTTTGCAGAATTAAGCTCCGGTGTGGGAGCCGTGGCTACAGCCCTGAAAAAATATGTTCCTGAGAAGGTAACCTTTTGATCTTAGAAGTTACCACTTCTCATAAGGACACCGGTTGACGGCGATTACAGCCCTCAGTTCCACAAAGCAGCCGCAGGCACCACACAGCCCCTCATTCAGATATTTACATTCCTTACATACAGCAAGGCGGTCTTCATAGACCGCCTTATCTGCTTTACTATCCTCTTCGATCCTGTCTATGTAGGCATACAGATTCTCCATATAGGCATTCTTGTCCATTTCCCGCAACAGACATTTCCGACAGGGATATTTTCCTGTGACTTGTATTGTTTCTGTTATTTGTTCTTCTTCCATAACTGTTCTTATCGCTTATTTTATCCGGAACATAACGACACTGCATGCCGGCATGGTAAAGGTGATCCTGCCATCTGCGATCTTATACTCCGTAAATACTTCTTCGTGTACCTTATCGGGATCCTCAAAGGTGTTGTAAGCATGCATATCATTGGTTAGTATCGCAGCGGTCACGTGCTTTGGATCACACTCTGCGAAAGCGATCTCCACCTCTTCTGCCTTATCAATGGACAGGTTGTTCAGGGTGATGGTCACAACACCGTCCTTATCCACGGAAGCGGATTCCTGTAAATGGGGAACCTTGAACTTTTCATCTTCACCGATCTGTTCCACACCATCGATATAGCTTTCCACCAGATCCGCATCCTGATGGTATTTGTACATATGGAATACATGGTAAGTCGGGGTACGCAGCATCTTCGGTCCCTCGGTCAGGATCACTGCCTGCAGTACGTTGATAAGCTGTGCGATGTTTGCCATCTTCACACGGTCACAGTGCTTGTTGAAAATATTTAAAGACAGTCCGGCCACCAGAGCATCACGCATGGTACTCTGCTGGTATAAAAATCCGGGATTCGTGCCGGGCTCCACATCATACCAGGTGCCCCACTCATCGCAGATCAGTCCGATCTTCTTCTCAGGATCATATTTGTCCATGATCGTAGAATGCTTATGAATCAGTTCATCCAGCTTAAAAGCCTTTGCCAGCGTCTTATACCATGCTGCATCGTCGAAGTCCAGTGCACTTCCCTTGTGAGACCAGTCATCCTCCGGCAGTGTATAGTAATGCAGGGAAAGTCCGTCCATAAAGCCATGCATCCATTCCGGTGCATTTTCAAAACAGGTCTTCAGCACATTTTCAGTCCAATAAGTATCTCCCGCATTGGGGCCGCAACAGACTTTGAAAATCGGGTGCTTCTGATCATAATTTCTCACATAGGTCTGGTATCTGCGGTACAGATTGCCATAGTAGGATGGGGTCATATTGCCGCCGCATCCCCAGTTTTCGTTACCGACACCGAAGTAATCCACCTTCCATGCTTTCTCTCTGCCGTTTTTTCTACGCAGGTCTGCCATAGGAGATACCCCGTCGAAAGTCATGTACTCTACCCACTCGGACATCTCCTGTACGGTACCGCTTCCCACATTGCCATTGATGTAGGTCTTACAACCGATCTGTTCACACAGTTCGAAGAACTCATGGGTACCGAAGCTGTTGTCCTCGGTCACACCACCCCAGTGGGTGTTGATCATTTTCTTGCGGTTCTGCTTGGGTCCGATACCGTCCTTCCAGTGGTATTCATCCGCGAAACAGCCGCCGGGCCAGCGCAGCACCGGAAGCTTCATCTCCTTGAGTGCTGCCACTACATCATTACGCATACCGTTGGTATTGGGGATCTCGGAATCCTCTCCCACATACAGTCCCTCATAGATGCATCTGCCTAGATGCTCGGAGAAGTTACCGTAAAGTTCCGGGTTGATATGTCCCTTCTTGTTTTTCTCGTTGATATACAGCTTTGCCATATTGATCCTTTCCGCGGCTTACACTATCCGCCGCTGTGGCTTTTTACGTAAAATATCACTGGAAGCCCTTCACTTCATGCCAGCTCCCCGCCGGCTCCGTGCTCTCTTCCACCTGTACGTTCTCATATACTACGCTTCTTAATTTGTCTTCCGAAAAATTATCCACTCTTGCCTTGATCCGCAGGTCCTTCAGTGTAAAATCCGTAAGAAGATACTGCTCTTCATCCGCGATCACATCAAAAAATGTATCACAGACACAATCACAATCCCACATGGTGATATGATCAGCATAAGAAAGCGGTCTGTCCTTGCGGTCCTTCAGATCAAAAAACTGTGTCCAGTGATAGATCTTAAGGAATTCCTTTACCCTGCCTTCGATCTGTTCCACGGTTATGTATTCATAGCACTGCGGGGTGTCCGGACGCATTTTCAGCCACAACAGTCTCGCCGCTCCCTTGATCTTTATTCTGCGCATGAGGATATTCCGGTTATGTACGGATTCCGAACCACAGGTGAGACACCTGTGGCAGAAACCGTAGACACAATCCTCCACCAGAATCCTCTCATTGGTGCCGTTCTCCGGCTGCGTATCCGCCCAGATTGTATTATGCATATTCATTTTTGCCAGCATCAGTTTTATAAGAAACCCCTTGGTCCTTCTTTTTTTCTGGACTATTCTCTTTTCACAGCCCTCTTTTTCTTCTCTTCGTTATACTATGATGCCTGCAGATTGCTCCCTGATATCCGTAGCTCTATGCCCAGTAAATTCTGCAGCCGGTCTCATGGCTCATATAAGTCGGATGGCCTGGCGTGTGCTGCGGCATATAAAATACATCGTGATATCCATTCTGTGCCAGAAGTTTTCCGTCCTGCTCAATCCACAGGGCAACATTATAAACACTGCCGCTGTGAATCGTTCCATCAAACTCCCAAAGCTTTGTGAGCGAATCCTCTTTTATATTGATATCCTTTGCATCCTCGGCTACTACCTTTCCTGTCTCATCAGTAATACTGTAGCCTACACGGCAAATGCCAAGCGCACAGCTGTAATCGTTGACCGCATAAATCGCATCCAGCTTGTCTTTAAATTTTAAAAATATTCCGACTGGCATATTGCTCTCCAGCACAGCCTGCAGTCCCTTTTTCGGAAGTCCCCAGTAATCATAAATACCGTAAAAGGTCTGCGGACACATATCATTAAACAAGAACTGCACATAGCCTGCATTTGGCTTATACTTCTGCATACGATAATGCTCAATATAGTATTTCAACAGATGATACTGATACTGCCCAATTGAATCCAGATTATCCAGAATCGGTTGCAGACGGCGGTATACCGGCGGCATCTTTTTCAGGTCATCTATGCATGGCGGCGCATCAAATCCAAACTCCGTATTCATTTTTTCTGTCGTCCCATAAATGTCGCTGTAATGTCCGCCATCCAACGATCCGGTATAGTTATGGCTGTCTCCGCTATCCGGATCATCTACGCAAAAGGAACCCTTGATAACCGGACGACTCGGATCATGCTCACATACCGCTGCAAACAGCTTCGCCCCCGTACTTACTGTCAGATCGCCCGGCTCATTCATGCAGATCCAGCAAAACAGCGACGGATGCTTTTTTAGCATGTCTACTGTTTCCAGATATATATGAACAAAACGATCCGCAAACGCTTCATCCTCCGGATGCGTCCAGTTATATTCGGAATCATGCATAATTCCAAGACCAAGCTCATCACACAGCTCATAAAAAACCGGAAGATCTACATGCACATGAACACGAACCATATTGAAGCCGCTGTTTTTAATCTGCAACAGATCTCTGCGATAACGCTCCTCATTCATTGCTGATACATACACATCCGGAAAATATGCCGTTCCTCTCATATAAAAATCTTTTCCGTTTAAGATAAACTTTGTCATCTCTGGTGTACGCTGCATCTCAATTTTCCGGAATCCGGTCGTCTCCTCATAAGCATCCAGTACCGTTCCATTCTTTGCACAAAGCGTCACTTTTACCCGATAAACAAACGGTGTTCCCTTATCCCAGGTGTTCCAGAGCCGGACATTGGAAAGGGTTCCGTCCAGACAAGCAACTGCCAGCTCAGAGTCCCCGCAGGGCTGTACACCGGTCAGCTCCTCATTTTTCGACAAAACCACCACTCCGGTAAAGCAGTCCGTAATACTCCATCTCAGGGAAACTGCTTCCGGTCTCCGCACCTTTACCTGCAAATGCAGATCCGCACGCTCCAGCGCTTCATCCAGCTGATAGGAAAATTCCGGATTTTCTGCAAAACCGGTTCCTTTCTGTATCCTCAGGCTGACGCTTCCATAAATACCAACCGGGTTTACATCTCTTTGAATAAATGTATCGGAATGCTCATAAGTGCCTTTTACCATATTTCGATAGACCGCACCGGTACGTTCCTCCTGCCGGTCACCCGCCACCTTTTCATCCCACGGTGACCAGACCTTTACAATCAGCCGATTCTTTCCATTTCGCTGTACCACCTCATTCAGTGGAAAAGAAAACGGAGCTGAATATCCTTCGTGAGAACCAAGATATACACCGTTCAACCAGATTTTGCAGTAATAATCCACATTTGTAAAGCACAATTCCACACGATCCGTCGCATCAAGTGACAGCTCAAATTCTTTTTTATACCACCACGGAGCATCATTAAAATAGCGCAGTTCTCTTCCCCAGTACGGATGCTCGGAATAGAGCAGCTGCAGCTGCTTCAGCTCCGGCAGCGGCTCCCATTCTGAAATCTGCGGTCCCCGCAGGGTCATAAACTCTTCATGCTCCGGCAACCCGAGCTGCTCACACGTGTCATGCACATCCTGTAAAATTTCCCAGTTCCTTGATAAATCCTGTCTCATAGAATCCTTCCTATTCTGTCAAGCCCTAATCTATTGATTTTTCTGGATTTGACGATTTTTATTTACCTCAAAACAAGAGCCGAGAGTGATGGATATCGTAGTATCTTGTACCGAATAGCTGATAAATAAGTATAGCTAATAAAGCATCCTTTTAGTTTGCTTTATAAAGGCTATTTTCCCTCTGATCAACTATGATGATGAACCTTCCGTGTCTAAGGGGATCATGTCCCAACTTCCTTCGTCCCATCTACCATACACTGAGTGCCTGCCAAGCTCCTAGACGGGGTCGTGCCCCACGGAAAAAACCGATGCCGACTACAGCTCTTGTTTTTATGTTTGATTGTTACTGACCCGCATTCACCTGTCGTGGTACTGATTTACTCAGTGGACGCTATACCACTATGGCTTACTGTTGGTCTTTTGCAGATGCAGTCCGTTCCGGACTCCATCATTTACGGGTTTCTGTTCCAGAACCCTGTCCAGTCTCCGATGCCTCCCATCGGTCACTCGACAGAGTTCTGGAGTGTGTTACTTGTATATCTTTGTTTCCTATGCTGCCATCGGTGCCTGTGCTTCTACCGGGCGTTTGATATCTTTCAACTGTTTCTGCGGATCATATGTCGTCCCTGTCTTCAGGATAGTGTGGATCACCCTCAGTATCTTGCAGGCTATCACAATCAGTGACTGCATCTTTTTCAATGGATTATTGGGCCGCGTTGTGTAATACTCATGTAGCTGTTTGAATTCATCCGCATGCGATACCGCTGACTTTGCTGCCTAAAACAGCCAGTAACGAAGTCTCTTGCGTCCTCTGTGGCTGATCTTTGTCTGCCCTTTATGCTTGCCGGAGCTGCATGACACCAGTCCCATCCCACTTAGCTTCTGGATTTCCTTCACATCATCAAACCTGCTGACATCGCCCATTTCTGCCAGTATTCCAGACAGTATGTTTTCACCTACTCCATTGATTGCCAGTATGTTCTCAGCATACGGGATTTCCCTGCATTTCCTGTGTAAGATACTTTCAACCGATGCAAGCTGCCCATCCAGTTTTAGTATCTGTTCTGCATACCATCTCACTGCCTCGCGTCCTACATCTGTCACATCCGTCAATCCCACACTTTTTTCTGCATAGCTCACGATTTCTCCGGCTCTGCTATAACCGAGTCCTCTTAGTTTTGCATTATGCCAAATATTTTTCAGGCCTTCTGCTCCCAGTGCTTTGATTTCTGATGGGATTGCTGTCACTTTCAGTACTTCCAGAGTGAATGCTCCATCTATTTTCCCAAATGCGGCCATGTATTCCGGAAAATAGATTTTCAATTCCCTGTGAAGACGATTGATATTTCTTATCCTGTCCTCGGTAAGCTGATCTCTGAACATGGAGAGCCTTCTCATATCTGCATAAACATTTTCTGGAAGATATGGCATTCCGTAGTTTCCATCTTTCACAAGATTTGCAATCAGTTTCGGATCTTTTCTGTCATCCTTGAGCTGGCTGTTGTCTTCAATTTCTTTGCTTTACGGCATATGGATTTACCTGGACAACACTGATTCCGCTTGAAATCATCCATGCGGCCAACGCAAACCTGTAGTGGCCTGTCGGTTCAAGACCCAGCACTATCTGTTTCTTATCATTTTTTGCTGCTAGTTCCAGCATCCATGCTTTTGCATTCTCAAAGCCCTATGAAGTATTGCTGAATTCAAATGCTCCGCGACTCAACTCCCTTCCTCTGACATCAATTGCCCTGATATAATGAATCTCACTGCCTATATCACATCCAACTATAAGCATGTCATCCGTAATGAAAGAAAGTTTATCGTTCTTGGAAAATTTACCGTTTGTTTCCAATTCCCGCCAGGTACAGGATCTCAATTCTTTTTCTACCACCTCTATTTTCTTATTCAGTTCTTCTTTTGACAAAAGATTAATTGCCTGATTTTCAACATTTACTTGAGGTATTCTTTTTGGTCAATTCCCTTTACTCTTTAAAGTATACAGGAAGCTCAATAGAGTTTATTTCGAAAGTGTTCATCATACTTCATTTATTCTATGTCTCCAGGT
>ERZ1026961.536-NODE-536-length-21621-cov-11.748818_pt1 | contig 21621 bp, 19 predicted proteins | sample MGYA00519298_ERZ1026961 | MGnify/ENA primary metagenome ERZ1026961 (study PRJEB26926, sample SAMN06164515) | human gut metagenome | biome: ENVO:00009003; feature: ENVO:2100002; material: ENVO:00002003 | host: Homo sapiens | place: USA | collected 2012 ...
GGTGAAATTAGGTTATTATAAATAATAAGGGAGTTACCCTAAAACAGGAGTGTTATAGAAATTATTATTAAATGGAGGTTTAACGTCTTCATGGATAAACTTTATATGATCTTATTATGCCTGATGATAGTACCAATTCTTATTTGTATCAAATATTCCAGAAAAATAAAAAGTGATGTGGCATCTTCCATTGTGAAATGCCTCATTTTTGCAATTGTTACGATCCTTAGCAATGGTTTGTCCGCTTTTTCAGGAAATGAAACATTTTCTTATATAATGGAAGCACTTTATCGGTTTTCCTTTGATCTGATGCTGATATATGTATTGCAGTATTCCCAGCAGTATACACGTGTTTTTCACGAGGTTTCACCGTTTAAAAAGGGGTGTTTCATAATTGCATATCTGGATGGAATTTTACTGTTTTTAAATATAATTTTTCATAACGTATTTACGATAGAAACCGTGCGATTCCCGAATTTTGATATGTATCATGTAGCCGACAAATCCATTATTTTTTACTTTCACTATGTGTTTGCATATGGTCTGGTATTTTGTATTATTGCATCGTTTATAATCAAAATTATACAGATACCGGATTTTTATCGTAAGAAATATTTGCCGATACTTGTGTTAATGTGTGTGATCACGGTTTCAAAATTTATATGTGGAATTTTAGAATTTCCGATTGATGTGTCACTTCCTTTTTTTGTATGCGCAGCAATACTGATCTGTTACCTGACACTGTACCGTTCTCCGCGTGAACTTGTAGATAAAACACTGTCCATCGTTGTAACCGAAATGAATAACGCTGTGATATGTTTTGATATAAATAACGAATGTGTGTATGCCAATGAGCGTGCATTGAAAATATTTAACAGTTCACTGGATTCCATTTCCGGGATCTCGGAGGATGTACAGGGCTGGATAAAAGAACATGATATCAACAATTCGGCTTCCCTTGAATGGAGTGGTCAAACCATTATTGACAACAAAACCTATTATTTTGATATCGAATACAGAAAACTGTTTGACAAAAAGAATGAATACATAGGTTTTTTCCTGAATCTAATTGATAATACGGAGAAACATATTGCGTTTGAGAAAGAAAAATACCTTGCAACACATGATACGCTTACCGGATTGTATAATAAGAATTATTTTGCCCATAAAACATCGGAAATTTTAAATGAGAATCCGGATAAAGAGTGGCTGCTGATCTGTTCCAATATCAAGGATTTTAAACTGGTCAATGATCTCTTTGGCCTTGAAAAAGGAAACGAAGTCCTTAAAATGGAAGCAGATCTTCTTAAAGCACAATGTGGGGAAGAGAGCGTCTATGGACGCACCGGTGGTGACAAATTTGCAATATGCATCCCAAAAGAAGAATTTAAAGAGCAGGATTTTATGGATGCGATACAGACCATGGGGCATGCATTTAACAATGACCTGTATCATCTTCATATTTATGTCGGTGTTTATGAAATCACAGACCGGAATGAAGAAGTATCCATTATGTGTGATAAAGCCAATCTTGCAATAAAGGCACTGGGTGAAAACTATGATAAATCAATTGCATACTATAACGACACGATATTTCATGATACCGTTGCCGAAAAGCAGCTGGTGGGTGATTTTGATAAAGCACTTGCCGAAAAACAGTTCTGCATGTATTTACAGCCACAGGTGACATCGGAAGGAAAATTACTGGGGGCAGAGGCTCTTGTCCGATGGCAGCATCCAAAACGCGGTCTGATTTTTCCGGGGGATTTTATTGAAGTTTTTGAAAAAACAGGTCTGATTTACCGGCTTGACCGGTTTGTGTGGGAACTTGCCGTACAAAAACTTGCACAATGGCAGAAAGACGGGCGGGACGATCTGTATATATCCGTAAATATTTCGACCAAGGACTTTTACTATATGGATGTATATGAAACAATTACCAGTCTTGTTGAAACCTATAAAATCATTCCTTCCACACTGAAACTGGAAATTACGGAAACCGCAATTATGACCGGAACCGCAGGGGAACTTGAAATGATTGAACGGTTCAGGAAATCCGGCTTTCAGGTGGAAATAGATGATTTCGGAAGCGGCTATTCTTCATTTAATACGCTAAAGGATATGGATGTGGATGTGCTGAAAATAGATATGGGATTTTTAAGGACAACCCGGCCGGAACGCATAGAGAGAAGTATGTCTATTATAAATACGATCATTTCACTCACCAAAACACTTGGTCTTTCCGTTATCACGGAGGGTGTTGAAACAAAGGAACAAATTGATAAGCTTACCCAGATGGGATGCGGAATTTATCAGGGGTATTATTTTTCAAAGCCGATTCCGGTAGGTCAGTTTGAAGATACCTATCTGTAAATTTATCCGGAATAAAGGTATTGCCAACATATTCAGTCAAATGGGACTTGTGGAGGCATGGGGAAGCGGAGCTATCTGGATGTGTCCGGGGATTACCGGTAATAGTTGTCATTGCCTCAAAAGTTTATTTCAATCCTGATTTATAATATGCAGCTTGTGGCAAAAGAGCACGGCTGTCTGGGTTCTTCCGGTGGGAATACAACCGGAAGGTTTGAGAATCCGTTTGTTACGATACCGTCTGCATACCAGACACTTGATTCTTTTATGAGAGTGAATGGGCTGGTTCACACCGAAAGTGGAGTGATTCCATGCTATGAGACGAAGGGGGAAAGCATGGACATCTATATTGCGTGTGAGTAAAACGGTATGGGGGATCGGGACTCGGCAATATAATTGTTTTTTTAAGAGTAATCCGTTATACTAGATGCATAGTATAGCGGATTATTTTTTGGAGGTACTTATGGGAAGATTTTTGAATCCAGATAACGGGGCTTTTTCAGAGGCAGTCAATTCAGAAATTTATATTGATAAAACCCGTTTGCTGGAATACACCAACCAGGTGATAAATACCACATCAAAATTTATTTGTAACAGCCGTCCGAGACGTTTTGGAAAATCCATGACTGCAGACATGCTTTCCGCTTATTACAGCAGGGGCTGTGATTCCAAAGAGCTCTTTAAAAATTATGAGATAAGTACAGTTTCATCATATGAAAAGAATCTTAATAAGTATGATGTGATTCATTTTGATGTACAGTGGTGCATGATGGATGCCGAAGATACAGATCATGTTGTAGATTATATCAACGAGGGAATTTTACAGGAACTGAGGGAAGCATACGGACAGATCATTCCGGATGCGGTCAGGACTGCTTATGGGGCAATGTCCTATATCAAAGCGGCTACGGGCAATAAATTTGTTGTCATCATTGATGAGTGGGATGTTTTGATTCGAGATGAGGCACAGAATCATACATTGCAGGAGGCATATATTGATTTTCTCAGAGGAATGTTTAAAGGCACAGAACCTTCCAGATACATTGCGTTAGCATATTTGACGGGAATTTTACCGATTAAGAAATTAAAAACGCAGTCAGCGCTCAACAATTTTGAAGAGTTTACCATGCTCGATGCAGGACGGATGGCTCCTTACGTCGGGTTTACAGAAGAAGAAGTCCACGGACTGTGTGAACAATACGGATGCAGTTATGAACAGGTGAAATCCTGGTATGATGGCTATTTATTAGAGGATTATCAGGTATATAATCCGAAGGCCGTTGTCAGTGTCATGTTAAATGGAAAGTATAAAAGTTATTGGTCAAATACCGGAAGCTATGAGGCAATTGTGCCACTGATCAACATGGATTTTGATGGCTTGAAATCTGCAATTATCGAGATGTTGTCGGGCGCATCCGTAGAAGTGGATGTGACATCCTTTCAGAATGACACGGTAAGTTTTGCAAATCGGGATGATGTGCTTACGTACCTGATTCATTTGGGATATCTGGCTTATGATCAGGACAGCCGGCATGTTTTTATTCCGAATGAAGAAATCCGGCACGAGTTAAATCATGCAGTGAAACGTACCAGGTGGAATGAGATGGTGACATTTCAAAAAGAATCGTTAGCGTTATTAGATGCAACGCTGGAAAAAGATGGAATGGAGGTTGCAAAGGGGATTGAGAAAATTCATACCGGGTATTCTTCAACGATTATGTACCATGATGAAAATTCGCTCAGCAGTGTACTTACGATCGCATACTTAAGTTCCATGCAGTATTATTTTAAACCCATCCGGGAATTGCCGACCGGCCGTGGTTTTGCGGATTTTGTTTATATTCCAAAACCGGAATATAAAGCTGATTATCCGGCACTGGTTGTGGAACTGAAATGGAATAAAACTGCGGATACCGCCTTACAACAGATAAAAGACAGAAAGTATCCGCAATCGTTAGAGCCATATACAGGAAATATTCTGCTCGTAGGAATCAATTATGATAAGAAGACGAAAGAACATTCCTGTGTGATTGAAAATGATAAAAAGCAATAAGCGTTAAGCTCCGTCTTTTTGCAGAATTGAAACAAATCCCGCAACAAAACTAAACAGAACAGGAAGAAACCAATGGAAGAAAAAATCATGCATCTTCTGATCACGGAAGACGATATGGCACTCGCACAGGGACTGCAGCGCGCATTACAGGAGAAAAACCGGCAGGTGCTATGCTGTAAAAATATACAGGAGACCAGACAGCATCTGCATCAGAACCAGACAGATCTGCTGATTCTCGATGTGAATCTGCCGGATGGAAGCGGTTTTGATCTGCTGCAGGAGATCCGCAGAACCTCGGATCTTCCGGTGATCTTACTTACGGCAAACGATCTGGAAATGGATATTGTAAGCGGACTGGAGCAGGGAGCAAATGATTACATTACAAAGCCGTTCAGTCTGGCGGTACTCCGGGCGCGGGTAAACACCCAGCTTCGGAACCGGACGGCGCAGATGCAGAAAGAAAGCGCAAAAAACACACAGATCTGGGAAGGTAGTATCTGGCAGTTTGATTTTACAAATATGCGTTTTACTGTAAAGGGACAGGAAGTGGAGTTAAGTAAAACCGAGCAGAAACTTCTGGCACTTCTTGTGCAGCATGCGGGGATGACCGTGCCGCGGGAAACTTTGATGGATCGCATCTGGACCGATGGCGCGGTGTACGTGGATGAAAACGCGCTTTCGGTTGCCATCAAGCGGCTGCGGGATAAATTACAGGCAAAGGAGCAGATCCGGACCGTGTATGGGATCGGATATGTATGGGAAGTATGATCGGATATTTTGTAATTATATTGCTTGCGGCAGGGAGTGTGCTTGCAGCAGCATTTTTCTTCAGACACCGGCAGAAACAGGTGATGGATGGACTTTCCGATATGCTTGAGGCGGCGATAAACGGCACCTTTTCCGAGACCACATTTGATGAGTCGCGGCAGTCGTCGCTGGAAAACCGTCTGGCGCAGTATCTGGCGGCATCGGAACTTTCGGTGCGAAGCATAGACGTGGAGAGGGAAAAAATCAAGGAACTGATTGCAGATATTTCCCATCAGACGCGGACGCCGCTTTCAAATATTTTATTGTATACGGAACTGCTGGAGGAAGAACCGCTGGGGGAAGCAGCACAGGATTCCGTAAAAAAGCTGCGGCAGCAGAGTGAAAAATTACAGTTTTTAATGGATGCGCTTGTCAAACTTTCAAGGCTTGAGACAGGCGTTTTTGTGTTGCATCCAATCCGGCAGCCGCTGACAGAACTGGTGGTAGACGGTATGGAAAGTTACCGGGAAAAAGCAGCCGCCAAAGGACTTGCGATTGCGTTTTCCGGGACGAAAAAAGCAGAGAAAGACGCACCGGTTTATGCGTACTTTGATAAGAAATGGTCCATGGAAGCACTGGAAAATATTCTCGATAATGCGATCAAATATACGAACACAGGAGGGATTACCATAAAACTCTGTTCCTATGAACTGTTTGCCTGCGTGGAAGTGACGGATACGGGAATCGGCATCGGTGAGGAGGAGCATGCGGCGGTATTTGGGCGTTTTTACAGGGGAAACGCGGTTGCCGAAAAGAGCGGTGTGGGGATCGGACTGTATCTGGCACGTTTTATCATGCAGCAGCAGGGCGGATATATCCGGCTTTCGTCCGTGCCTGGGGCAGGCTCAACGTTTGGGCTGTATTTTCCAACGGCAATTGTGTCAAAACTGTAAGAATCTTTTTTCTCCGGGACAGATTCTCGAAAGAATTCTGTGCGACAATCTTAAAAGAAGGCAGGAAATGCCAAATCAGGAGCAAAAGGAGATTACAGGATGGTCATTTTGGAAACCAGAGATTTGAAAAAACAGTATGGCACGGGGGAGACCGCCGTGCACGCGCTGGCGGGGGTAAACCTGTCGGTGGAAAACGGAGAATTTGTCGCGGTGGTAGGAACCTCCGGATCGGGAAAATCGACGCTTTTACATATGCTTGGCGGACTCGACCGGGCAACATCCGGCAAAGTCTATGTGGACGGCAAAGACATCTTTGCATTAAAGGATGAAGAACTGACGATTTTCCGCAGAAGAAAAATCGGATTTGTCTTTCAGTCCTTTAATTTAGTTCCGGTGCTGTCTGTCTATGAAAACATTGTGCTGCCGCTGCAGCTTGACGGAAAAACCGTGGACAATGCATTTATCGGGGAGATTGCAGAGGCACTCGGACTGAAAGAAAAATTAAACGTGCTGCCAAACCAGCTTTCGGGAGGACAGCAGCAGCGCGTGGCGATCGCGCGGGCACTCGCAGCCAAACCGGCGATTTTATTAGCAGATGAACCGACCGGAAATCTCGACAGCCGTACCTCACAGGATGTGATGGGGCTGCTCAAAACAACTAGCACCAAATTTGCGCAGACCATTATGATGATCACACACAACGAGGAGATCGCACAGCTTGCAGACCGGATCATTCGTATCGAGGATGGACGGATTGTGACCGGGAAAGCAGGTGAGGCATTATGATGCAGGTAAAAAACCGTGCCTGTGTGCGTACCGTTGCCGTGCGCAGTCTGCGGGCTTTTAAAATGAGAAACCTGATTGCCGTGATTGCAATTATGCTGACCACGATGCTGTTTACCGCGCTGTTTACGATTGCAATTTCCATCAATGATTCGTTCCAGCAGTCCAACTTTCTTATGGCCGGAGGCGATGCGCACGGGTCTTTTAAGAAACTGACGGAAGAACAGATGGAAACCTTAAAAAAAGATCCGCTCATTCGGGAGACAGGTGCGCGGCTGTTTTTAGGAATGGGAACCGGGGATGCATTTCGCAAGACACAGGTGGAAGTCAGCTATATGGATGCGCATGAAGTAAAACATTATTTTTGCACACCAACGCACGGACATCGTCCCAAAGAGGGAAGCAATGAGGCGATGACAGATACCCGGGTGTTAAAACTGTTAGGAGTACAGCCCAAAATCGGCACAAAATTTACCGTGACGTATCAGATCGGAGGAGGTCAGTCAGAACCGAAAACGGTGACGCAGGAGTTTGTTCTCTCCGGCTGGTGGGATTACAACGGAGTTTCCCAGGCAAGCAATGTGATCGTGCCAGAAAGTTATGTGAAAAAGACATTGCAGAATGTGGAGATCGGGGAGGATGAAGAGAGTGGAAAATGGTCACTTGACGTTATGTTTGGGAATGCACTTCATATCGAAAAAAATATGCGGCAGGTGATCAGAGACTGTGGATTTCAGTCAGAAGATGCTTCCAAACCGGGCTATATTGCATTTGGTGTAAACTGGGGCTATACCGGTGCGCAGTCGAGCAGCAATCTGAATGCGGAAAGCATTGCAGCCATTGTGGCATTGCTTGTGCTCATTGTATTTACCGGCTACCTGGTCATTTACAATGTGTTTCAGATTTCCGTCACCAACGATATCCGTTTCTACGGACTGTTAAAAACGATCGGCATGACCGGGCGGCAGCTTAAGCGGATCATCCGGCTGCAGGCAGTCCTTTTATCAGTTATTGGAATTCCGGCGGGACTTCTTCTGGGATTTGGAATCGGCGTGGGACTGGCACCGGCTGTCATGGCACAGATGAGTTACACGACAGCGGTTATAAAATTGCATGCGTGGGTATTTGTGGGAGCAGCACTTTTTTCACTGGTCACTGTATTTTTATCCTGCAATAAGCCGGGGAGGATCGCTGCAAAGGTATCCCCGGTCGAAGCGGTGCGCTATACGGAGGCAGACTGTGGCAGAAAAAAAGCAAAAGCGGCAAAAAAACCGGCATCTTTGGGGCGTATGGCATGGGCAAACGTGGGACGGAACCGGAAGAAAACGGTTCTTGTTGTCATTTCCCTCTCCCTTGCGGTCGTTCTTTTAAATCTGACCGTTATGTTTGCAAACGGATTTGATATGGATCTGTATTTGAAACATTTCTGTGTGAGCGACTTTGTGTTTGCCAATGCGGATTATTTTAACGTGCAGAAAGGCTTCCATTCTTCCGATGAAGCAGTAGAAGATTCTGCAATGCAGACCGTGCTCGCGCAAAATGGCGTTAAAGAGAGTGGATGTGTCTACGGACAGACAACCCGGGTTTTGGAAAAAATAAAGAAAAAAGATATGCTGGCGTATTTTACATCCATGGGACATACTATGACAAAAGAGCAGGAAAAGGGTTATTTCAATTGGAAGGAACAGGCAGATGATGGCAGTTATTATGACGATATTCAGTTGTATGGAATGGATGCATTTCCGCTTCAGAAAGTAAAGGTGCTCAAAGGCGATGTCACAGCTCTGGATCAGGAGAATGCCATTGCGGCAGTCTATAAGCAGGATGATTATGACAAAAAAGTTGATCACAGTAACTGGGCCGGGGTGGGCGATCAGGTGACACTCAGGTATGTAAACAGTTGGAAATATTTTAATGCAGAGACTGGAAAAGAGATTCCGGAGGAAGAGATTGACAGCTACGAAGGTGCATGTGACGTGGAAGCAGATGATTATACACAAAAAACCTATACGGTGGTGGCAGAGATTCTGGTGCCTTCCGCGATGAACTGCCGGTATTATGGATCGCCGCAGTTTGTGCTTGGGAGTGATACGTTTATCAAAGATACCGGGACAAAAGATGTCATGCATATGATGTTTGATATGAAAAACAATCAGAGTGCAAGAGCAATGGAAAGTTTTTTGAAAAATTATACGGAACAGGTCGAGCCGCTGTACAGCTATGAATCGAAATTTTCCTACGAAAAAGAGTTTGATTCGTTCCGTGGGATGTTTCTGCTGCTTGGAGGTGTTCTCTCCGGTGTGATTGCCGTGGTCGGAACATTAAATTTCCTGAATGCCATCCTCACGGGGATGATTGCAAGGCGCAGGGAGTTTGCTGTGCTGCAGTCGGTTGGAATGACCAGACACCAGTTGAAGCGGATGCTTGTGTATGAGGGACTGTTGTATACGTTTGCGGCGATTGTCATTTCGCTTATTCTTGTTGTGGCATCTGAGCCGTTTATGGGAAAGATGATTGAAAAAATGTTCTGGTTTTTCCGGTTTCAGTATACCATCGGTCCGGTCGTGCTTGCGGCACTGATCTTTACCGTGATCGGCGCGGGGGTTCCGCTTGTGGTCTATTGTGTGGTTGGAAAGCAGACGATTGTGGAGCGGCTGAGGGAGACGGAGTAAAAAAGAATAACAAAACATTTCCGAATAAAGCCTGAATCCATGTGGCATAAGAAGCAATTCATTCGGTTACTTTGCTTTTCAGGACAGATGTGATATCTGCCGAAAGCGTTGCTGAATGTTCCACAAACAGAGCAATAAAAATAAATATTTCTTTAATTTTGAAACCATACTATTTACATAAATGAAGCCGTAAGGTAATCTTAAAAAATATGTAAAATATGCGGATCATAAGAAAGAGGTTTATGGATGAGGAAGAAACGGATCACAGTTATAATTGGCAGGATGTTTTGTGGCGGAGCGTTTAATCTATGGAACAGACAGAATAAAACCAAAACGGCAATGAAATTATCAGCTGTTGTTATGCTCCTGTGCCTGATGCTGGGGGCATGTGCACAGAAACAGAAGATACCGGCTGCAACTTATATGGGAGGAAACCATACCATTACAGAAATTTGCAAAGAACTGGATACCGCGGGAGCTTCCCATGTAGATACATTCCGGGAATGGGTAACTGATTTTGCGGATTCGGCCGGGAAGAATGCAAAGCTTGAGGATGTCTGGTCTGATCCGGAAAACATGAAAGCAGATATCGGCAAATGTATGGATGGCTGGGAACAGAATCATGATTACTCCGACACGGACTGCAGAATGACAGCCTTTCTCTTACTGGATGGCCTGCTTCACGCAGAATCAACGGAAGACAATTATGAAGGTACTTATCTAATGTTTGATACAGAAGCAATAGATAATGTGGAAAGGTATGAAACCATAAAAGAGAACCGGGATATGTTTACCACGCTCTATGGAGAAAAGAGTGTTGCGGATAAAAAACATCCGGAAACAGCATTTTCGGATAGTTGGAAACATTATGGATTTCAAATAGACAGTGACAGGATATCGCTCCTTAGTATCGTGATATATGACCCGTATTCGGATGTTACTTTCGTGGGTCATACAGGTATCCTGATAAAGGACAGGGACGATTACTTATTTGTAGAAAAGATTGCATTTGAACAGCCATATCAGGCAACAAAGGTGAAGACGGTGGATGAATTGCTCAATATTCTGTCATTGAGACCGGAATATTTCGGAGAAGAGGGAGAAGCCGGACCGTTTGTTTATAATAATGGGGAATATATTGGAACATTAAAGGCGAAGGCATAGTAGCAAAAAACATTTGACATACCGGAAATATTCCCCTACAATCGTTCTAAAAAGAACGATTGTAGGGGGGGAAGAGAATTTCTTTTGGCTGTTATCTGCCGGTTACTTTATTCAGTAAAACGAAACCAAAGGTGGGATTATTAATGATTCCAAAAACCTGTGCATATATGTGGATGATTGCAATGGGACTACAACTGTTATTTTAAAAACAAAAATATTATAGAGGCAGGGCATTATAATGAAAATGGAAAAATTTGTAAAGCTTATGACGGGACATTTTGATAACAGAGAACAATTTACAGAAATGAAATCTGCAGGAAAATTATTTCCGTATGCCAGACATGTGAATACAGTTTGTAATGATAAGATAAATAATATTCCGGAAAATTTTACCGGAATATTTATGGTAGAAGAAAGTTATTATGAGACGGATGGAAAATGCCATGCATCACCGCATTTATTTCTTATTACGGATTGTGACGGTGGAATTATGCTTTCTTCCTACGAAATTCCGGCAGGAGAAGACAAAAATACGTTTTCTTATGCTTCCATGAAGAACGTAGAATATAGTGACCTGAAAAGATCTGAGAAGTTTACCCCGGCATTGTATCAGGAAAAGGATGGTGTCTGGGAAGGGGGAAGTGTGAGTCAGTTTACCCCTGTGATGACATTCCGGTTATGGGAGAGATTCTCGGAGACATGTCTGGAGGTGTCAGAAAGTATGGAAGTGAATGGAAAGAAAACTTTCGGATATGATGTGCCGGTCATTTATAAAAGAATATGATTGTGAACCGGCTGTGGGAGACGGAGTAAAAAGAATAACTGATATAAAAGCCGCCTAAACTGGTAAAAATATGGAAATAAAAAGAAAAGAGGACAGCAAATGTGCACAGCAGCAACTTATAAGACAGCAGATTTTTATTTTGGACGTACCCTGGATTATGAATTTTCCTATGGGGATGAAGTGGCAGTCCTGCCACGGAATTATGCACTTGCCTTCCGGCATATGGGTACATTAAAAGCGCATTATGCCATAATCGGAATGGCATATGTGGTGGGGGATTATCCCCTGTATTATGATGGCATCAACGAAAAAGGACTGGGCATGGCAGGACTTAATTTTGTAGGAAATGCCGTGTATCAGGAAGTCGGCGAAGGAAGAGAAAATATTGCGCAGTTTGAATTTATTCCATGGATTCTGGCACAGTGTGCATCGGTTGAGGAGGCAAGGGAAAAACTTGACAAAATGAATCTTGTGGGGACGCAGTTTGGCGAGCAGCTTCCGGCGGCGCAGCTGCACTGGATCATTGCGGATGAAAAGGAGTGTATCGTCGTGGAATGTATGGTGGACGGGCTGCATGTGTATGACAATCCGGTGGGGGTGCTGACCAACAATCCGCCATTTCCGCAGCAGATGTTTTTATTGAATCAGTATATGCATCTTTCCCCGAAGCAGCCGGTCAATACGTTTTGCGAGCAGCTTCCATTGGAGCAGTACAGCCGCGGTATGGGAGCGTTGGGACTGCCGGGAGATCTTTCTTCCACATCGCGTTTTGCCCGCGTGGCGTTTACCAGACTGCATGCTATGTCCGGAGAGTCCGAGGCGGAAAGTGTCAGTCAGTTTTTCCACATTTTAGGTTCGGTTGACCAGCAGCGCGGATGTTGTGAGGTGGCGGATGGCAAATATGAAATTACGTTGTATACTTCCTGCTGCAATGCAACAAAAGGAATCTATTACTACACGACGTATGAAAATCATCAGATCACGGCGGTGGATATGCACAGGGAAAATCTTGACGGGGAGACACTTGTGCATTACCCGGTTGTGAAAGGGGAACATATTTTGTGGCAGAATTAAAAGTGTGGGACATATGGAAAAAAGTTATGGATTAAGTCCCGGAGAAATATGGTAATGGGACATATGGTAAAAAAGTTATGAATTAAGTCCCGGAGAAATATGGCGGTGGGACATATAGAAAATTTCTTTGCGTTTATGTCCTGTTTAATAGAACAAATGGGACATAAGAAGGAAGTTTTACACCATATGTCCCAGAGCCGAAGGGAAGGGGGACATAAAAGGGTTGTTTTATGCCATATGTTCCAGAGCCAAAGAGAAGAGGGACATAAGAAGAAAGTTTTACGCCATATGTCCCGGAGCTCAAAGGAAGGGGACGTAAGAAGAAAATTTTAAGATATATGTCCCGAAGTCAAAGAGAAGAGGGACATAAGAAGAAAGTTTTACGCCATATGTCCCAGAGCAAAAGGGAAGAGGGACATATAGAAAAAAAGTTATGAATTAAGTCCCGGAGAAATGATGTGGTGGGACATATAGAAAATTTCTTTGCGTTTATGTCCTGTTCAACAGAACAAATGGGACATAAGAAGGAAGTTTTACGCCATATGTCCCAGAGCAAAAGAGAAGGGGGACATAAAAGGGAAGTTTTACGTCATATGTCCCGAAGTTAAAAGAAAGAGGGACGTAAGAAGAAAGTTTTACGCCATATGTCCCGGAGTCAAAAGAAAGAGGGACATGAGAAGGAAGATTTAAGTTATATGTCCTGAAGTCAAAGAGAAGAGGGACATAAGAATTGGTTCTATGTCAAGATTTAGTACAAGTTAAAATGAGAAACTTTTCCCATTTTAACCTGCCAGAAGCTCAGCCTCAGTGTGTGTTCTTTTATACAATCGTTCGAATTCATTTGGTGACATATAGTTACAATGGCTATGAATTCGTTTCGTATTGTAGAAAGCTTCCAGATATTCGAAAATCAAGCGGTATGCCTGCTTGTAATCGTGAATTTTAAAGCGGTTGAGCCATTCACGTTTGATAATCGAATGGAAGGATTCAATGCAGGCATTATCCCACGGAAATGCTTTCTTTGAGTAACTACGCTGCATATTTTCTGTTACTTTTTTATATTCCGTCGCAACGTACTGACTGCCACGATCAGAGTGAATGATCAATGGCTGGTCGATATTTCGGCGAGCTTTGGCTTTGTTTATCGTATCAATCACGCAGGATACTTCCAGTGTTTTTGAAAGTGTCCATGCTATGATTTTTCTGGAAAATAAATCCATAATACTGGTCAGATAGACAAATCCGTCTATTGTCCAGATGTAGGTGATATCCGAACACCAGACAGCATTCGGGCGGTCAGGATTAAACTGTTCATCAAGGATATTTTGTAATTCTGTGCTGAAATCAGAATCTTTTGTGGTGATGGTCCATGGTTTGCTCCACTGAGCACGGATTCCCATTTGGCGCATATATGTACCAACGGTTCTTTCCGAAATGACTTCACCGGTTTTTCGCAGTTCTACAGTGATTTTCGGAGCGCCGTAGTTCTGCTTGGAATCATCATAAATATCCTGTATTTTTGCTTTTACAGCTTCACGACGTTTTTCTGTATCAGAAGGTACGTGGTGGAGCCATGCAAGATATCCTGAGCGAGAGACACCTAAAAATTTCAACATTCCGGAGACGGAAACCTGGCGTCCAGCCTTTTTGGCAGCTTCTGTCTTCTCAGTCACTTCGAGATAAATGGCTTCCGTCATTTTCCCAGAATGTTGATTGCTTTTTTTAATACATCAAGTGCATCTTGGGCATCACGTAATTCACGTCTGAGACGGGCGATTTCCTTCTGTTCATCGGATGCGTAATTACCAGAACCCCGAACAGGAATATCACCGGATTCACGGAAGTCTTTCAGCCACTTTGTTAGTGTGCTGTATCCGATGCCAAGATTTTCTGCACATCCACGTACACCGAGATCTTTATGATCTTGATAATACCGGATTGCATCAAGTTTAAATTGTTTGTCATGTTGCATTGCCATATGAGATCCTCCTTCAGCATGTCTCTATTGTACCATGTTAATATGTATTTGGAATTTCTCATTTTGGCTTGTACTATTTATATTCTAGCATCAAATGGAGCTTTAAACTATATGTCCCAGAGCCAAAGAGAAGAGGGACATAACACAATATGTCCACACAAAAGAGGAGAAGGAAATTTTAAAATGAAATATATTCCATTAATCATCGTGTTACTTCTGATTCTGGCAATTCTGGTTTTGGTCTTTTACGGAGTGTCCCGTGTGAAACGATTTTCCAGACAATTGTTCGGCACAGATGATATTATACAGGGAGTGAAAAAAGCACAGGAGGATGCCGCGTCAACACCGCGTTCGGTTTCTGCGATGACAAGGATTGCCCTGCCTCAGATCGTTTCCGATTTCCCGGATTTTCAATACGATGAGATGAAGCAGCGCGCAGAAAATGCCCTGACACAGTATCTGCAGGCGGTGACGGCACAGAATGTGGAAATTCTGAGGGAGGGAAATGAGGACTTAAAAGAGCAGCTTTGTTCACAGATCAGCGCGTCTGTTTCCGAGGGCAGGAGGGAACATTTTACACAGGTAAAGATCCATCAGACGGAGATTGCCCGATACCGCAAGGAGGCAGGACGGTGCATCGTGACATTTCAGTCTGCAGTGGAAAGTTTCCACTATGTGACAGATGAGGCGAATGTTGTAGTTCGGGGATCGGATCATACTTTAGAGCAGAGCCGCTATAATACAGATCTTGTTTATATTCAAAACCGTGCGCTTGCAAAAGATGCCGCAGACAATGCAATTGGGATTACCTGTCCAAACTGTGGGGCACCTGTCACAAATCTCGGAGCAAAGTTCTGTGAGTATTGCGGAGCCGGAATTATAGAATTAAATGTACATGCATGGTCATTTGAAAATATTGAGGAAGCGTAAGTTTTTTATGAAGCAAAAATTTGATCTTATTATCTTGCGTTTCCTGTGATATTGTGTTAAAGTACATATTGTTCTGAATATGAGAACCACAGAGTGATGACAGAGGTCACACGAAGGGGTACACCACCGCGGGTGTAGCTTTCTTCGTGTGGCCTTTTTTGATTTCAGAAAATTTTCTACAACCGTATAAAAGGAGGTCTTACATGGTACATATCAACGGAAAAGACATGGATGTGGCAGGGCAGTCCCTGATGGCATACCTGGAAGCAAATGATTATGAGAAGGGAACCTTTGTTGTGGAATGCAACGAGGAGATCATCCATAAAGAGGATTACAAAACGTACATCCTAAAAGACGGAGACATTATAGAAATCGTCCAGTTTATGGGAGGTGGCTGCGGTACATCTCAGATGTATCGCTAAAGAGTACAGTGTCGGTCCATTTGCAAAGTAAATTTTTCCTGGGGAGATGTTCCCGTTGGTACATCTCAGATGTATCGCTAAAGAATACAGCATCGGTTCATTTGCGAAGCAAATATATCACACAGTCCAATTAATCATAAAACAGCTTGCAAAAGTGGGAATGAACAAAACCACAGCAGAAAAATATTACAGAAAATACAAAGGTAGTGTAAAACGAATTATGAAAAAATCGCCCCTCTTTTTCCTTGGCATTGACCAATTATAGGTTACTTACAGAAAATCCCGTCAAGGCTGAATTTAACGGTCTAACGGTCTTTCAGTCCGGTCTTACCCAGTTTTCCAACGTAAAATTAAGGTCATTTCAGTCAAAGAGAAAGGGAGAGTAAATGCCTATATAGCCCAGAATCGTTGATTTTACTGGAGTTGAATCGTTTGTGGAAGTATGAAGTTGACACTACCAATACAAGAAAGAAGGAAGAAAAAATGAAGAATGACACATTTACATTAGGAGGGAAAGAATTCTCCTCGCGTTTTATTTTAGGATCAGGAAAATATTCCATGGAGCTGATCAAGGCTGCCGTTGAAAACGCCGGAGCACAGATTATTACATTAGCAGTGCGCCGCACCAACACAAAGAAAAAAGAAAACATTCTGGACTTTATCCCGGATAACGTAACATTGCTTCCAAACACTTCAGGTGCAAGAGATGCAAAAGAAGCAGTCCGCATTGCGCGCATGGCAAGAGAACTTGGATGCGGAGATTTCGTAAAGGTTGAGATTATGAAAGACAGTAAATATCTGCTGCCGGATAATGTGGAGACCGTAAAGGCAACCGAAATGCTGGCAAAAGAAGGATTTGTGGTGCTTCCATACATGTATCCGGATCTGTATACCGCACGTGATCTGGTCAATGCCGGAGCCGCAGCTGTTATGCCATTGGCGTCTCCGATCGGTTCTAATAAAGGTCTGGCAACGAAAGAATTTATCCAGATTCTGATTGATGAGATTGATCTGCCGGTAATTGTGGATGCCGGAATCGGAAGACCTTCCCAGGCATGCGAGGCAATGGAGATGGGAGCTGCCGCAGTTATGGCAAATACCGCAATTGCAACAGCCGGGGATGTCCCGGCCATGGCGGGTGCATTCAAGGCAGCCATTGAAGCTGGAAGAAGTGCATATCTGTCGGGACTGGGTCGTGTACTTGAGCGTGGCGCTTCCGCAAGTGATCCACTGACCGGATTTTTGAGAGACTAGGGGGCGAAATCATGGCTGAAAATCAATTTTTTATTGACTCCGATAAGTTAAGCGAAGCTGCACTGGAGCGCAAACATAAACTGGAAACCGATCCGTCGAGCAGAACGAACCATATGGAATATATGCCGGGGATGGAACAGATCGATCCAACCATAAGAAATAAAGTCCTTTCCGAGATGGACAGTTACGATTACAACAAATATACGGCAAGAGATGTGCAGAATGCTTTAGAGCATGAAACCTGTACGGTCGAGGATTTTAAAGCACTGCTTTCTCCTGCGGCGGAACCATTCTTAGAGCGCATGGCACAGCGTGCAAAGATCGAGACAGGCAAGCATTTCGGAAATACGGTGTATCTGTTCACACCGCTTTACATTGCAAACTACTGCGAGAATTACTGTGTGTACTGCGGATTTAACTGCTACAACGACATTCATCGTAAGAAACTGACTTTTGAGGAAATCGAGCATGAGATGAAAGTCATTGCAGACTCCGGCATTGAGGAAATCCTGATGCTGACTGGCGAGAGCCGTGCGCAGAGTGATGTCGAGTATATCGGGGAAGCCTGCAGGCTGGCAAAGAAATATTTCCGCAATATCGGTCTGGAAATTTATCCGGTCAACAGCGATGAATACCGGTATCTGCACGAATGCGGCGCTGATTACGTGACGGTATTCCAGGAAACCTATGACAATGTCAAATACGAAACCCTGCATCTGATGGGGCATAAGCGTGTATTTCCATACCGTTTTGAGGCACAGGAGCGTGCGCTGATGGGAGGCATGCGTGGTGTCGGATTTTCCGCATTGCTTGGACTTTCTGATTTCCACAAAGATGCACTGGCTTCTGCACTGCACATTTATTATCTGCAGCGCAAGTATCCGTATGCAGAGTATTCCCTGTCCTGTCCGCGTCTGCGCCCGATCATCAACAACGACAAGATCAATCCGCTTGACGTGCACGAAAAGCAGTTGTGCCAGATTCTGTGTGCGTACCGTATTTTCCTGCCGTATGTCGGTATTACCGTTTCTTCCCGCGAGCAGAAACATTTCCGTGACGGCATCGTAAAGATTGCAGCGACAAAGGTATCTGCGGGAGTGTCTACCGGAATCGGAGATCATGAGAGCAAGTATACCGGAAAGGATAGCGGAGAATCCGGAGATGAGCAGTTTGAAATCTCGGATGGAAGAAGCTTTGACCAGATGTATAACGATATGGAAAGCGAAGGTCTGCAGCCGGTATTAAATGACTATGTTTATGTATAGAAAAATCTGCGTGACCAACCGTGCGCTGGCAGAACGTCCTTTTTTAGAACAGTTAGCGTGCGTGCTTGCCACAAAACCGTATGCGATGATCCTGCGGGAAAAAGACCTCACGGAAGAGGGATACGAAGAACTTGCGGGAAAAGTAAAAAAATTGTGTGAAAACACGGACACCAGGCTGATTCTGCACAGTTTCCCGGATGCTGCAATGCATCTGGGGTGTACGGCCATTCATATGCCACTGCATCGGTTTACAGAGATGCCGGAAGAACAAAAGCAAAAATTTCTGGTGCGCGGTGTCTCCGTACATTCGGTGGAGGATGCGCGCCTGGCAGAACAATGCGGGGCAACCTATCTGACAGCAGGGCATGTGTTTGTGACTGATTGTAAAAAAGGACTGGCACCGAGAGGACTTGATTTTTTGCATGAGGTGTGCAGCTCTGTGAAAATTCCGGTATACGCAATTGGCGGGATTCATGAAGAAAATATGGAAAGCTGCATCCAGTCAGGTGCAGCAGGCGTGTGCATGATGTCGGAATATATGAAAATCTGATTTTGGGTATTCATTTTTTATTACTAAAAAGTGTAAAATTTTCGATGAAAAAACCATCGTAACGTGTTATACTGGCAGAAGCATGAGGATAAAGGTCAGGAAACATGAAAGAAGAGGTTACCAGTCAATAAAAATGAGTAACATACTGGAAAAACAGTTTTTAAAACAAAGAAATGATTTTGAAAAATCCTGTGTGGAGAGAGATAAAAAATACCACTTTCCGCAAGGAGTGATTTTTGAAACAGATATCGCATATGCAAAGGATAAAAACAAAGCGCACCGTCTGGACAGATATCGTCCAAAAGGGAAAGAAGCGCAGATACTTCCAGTGATTATCAATGTCCATGGGGGAGGGCTGCTTCTCGGAAATAAGGAATTTAACAAGTATTTTTGTGCGCTGCTCAGTAAGAAGGGATTTCTGGTGTACAGCATGGAGTACCGGCTCATCCCGGACTGTACATTTTTTGATCAGCTGCGTGACATCTTTCTTGCAATGGATTTTGTAAAGGAACATGCTGCAGCAGACGGAGGAGATCTGTCGCATGTCTATCTTGTCGGGGACAGTGGTGGTGCCTGTCTGGCCACTTATGCAAATGCAATACAGAACAGCAAAAAAATTGCAAAGGCAGCGGGCATAAAACCGTCTGAGCTTAAGGTGCACGCACTTGGTCTCATCAGCGGGATGTTTTATACGACAAAGTTTGATAAGATCGGTCTGTTTCTTCCGAAATATCTGTATGGAAAACAGTACAGGAAAGCACCATTTGCGGCCTATGTAAACCCGGAAAATCCGGAGCTGCTTTATGCGCTTGCACCGGCATGGCTGGTGACAAGCCATAACGATCATCTGAGAAATTACACGATCCGTTTTGAGAAGGCGCTGACAGCTGCAAAGAAAGAGCATGAGATTGTTGATTTTCCGAAAAACGAAAAACTGACGCATGCATTTTCTGTGTTTGAACCGTTTCTTCCGGAGAGTCATGCCGTTATTGATATGCTTACGGAATATCTCAGAAAATTTTGACATCGGAGTGGAAAAAACGGAATCAGATTTAGATAACAGAACAGGGAGATTGCAGCGAATGCTGCATTCTCCCTGTTTTTAGCTGATCATATCCAAAAACATCTGATGGATCTTCCGGTCGCTGTCGAGTTCCGGATGGAAAGCAATTGCGACCTGATTTCCATAGCGTACACCGACGATATGGTCATCGACTACTGAGAGAATCTCCACACCGTCCGATACGCTCTCTACATAAGGGGCGCGGATAAACGACATTGGAACTAGTCCGAGATCTTTAAATTCTGCCTCAGTATGGAAACTGCCGAGCTGGCGGCCGTAGGCATTTCTTTTTACCTGCATCGGGATTGTGCCAAAATGTTCCGGGGAGCCTAAAAGGATCAACCCGGCGCAGGTGCCAAGCACCGGCATTCCATCAGCGATCTGTTTTTTCAGGGGATCAAACATTTTAAGTTCCCGGAGAAGTTTTCCCTGTACAGTGCTTTCCCCGCCCGGCAGGATCAGTCCGTCATACGGCTGGTCTAAGTCTGCCGCCTGACGCAGTTCCACGGTCTTTACCCCAAGTTCTTCCAATACATGTTCATGTTCGATAAATGCACCCTGCAGGGCAAGTACTGCAACAGTCATGTTTATTTCCCTCTTTCTGCCATCAGTAAGGCGATTTCCTGTTCGTTGATTCCGACCATGGCTTCTCCAAGCCCGGCAGATAATTCTGCGATCAGTTTTGCATCGGTATAGTTTGTGACGGCTTTTACGATAGCAGCTGCACGCTTGGCAGGATTGCCGGATTTAAAGATTCCGGAACCGACAAAGACACCTTCTGCTCCGAGCTGCATCATTAAAGCAGCATCTGCAGGGGTAGCGACACCGCCGGCAGCAAAGTTAACCACCGGAAGTTTTCCGTTATTATGGACATAGACAACCAGATCATACGGTACCTGTAATTCCTTTGCTGCTTCGAAAAGTTCATCTTCCCGCAGGCTGACAACTTTTGCAATCTGGCTGTGGATCTTTCGCATGTGGCGGACGGCCTGTACGACATCACCGGTACCTGGTTCCCCTTTGGTACGGATCATGGATGCACCTTCACTGATACGACGGAGTGCTTCACCGAGATCTTTGGCACCGCAGACAAACGGAACCTTGAACTGGTGCTTATCGATATGGTAGACGTCATCGGCAGGAGAGAGCACTTCACTCTCGTCGATATAGTCGATCTCGATAGCCTCTAAAAGCTGTGCCTCTACAAAATGACCGATCCGGCACTTGGCCATAACCGGGATGGATACGGCTTCCTGAATGCCGCGGATCATCTGAGGATCGCTCATGCGGGAAACGCCGCCGGCTGCACGGATGTCGGCAGGAATCCGTTCGAGTGCCATGACGGCGCATGCGCCAGCTTCTTCTGCAATTTTTGCCTGTTCTGGTGTGGTGACGTCCATAATTACGCCACCTTTTAACATCTGTGCAAGGTTTTTATTTAATTCATACTGTTCTGCTGTGCTCATCGGTATTCTTCTCCTTTTTTGTTAAAATTTGTTTTATGCCGGTCATTATAGAACCTGTCTCTTATACACATCTCCGAGCCCACGAGACTAGGC
>ERZ1026961.556-NODE-556-length-21189-cov-14.498202_pt1 | contig 21189 bp, 16 predicted proteins | sample MGYA00519298_ERZ1026961 | MGnify/ENA primary metagenome ERZ1026961 (study PRJEB26926, sample SAMN06164515) | human gut metagenome | biome: ENVO:00009003; feature: ENVO:2100002; material: ENVO:00002003 | host: Homo sapiens | place: USA | collected 2012 ...
TCTACACACTGCATATCGTCGGCAGCGTCAGATGTGTATAAGAGACAGGTATTCAACAGTATCCCCCTGGTTTTCTTTATTCTGAAACACTTTGGAATTACCTGTATTCTTGTTTCCTTTTTCTGTTTTCTTTGCTTTATTTTGTTTCTTCTTATTTTTCTTTTTTGACGGCTTAGGAGTTGGGGGCTGAGTTGATTTGGGTGTTTTTGTCGGCTTCGGATTTTTCGCAGGTTTAGGTGTTGATACAGGTATTGATGTTGGGGTGGGTTTTTCTGGTATCTTAACAGCGGATTCATTATCCGTCCGGGATGTTATCTGCATATTGTTATCTGTCTGAGGTTGAGCGTTCCATGCAGAATTATTATTCCGGGCATTATTACTCTGAACGTTATTATTCTGGGCATTATTATTCTGAGAATTATTATCCCACTGAGAATTATTGTTCCATTGACTGCTGTTATTCCAGTCAGTGCTATTCTGCTGTACACCATCCCATTGCTGTATATTATCCTGTGTTCCGTTTCCTGTATCAGAATCATACTGATATCCATTGTCCTGGGCCCGATCGTTCTGTACAGGAGTTTCTGATGTGTTGTCTCCAGTCTGCCGGTTATCTTCCCACGTATTCTCCCAACTGCTCTGATTCCACTGCTGTTCCTGCCATTGCCAGCTACTGCTTTCTCCATTTCCTACATCAATATCAAAACCTCCCATCTGCATGGCAGAGATAGTCGAAGTCAGACACAGACATAAACATACAAATGTCACAATCCAGAGTCTGTTATGATTTTTCTTCACTCTTAGCCATCTCCTTTTCCCACAATCTCAGATTTCTGCTGACTGTATCGTCTAACATTGTTTCTTTCGACTTATATTCTGTCCATAGTGCCTGACCGGCTTCCTTTTTCCCGGTACGGAACAGGAACATTCCATATTCACCGTATCCGGCTCTGTAAGTTTCATCATAAAGAAGCATTTGCTCATAGTAGAATCCTGCATTTTCATAATTTTCCTGGTACTCACTGTTTACTGCCAGAATCTGTAATATCTTTCTGGACTCCTCTTTTTCAGTGCATTGTTTTTGTAATTTCCGCAGTCCGGTATCTGCCTGTTCACAAATTTTTTCCCTGTCCGCTTTACTGCCGTTTTGAAATTCTTCCTGATAATAAAGGTCTGTAATATCAGTTAGCTCTTCATAAAAATCAAATGTTTTGGAGCCGGATACCAGATTAGAACTAAACAGAAGAAAAACAGTTATTACTGCAAAAGCAATACTGCTCCCTGCCAAAACCAACATGTTTTTAATTTTACTCTGATTTTGTCTCTTCTGGATTCTGCTTAGTTTTTTCTGTACAGTCTTCATATTTTGATAACGCATTTCCGGTTTCTTCATGCAGCATCTGAAAATAAGCCAGAATAATGACATGTTCCGGATGAATAACAGACAATCTGTTTTTCCACATAAGGCAGATAATGTTTTTCCAAATGTATAAATATCTGTTGCTGCATTTATCTTTCCCTCATATTGTTCCGGCGCAGCAAAACCGGCAGTGCCTGTACATACTTTATGGTGATATTTATATCCGTTTACAGCACCGCCCAGATCGATCAGATATAATCTTCCATTCTCACCCAGCATCAGATTGTCAGGCTTCAGATCTCCATAATAAACCGGTGGTTTCCGACCATGAAAATAGGAGAATACATCTGAAATCTCCATTCCATATTTAACGATTTCATTTATGGAAAAATGTTTTCCGCCTCTTAAATACTCACCCAGAGATTTTCCCCTGACATATTCCATAACAAGGTAACATTTTCGGTTATCTTCTATGTAATCTATCATCTTTGGCAAAGACGGATGCGAAAGTTTCAAAAGCATACGTGCTTCACTTTTGCCGGATACCGGTATTTCTTTTACCGCCCACAAAACGCCCAGTTCCAGATCTCTGGCAAGGTAAACTTTCCCTCCACCGCCTTTTCCAACAGGCTCCAGAATACAGTAACGCCCTTTTAATACAGTTCCAGATAAATTCACTGGTTCACCTCCTGTTCAATTGTCAAACAGATAAAATCATCAGATTCGCTACTTGCTCATAACCGAATAACTGCTCCGCAGTTTATCTGAACCAAGCAGATATTCACAATTCGTTTAAAATAAAAATGGAAAATGTGATGAAAGAATTTCATCACGTATAGATTAGATAAATACAGAATAGCACACTTCGTTCTTTTTGAAAAGCCCCATTTACAATATATGTAAACAGGGCTTAGTGTGCCAACAAGTTGATTTATTGATGAATCTTATTTTTACATTCTGTCCGGTGCAGAAAATCCAAGAAGATCGATACATGTCTCCAGAACTTTCTTAGTGAGTTTCAGCAACTGGATGAAGGAAGCTTTCTGTGCTTCGTTCTCTTCGCTGAGGATCTTTGTCTCATGATAGAAGCTGTTGAATGCATTGGATACTTCGTAAATATATGCACAGATCTTATGCGGTGCTTTTTCTTCAAAAGCGTTCTCTACAGTTGCACCGAAACCTGTCAGTTGAAGCATCAGGTTCTTCTGGCTGTCGTTTACTGGATCAAGGATTGCACCTGCTTCAAGGTTGCCGCCCTCTTCTGCAAAACGGTTCAGAATAGATTTGATACGAACGATCGTATAAAGGATATACGGACCTGTATTACCTTCAAATGATGTAAATCTGTCAATATCAAAAATGTAATCCTTGGTAGCCTGATTGGAAAGGTCACCGTATTTGATCGCGGAAAGCCCTACGATCTCTGCAGTTTCTTTCGCATCTTTATCTTTCACGCTGCGATTCTCAACAATCTTGGTAAACATCTCTTCGCTGATGTCTTTAATGAGAGTTTCCAGACGCATAACGCCGCCCTCTCTTGTCTTGAACGGTTTTCCGTCTTTTCCGTTCATGGTTCCGAATCCAAGGAAAGAAAGTTTTGTATCATCTTTTACAAGCCCGGTCTTTCTTGCACAGCGGAATACCTGGATAAAGTGAAGTTCCTGACGTTTGTCTACCACATACAAGATCTCATCCGGGTTAAATAATTTCATTCGCTCTACGATTGTTGCAAGGTCTGTAGTTGTATAAAGAGAAGCTCCGTCTGATTTCAGAAGCATACATGGAGGAATTTCTTTTGTATCGTTCTCTTCTTTTACATCTACTACAAGTGCGCCCTGGTCTACATAGGCGAATCCTTTTTCTTTCATCTCCTCAACCATTCCGGGAATATATGGCTGTGCATCGGATTCCTTTTTCCAGAGATCAAAAGACACATTTAATTTGTCATAGTTGCGCTTCAGGTCTGTAACGGATACGTTCATAATATGGTTCCAGAGAGCCATGTATCCCGGTTTGCCCTGCTGAAGAAGATGAGTTGCTTCCAGAGCTTCGTTTCTGTACGCTTCATCCTCTTTGGACTTGCCGCTTGCACATGGATAAATTTCTTCCAGCTCGCTGATCGTAAATGGTGCTTCCTCCGGATATTCTCCTGTATAAGAATCATCAAAATAAACCAGCTCCGGTTTTCTGTGTTTCAGTTCTGTAATGATCAGCCCCATCTGAAGACCCCAGTCTCCCAGATGAACATCACCGATCACTTTATGTCCTACAAAGCGACCGATTCTCTTAATACTTTCTCCGATGATTGCAGAACGAAGGTGTCCTACATGGAGAGGTTTCGCAACATTTGGTCCACCGTAGTCGATGATGATCGTCTTCGGCTCTTTTGCTGCAGATACGGAAAGTTTCTCGTCTGCTGCCATTTCCTTTAAGTAATCTGCAAGGAATTCACCTTTTACTTTTAAATTGATAAATCCCGGTTTTACGACTTCTGCCATGGAGAAAACCTGGCTGTCTTTTAAGTATGCTACTACATCATCAGCGATCATAAACGGTGCCTTCTTGTATGCTTTGGCTCCTGCCATAGCACCGTTGCACTGAAATTCGCAAAGATCCGGTCTGTTGGATACGGTTACTTTTCCGTAGGATGGGTCGTATCCGGATTTTTCAAATGCTGCGGAAAGTTCTTCCGCCATCTGTTCCATAAGTTTCTTCATTCTTTCCTAACTCCTCAGATTGTTTTATTCTACTACCACTTTTCTTGAACATGCAACTGCAATAGCACCATGTCCGATATGGCATGCAACACTTAATGATAACGGATTCTGCACAATCTCAATTCCGGGGAATACTTCGGCAATTTCTTTCTTAAATTCCTCTGCTTCCTCCTGATTTCCTGTATAAGCAGACTGCAGGCACATTTCGCCACGTTTTACGTATTCTGCGAAGCGGTTCTCCCAGTCATTCTGCATAGCCTTGAGCATGACACGTTTTGCCTGCTTCTTGCCTCTTGTTTTGGAATATGCATCCAGCTTCTCACCCTGGATCTGAAGCACAGGTTTCAGGTTCAGAACTGTTCCGATTGCTGCTGCTGCAGGAGTAATCCTTCCGCCTTTCTTAAGGTATTTCAGAGTTTCCAGAGTAATATAGATACTGGAATCCAGCTTCTGCTCTTCCAGAACCTGTTTGATCTGTGTCGCATTTCTGCCCGCATCTCTTAATGTGAGGGCATCCAGTACAGATTGTCTCTGCGTAACAGAAATTCTCTGATTGTCTACTACATGTACTCTTCCGTCATATTCCTGAGCCAGTCCCATTGCTGTATCGCAGGATGCACTCAGTCCGCTTGACATTGGAATATGCACTACTTCATCATACTTTTCCAGTAATGTATTCCAGAGTCCGCATACATCTGCCGGCCCCGGCTGTGAAGTAGAAATAGCCTCATCATTCTTAAGTCTCTCATAAAACTCTTCCTGTGAAAGAGTGATTCCTTCAAGATAAAGCTTCTCGTTAATATAAAAAGGCATTGGAATTACGCTGATTCCAAGTTCTCTTGCCTGGTCCTGTGTTATGCCGCTGTTACTGTCTGTGACAATGGCAATTTTTCCCATATTCATATCTCCTTTGCTTCTGATCCACTTCAGATTTTTTATGTATCAATTATCTTTTCATAAAATTACAGACTATGTTCAGTTTATCATATTTTTTTATGTATCACAATCAGGAACCGCTAATTTATTGCAAAAAAATTCCGCATAGATTGACCCATGCGGAATTTTGACTGCCTGTTTCTATTCTTTTGCGATATTTATGCCAGAATCAGTCCAGTTCCCTTACGATCTTACGTACCGGCAGAACAAATGTAGGTGATACAGATAATTCATCAATCCCCATCTGTATAAAGCGTTCTGTCAATGTAGTATCTGCTCCGAGCTCTCCGCAGATTCCTGCCCAGATTCCCTCTTTATGTGCATTATCAATGACCATCTGGATCATACGAAGTACAGCTTCATGATGAGAATCATAAATATTATCCAATTTTGCATTCTGACGGTCGATTGCCAGTGTATACTGTGTTAAATCGTTAGTTCCGATGCTGAAGAAATCAACTTCTTTTGCAAGAAGATCACTGATCATAACTGCAGCCGGTGTCTCGATCATTACACCCTGCTCTACGTCATCTTTAAACGGAATGCCCTGCTCTGTCAGCTCTTTCTTAACCTCTGCAACAATAGCCTTGATCTGTTTTACTTCTGTTACAGAGATGATCATCGGATACATAATGGAGATATTTCCGAACATACTTGCTCTGAACAGTGCACGAAGCTGTGTCTTAAATACTTCCGGTCTGTCCAGGCAGATACGGATTGCACGATAACCCATTGCCGGATTCTCTTCGTGTGCCATATCAAAGTAATCAATCTGCTTGTCTGCGCCGATATCCAGTGTACGGATGATTACTTTCTTTCCTGCCATATTCTGTGCTACTGCTTTATAAATCTGGAACTGCTCTTCCTCTGTCGGATAATTATCTTTTTCCAGATAAATGAATTCACTTCTGAAAAGACCGATACCTTCTGCATCATTAGCCAGTACACTGGCTACATCACCTGTGCTTCCGATGTTTGCGTACAGATGAATCTTATGTCCACTCTTTGTCTCTGTAGTTTTGCCTTTTAATTCTTTGAGCATTGCTCTCTGGCGCAACTCCTCGTCTTTCTGATCCTGATATTTCTTCAGGGTATCTGCATCCGGTTCCACAATAAGAGAACCGGTCTTGCCGTCTACAACTGCCATTTTCCCATCCATGCTGTCATCATATTCAATATTGATCAGCGCCGGGATATTCATAGTTCTTGCAAGGATTGCTGTATGGGAATTGGAAGAACCTTTCCTTGTAACAAATGCAAGAACTTTGCTCTTGTCCATCTGTACAGTTTCACTTGGAGCCAGATCCTCAGCAACGATAATAGATGGTTCTGCAGCATCCATCTCTCCCTCATCGTGTCCTGATAATACACGTACCAGACGATCTGAAATATCCTTTACATCTGCCGCTCTTGCTTTCATGTAGTCATCATCCATCTGCGCAAACATGTCTGCAAAATTATCACCTGTTGTTGCTACTGCATACTCTGCATTTACATTCTCCGTACGGATAATGTTATCAATAGAATCCAGATAGTCCTCATCATCCAGCATCATCTGATGCACTTCAAAAATAGCAGCACCTGATTCTCCTACTTCCCGGAGTGCCTTATCATACAGTTTCTGAAGCTGTTCAACTGCTTTCTCTTTTGCTTCCTGCACACGTGTGATCTCTGCCTCCGGATTTTCTACCTTCGTACGCTTTACACTTGTGTCTGCTTTCTGCAAAATAGAAATCTTTCCAATTGCGATTCCTGAAAATACGGACTTACCTTCTAATACTCTCATTACTCCAATTCTCCTTATTAAAGATTATGGCATAACTGTCTGACATCTTCACAGTTACAGATTATTTTTCAAAAACTCTCTCATTACTTCGGCATCTGCCTCTTCATTCTCGCCTTCCACATGTACTGTTATCTGATCTCCCTGTTTTACTGCAAGATTCATAACACAGAACATCCGCTTCGCATCACCACTGTCTGTTCCTTTAAAAATAGTGATATTGCTCGTAAGCTTTCCGGCTTCCTGTACAAGAAGCAGTCCGGGCCTTGCATGTATTCCAAATTTATCTTTGATGATATAGGTAAATGATATCATCCGCGAACTTCCTCCTGTATAAATAATTCTTTTTGAGATACTCCATTATAGCACAACCTGTCTTTGTACTTCCATATTTTTTTATTTTTTGTACAAATTTTAGCACATTTCTTGACATCTATACAAATTTGATTGTTTTTCTGTTTAAAATCCACAGAAAAATGGTTATTGTTCACTTCGTTTTCAATAACACGCTTTGCAGGATATTACCAGTAAACAGTAACTAAAAATGTTACAGAAAAACAGACTCAATATACAAAGGTATTGTACATCAAGTCTGTTTTATCTGTGCAGTGTTTATTCACTTCTCAACGCATCAATAGGATTTAAATTTGCTGCTTTCACAGAAGGAAGCAGTCCAAATACCACGCCTATCACTGTAGAAAACAATACTGCGATCACAATTGATGGCACACTGATCGCAGTAGGCGAACCGGTAACCTTTCCCACCACTTTCGACAGCCCGATTCCTGTTATTACTCCGATAATACCGCCAATACTGGTAAGTACGGAAGCCTCTGTCAGAAACTGTCCCAGAATAGTCTTCTTACGTGCCCCGATAGCCTTTTTCAATCCAATCTCTTTGGTACGCTCTGTAACAGAAACCAACATGATATTCATGACACCAATACCACCTACAAGAAGAGAAATACTCGCAATCCAAATCAACTGATTATTCGTACTCTCACTGAGTTTCTGCATATTCTTAACCTGCTCCATGATATCTTCAGCTTTGTATTTCATGGTTGTATTTCCACCTGTATTCAGGGCTGCAATTAAATTATTCAGCGCATCTGCTGCTGCATTTCCCACCGTACTCATGGTATCTGTGCTGTCTGCTTTCACAATTACATTCTGAGGAACATCAAATTTAAAGGAAATCGGCCAGCAACTGTCCGGAATCATTACACTTCCTACAATCGACTGATAATAAGTGTAATATTCGTCAATACTGTTGATCGTCGGCTGATAATTCTCATCCTGCCGGATCACTCCCACAATCGTATATGGTTCCTGATTGATCTCCACAGTCTGCCCTACCGGGTTCTGTGACGGGAACAGATTCTGTGCCGCATTGTCATCGATCAGCGCAACTTTATTGTAATTTTTGTAGTCATCTTTTACAAATCCCCGTCCTGACTGAATTATATATCCGCAAGTAGCCAGATAGTTCACATCAATCCCGTAAACACTTCCACCCTCCAGACTGTTATTGTTATTATAAATAGATGCGCTGGTACTGTTATAATAAAAAGTTGCATTCTCAACATGGTCCAGATCTTTCACTTCTTCTTTTACATCATCTGTCAGAATCGGTGCTTTTGAAGAATTTCCATATTCCGCATCATATTGATTATCTCCATCATACAGATAAATATTTACTGTATTGGAACCTGCACCTATCAGGTCTTCCTTAATCTGCTCACTGGTTCCTTTGATGGTAGAAACAATTGCAATGATAGACGCAATACCAATAATGATACCCAGCATAGTCAGGAAGGATCTCATCATATGTGACCATATTCCCTGAAAAGCCAGGCGTATATTTTCAAGCATAAAATGTCTCCTTTCTCAATTAATATCCATACATCTGATCCAGAGTAATTTCTTTTGTCTTTGCGCCCTCTTTCACATCTTTTCCATAAGGAAATGCAATCAGATCATCTTCACTGAGTCCACCTTTGACAATCACACTGTAACCGCTGTCCACAGTTGCACCTACAGAAATCTCCTGCTTCTTCAGGACGCCTTTATCATCTTTATATACATAGTTTTTATTATTGTCATTTCTGACAAAAGCTTTCTGGATGACCATAATGTTCTCTGCAGCAGATGCTTCATAATTAACAGTAACCCAGTCCTGATCCTCCAATTGAAGAGTTTTATCAGTCACCACTGCTGTAAATGCATAATAAGATACATTGGGATTGCTGCCTCCATAAGAACTGTTACCGGTTACAGGATATTCCGAAACATCCATAACATCTGCCTCAAAAGATCCGCTGGTATAACTTGTACAATTAAGCTTTGTACCTTCTTTAAAATCATCGAGCATCAGTTCACTCACAGAACCTACCACATAAAATCCATCACTGCTTTTTATCTTGATCAGAGCCTTACCGTCAGTTGTCTCACCACTTCCGGAATCCCCCACATAAGTAACCGTACCATCCAGTTTTGCAGTGATAAGCTTTTTATTAGCTTTCTTTTCCAGCTGTGATATCTTGATATCGCTTTCCTGGAGATCCAGCTTCAGACTGGCAATCTTACTCTTCTGATACTTAATAGCATCTGCCCTGGAAACAGGGGTTCCGGTAGGTTCATCATTCCCACCAGGATTATCATCTCCTCCATCATCTGGATTCTTATCATATTTATCTGCATCTGCCAGTGTAAATTCCACCTCTGCAAATTCATATACCGGTTTCTCCAGAAAACTTCCGTTTACCAGATAATAACCTGTGCAGGAGGTTTTCAGATCATCATAGTCCGCTATTGTATCATTCTGATGAAATTCCAGACGGTACCAGTAACCACCCTGATTAACAACTTTGGTTCCATCAGGACTGTATCCTGCAAGTTTATTAAAGAATGAACCCATTACTGTTACTTTTTCTTTTGCACTGCTACACAGATATACATATGGATCGTCCTCTGTGCCACTTCCTGTAAACGGAACAGAATCTGCATCCAGTTTCTGATAAAACGGCTCGTCACCATCAGTGATATTCGGATCACCTTTTCGGTAATAGGGATCAAAATATGTGGTATGATCATCCAGTGCCGGCGTTGGCGTTGGTGATAATTCCGGCATATCATTTTTTCCGGAATTAAAATCATCCTTCTCTCCGTCACTGAATCCATTTGCTGAAGGATCCGTATATACCGGAATATCATTATCCGCAGATGTTCCATCTGATGAACCGCCTGTATTTCCGGTATCTGTTGAAGCATCATCTCCCGGTAAATCTGACTTGGATGAAGAATTGTCTGAGCCCGCATTATCCACTGCATCTCCATCTGTAAAAGCAGATAACAAAAACGGATGCATGGCTGCTGCCAGATAATTACCGGACATATCTGTTGCGGATGATAACGTATCATCCGGTTTCATATCATCATCGCCTGTATCATTATCAGTTCTTCCTGTTTTTGAATTCAGGTTATCGGCGTCTGTACCCGCATCTGTTTCCTCTACAGGTCCACCATTCTGAAGGCTGTTCAATCTGTTCACTGCTTTATTTAAATCCTGCTCCAGTTTCTGTTTTTTCAGCTTTGCTATATTCAGTTCCATTTCCACCAGAGTAGTATCAAAAGAAATCAGAGGATCCCCTTTTTTTACGGCATCTCCCTTTGTCACATAAATCTGATCAATGATCAGGTCTTTATCACCGTTTACTGTCTGTGTTGCACTGGATGTAATGATTCCGTCAAGCGTGGTGGAAGGTGTATAAAATTCCTGCAGTAATCCGCTCACAGGAGTAACCGCCACTGTTTTCTGGCTGTTTTTCTTCAGCTGCATCAATCCCGCTGTAATTCCGCTTCCTGCGATTACCACCACAAGCACTCCTGCGAGGATTTTCTTTACTTTGCCCATGAAGATCACCTCTTTTCCTGAAGGATACCATCTTTGATCGTAACCACCCTCTTCGCATGTGCGGCAATATCCGCATCATGGGTGATCATCAATACAGATACCCCCTCATCATTCAGCCTCTGGAAAAGTTCCATAACCTGCGCACCGGATTTACTGTCAAGAGCACCTGTAGGTTCATCTGCAAGAAGAAGTTTCGGGTTATTGACGATCGCCCTGGCAATGGCAACCCTCTGCATCTGACCTCCTGAAAGCTGATTTGGCTTAAAATCCACTCTGTCCGCCAGGCCCACTCTGTCAAGTGCTTTCAGAGCGCGTTCTCTTCTCTCCTTCTTAGGTACCCTCGCATAATTTAATGGCATCTCAACATTTGCCAGAGCACTCTGCTTAGGGAGAAGATGAAAACTCTGAAAAACAAACCCTATCTTATTCAGCCGGATATCTGACATTTCATTCTCCGAACACGCCTTAATATCCACTCCATCCAGAAAAAAAGTCCCCTCTGTCTGCTTGTCCAGACATCCGATAATGTTCATCAGAGTAGTTTTTCCCGAACCAGATGGTCCCATAATTGCCACGTATTCTCCTTCTTCCATGGAGAAATTCACATCTTTTAATACCGGAACCTTCATTTTACCCTGCTGATATTCTTTATATATACCCTTTAATTCCAGTATCATTCGATCCCCTCCACGTCTTCACCTGCGCTCATACCAGGTGCCTCATCGATTGGTACAAGTTCCTCATTTGGATCAATCGAGTCATCCGAACTGTCATCTTCAGAACTCTCTTCCATATCTGGATCTGTATAGGCTTCCCCATCTGCGGAATCTGGCTGTTCATCATCCATATTTCCATGATCAGCATCCATATCTGTAATCCCGTCCGCGCCTTGGCTCATTGTCTGAGCCAGATCTCCGATCTCTGTTTTTTCGCCTTCTTCCAGAGCCGCTGTCGGGAATGCAATCGCATCTTTCTTTGTAAGGCCCTCAACAATCTTATATTCTCCAAGATCATCATCATGTTCTCCAAGTGTTACATAACGCTTCTCCAGTCTGTTCTTATCGCTGGCTGCCCATACATACGGTTCATTGGTATCTGTGTCCAGAATATAGTAATCACTGAGCCACAGACCGTCTTTTTTCTCATCCTGTCCGATGTCACGTTCTATGTACACATGCTGTCCAAGCATCAGATTCTCAGAGGAATCCAATTCCACATAAAAAGGATAAGAAGTAGACGTTGTCTGATCATCGGAACTGGTACTTGCCATACCCATATACATATCATTACTGCTGTCATCTGAAGTTCCATTATTCACATCTACGGATCCCATCGTTCCTTTCCATGTTTTACTGCTGTCTACTCTGGAACGGATGATCACTGCCTCTCCGGGTACAATAGAATCCCTGTTCTGTTCATTAACTTTACCTTTCACTCTGTAAGCACCTGTACTGAGAATTGTAATAAATGCAGAACTGTCCGAACTTCCGTCACCTGACGACATGTTACTGTCCATTGCACTGCTGTCATCCACAGAATCACCGTCGTCACTTGTCATTTTGGAAGTGTCAATTTTCTGTATCACACCATCTATTTCACTTCGAACCTCTGTATTCTGTGTTGCGCTCTGAAGTTTATCAATTTCAGACTGTTTACTCTTCTGACTATATTCATTCTTCTTGAGATTCATTTTGTTAGTCTCGATTTCAATGGTATAGGACAACTGATCTTCGGCCTTTGCTTTTTTCTTCTCCGCTTCCAGCGTAGCTATCTGTTCTGTCAGGCTGATCTGTTCATTTTTTAATCTGTCCAGATCCAGTTGCGCCTGCTTCAGATCATCCTCAATACTGCTGAGATCATATTCAAAAAGAAGCTGTCCGGCCTTTACCTCTTCTCCGGTCTTAACTTCCACTTCTTTTACTTTTCGTCCACTTTCTATTTTTACGTTTACAGTTTTCTGCGGTTCTACCACACCGGCAAACCGATTTACCGCTGTTGTTTCAGATCCGGTGATCACGCTTACTTTTGACACATACACAATAGAATCACCGGTTCCACTCTGACTGTTTCCTTTAAAGTGATACCAGACTCCGGTTCCGATACCACCTGCTGCGATCAGGATTCCCAAAACGATAATAATACGTTTCTTCATAAATTGCCTCCTTGATATTGTCACCTTGTTCAGGCTAACATCTATTATACACTACTGCTTTTTTATATCATTATTATTCACTTTCCTATCATAGCAGATTCTGCCTTGAAATAAAAGCTTTGTAACCAAATGGAAACATTTTTCACAATTTTTTCACGTTTTTTTTATGAATTTCGTTCATCTTTTTCACTTTTTTGACAGTCAGTACAAAATCTGTTAAAATAAACAGAAAAGTAACTGTCAAACAGTTGCACAGAAAGCACTGTGAAAGGAAAGAACACGTATGAATATAAACAAACACCTGATTCTTCTTTTCTCTGTCTTATTTTTTCTTTTTGCTGTATCTGTAAGCAGCGGCTGTTTCCGCAAAAATGAGTCAGATGTAAAGAGTGTAGTCAGAAATGAACTGGATCAGTTAAAAAATCTCGATTCAGAAACTACGCAAAAATACATACCCTATACAGAGCTGTTCCCCGATGCCACAGAGAATACTGATTTAACTGATGAAATCAATGAAACCTTTTCTCTCTTTTTCCGGAAATTTAATTACAAAATTTCGGATGTCATCGTCGGCACAGCCAATCATTCTGCCACTGTTTCTGTCAAACTGACCACAATCGATTCCAAAGTTCTTGCCAGAGATTTTAAAGCAGAACTTCTCCGGACACAGATCACAGAGTCAGCCCAGGCACAAAAAGGAAATATCAAAGATTCTTCCAGATCTCTTGAGGCTCATTATCTGATCCTGAATCATCTTTTAAACACAAATGACTATGATACAGCTGAGACAGACTGTAACATACAGCTTGTCAATACAGGCAATGATAAAAAGGAAAAATGGAAGATCCAGCGTACCAATTCTCTGGAAGATGACCTTGTCGGCGGTCTTATAGCTGATCTGGCAGATCCGGATATCCTTTCACCGGAAGATACCCTGACCGTCTATCTTGACACTCTACAGAAACTGGATTTGAAAGAAATGACATCTTATCTGGGTGTAGTAAATATCATGAATACATCCGATACTGCAAAAAATTCCATTGCCTCAGCACTTGCCGAACAGATTCATAAAAATTTTAATTATGTCATTAAATCCAGCAGTGAAAATGGATACAATGCCACTGTTACAACTGAAATTACAACCTTTGACAGTGATTCGATCCTGGCTGATTATCAGGAAAAGCTTGATAAATATCTGGCTTCTGCTGACGCAGTTATCGATGGCTCCCAGAAACGATACGAGAAATCTTTCGAAATTCTTCTGAACAGCATCAATGATAATACCGTTACTACCGTCAATGATGTAGATTTTGTTCTAATCAATGATGGGGTATCCTGGAAACTTCAGGATGAGGGAAATACTTTGGGAAATGCTATTTTCGGTACTTTGACAGATTCTCCTCTCGAGACTTCTGATTCTGAGGATGAAAATATTTCTGCCGATACAGATAAGCAGACAGATGATAATACTTCTACTGAAAGCAGTTCCAATTAACGATTAGTCAATCGGATATTCGCAATCCGCTTCCGCTACTTGCTCATAACCAAATAACTGCTTCGCAGTTTGGTTAAACAACTAAAAAGGCCACCATATCACAGAAATGTTCCTTTCCCGAATCATTCTATGATATGGTGGTCTTTTTAATCTTTGTCTTATTCTTTTTACATCCCCGTTATAATTTTGATAAACAGTAAAACCAGAACGATCAGAATAATCGGTCTTACGATTTTATTTCCATTTTTCATTACCATTCCAGATCCTACATAATGCCCTGCAATGGAAAAAGCAGAAGCTGCAAGTCCAAGATATATGACAATCTTTCCACTAAATAAAAAAACAACTAATGCCATTATATTAGAAGAAAGATTTGCAAGTTTCATAGTTCCGGAAGCTTTCGCTACGGGAAGTTTTGCTACTCCTGTATATAAAATAAGCAGAAACGTACCAGTTCCCGGCCCATAAAAGCCATCGTAGCAGCCAACAGCCAGAGAACACACCGCACACAAAATCCACTGTTTCTTTCTGGAAATCTCTACATTGCTGTTATCATCCAGATTTTTCTTCTTCATTACATAAAACGCAACAATAGGAAGTACTGGAATCAGCATCCATTTTAATATCTTATCACTGGCAAGAAGCGCAATATGAGCGCCTGCAAAAGAACCGACAAGAGCCATGGAAATACATGGCAGTGCAACTCCCCAGTCTACAAATTTATTCTTACATAAACGTGCTGTTGAAATCGCTGTCCCAGTTGCCGAGGATAATTTATTCGTTGCTATCGCATTGTGCATCGGAACCCCTGCAAGCAGATACGCAGGCAGGGAGATCAAACCACCCCCGCCTGCGATAGAATCAACTAATCCTGCAAGGAATACCAACGGGCATACAATCAAAAACGTCTGAATTGTAAGCTCCATCCTTATTCAGTTACTTCCTCCGGTCTTACTTCCAGTTCCAGTTCTTTTAACTGCTCCTCGCTTACGCGGCTCGGAGACTGAGTCATCAGACAGGAAGCATCTTTAACCTTCGGGAATGCGATTACGTCACGGATGCTGTCAACTTTCGCCATAAGCATTACCAGACGGTCAAGTCCGTATGCCAGTCCGGCGTGAGGCGGAACTCCATATTTGAATGCGTCCAGAAGGAATCCGAACTGCTCGTGAGCAGCTTCTTTTGTGAATCCAAGTGCTTCAAACATTCTCTCCTGAATATCATCCTGATGGATTCTGACACTTCCTCCACCAATTTCATTACCGTTTAATACGATATCATATGCTTTTGCACGAACTTTTCCAGGATCTGTATCCAGAAGTGGAAGGTCCTCTTCCATAAGCATGGTAAATGGATGATGCATTGCTGTGAAACGATTCTCTTCTTCACTCCATTCAAGAAGCGGGAACTCTGTTACCCATACGAAACGATACTCATTCTTATCAAGAAGATCCATCTGCTTTGCAAGTTCCAGACGAAGTGCGCCAAGTACATCATAAACCAGTTTCTTCTTATCTGCTGCAAACAGAAGTAAGTCTCCTGCTTTACCATCCATAGCTGCTACCAGAGCATCCATCTCTTCATCTGTCATGAATTTAGCAAAAGAAGATTTTCTTGTGCCATCTTCAGCGATTGCAATGTATGCAAGGCCTTTTGCACCGTAACCTTTGGCAAACTCAACCAGTTTGTCAATTTTCTTACGTGGCATAGCGCCCTGTCCTTCTGCATTGATACCACGAACACTGCCGCCATTTTCCAACGCAGAAGTAAACACGCTGAATCCACAGTTTTTAACTACATCACTTACATCATGAAGTTCCATTCCGAAACGCATATCCGGTTTATCAGAACCAAATCTGTCCATAGCTTCCTGCCATGTGATACGCTGGATTGGAAGTTTTACATCAATATCAAGTACTTCCTTGAACAGATAAGCAAGGAATCTCTCATTTACATCAATTACGTCATCAACATCTACAAAAGAGAGTTCCATATCGATCTGGGTAAATTCCGGCTGTCTGTCCGCACGAAGGTCTTCGTCACGGAAACATCTTGCAATCTGGATATAACGGTCATAACCAGAGCACATCAGAAGCTGTTTGTACAGCTGCGGAGACTGTGGCAGACCATAGAAATGTCCCGGATGAACACGAGACGGTACCAGATAATCTCTTGCACCTTCCGGTGTACTCTTACCAAGCATCGGAGTTTCAATTTCAAGGAATCCTTCTTTTGCGAAGAACTGTCTTGTAAGCATCATGACTTTGCTCTTAAGCATAATATTCTTCTGAAGGTCAGGTCTTCTTAAGTCAAGATAACGATATTTCAGACGGATTTCATCTTTTGTCTTGCTGTTCTCTTCAATTGGGAACGGAGGTACCTCTGCTTCAGACAGAACACGAAGGGATTTTACGCGAAGCTCAATTTCACCTGTTGCAAGATTCTTGTTAACAGCGCCGCCTCTTTCTTCTACCACACCGGTAACAGCGATTACGAATTCACTTCTCAGCTTACCTGCTTTTGCAAAACCTTCTTCATCAATGCTGCCATTCTCAAAAATCAGCTGCATGATACCGGAACGGTCTCTTAAATCTACGAAAATAATTCCGCCTTTATCGCGAGCTTTCTGAACCCATCCCATAAGGACAACTTCTTTGCCGATCATTTCCTTTGTTACTTCTGCACATCGGCATGTTCTGTGCAGTCCCTGCATACTTTCAGCCATGTTTCTTTCCTCTTTTCATGCTTTCTATATTATAAGAATTGTTGTAACTATCCGGCAGTCTGCTATCTCGCAATGTTGCTGAACAGTTACGAATTATTACATTCTGTCTTTAAAGAATTCTACAAACTCTGTATAGCCCTCTGCTGTCATCTGATCTTTCTGGAATTTCTTATTCTTCTTCATAATAGAAATATTGATCTGTGTTCCGGCATTACGCTCTTCCTGAGCCTGTTTCAGAATCGTCAGCATCTTGTCTGCCGGCATATTCTTCTCGATAAGATATGCTTTCTTACCATTCTTTGTCGGGATTTCATAATTTCTCTCAAGAAGAAGCATTACGATTCTCTCGAATCCAATTGAAAATCCGCAGGCAGATGTATTGTTTCCTGTAAATTTACCGATCATCTCATCATAGCGTCCACCGCCGCCTACGCTGCCGCCAAACTCATCCATAGAGATTTCAAAAATCGGTCCTGTATAATAAGACATTCCACGTACCAAAGTCGGATCGAAAGACATCTTAAAATCTGCTGTCTTAACAGAATCTACAGTAGAAATGATTGTTTCAAGGTCCTCAGCAACCTTTGGATCCAGAACATCTTTTAATTTCTCTTTGCAGTAACGAACACCCTCAATGTCAGAAGTGATCTCTTTGAAAAGTCCAAGATAAGTATCAATGCTCTCTTTTGCAAATCCTTCCTTCTCCAGTTCTTCTGCAACACCTTCCAGACCAATCTTGTCCATCTTGTCCAGAATGATAAACACAGTGTCAAAGCTTTCCTGTGGGAATCCACTGTACTGCGCCATCGCTTTTAAGATTTTTCTGTCGTTGATGCGAATCGTAAAGTTATGGAAATCCAGCTTTCCGAGCAACGTTGTGGTAGCAAGAACCAGTTCGATCTCAGCCAGATAAGTAGACTCACCCAGAATATCAATATCACACTGCATAAACTGACGGAAACGTCCTCTCTGCGGTCTGTCTGCTCTCCACACATTACCCATCTGAAGTGCCTTAAAAGGAGCCGGAAGCTCATTTGCGTTGTTGGAATAATATCTGGAAAGCGGCACAGTCAGATCGTAGCGAAGTCCGGAGTCAACCAGATCACTTTCTTTCTCTGCTTCCGCAAGTTTCAGTTTCTCCCCACGTTTCAGGATCTTGAAAATAAGTTTCTCATTCTCTCCGCCCTGTTTACTGGAAAGATTTTCAATATGCTCCACACATGGTGTCTCTATAGATGAAAAGCCAAATGTTCCGTATGTTTCACGAATCATGTTCATCACATAATTACGGATTTCCATCTCTTTTGGTAAAATGTCCTTCATACCGGTTACCGGTTTCTTCTTTAATGCCATGTTGTCCTCCTCTTTTATAAAAATTCTGCCCGTCTCCATTATGAACCACTCTCTGAAACGCAAGAAAAACCTGCATATCAAAATTTTTTACTTCATCGATCATCAACTCCATAACTGAAGAAATATCAAATCCTCTTCTGTATGGTCTGTCAGAGATCAATGCTGCATATACATCGCAGACTCTGAGTATCCGGGCACCTATGGGTATATCATCACCTGCTTTATTGGACGGATATCCACTACCATCATAATTCTCATGATGGTACAGGATACTCTCCAATACAAAATCCGAATATCCCTGCCCTTTAAGTTCCTCATATCCCAATGCAGAATGCATCCGGACATACTTCAGTTCCTCGATCACCAGAGGATCCTGCTCCTGTCCGTTAATATAACTTGTCAGCTTCAGCTTTCCTATATCATGGAGCATTCCTGCTATTGCAAGCTCATAACACTGTTCATGCGGCAGTCCCATCTCCTCTGCAACCGCATAAGCCAGATTACTTACCAGCATTCCATGATGCAGTTCAGAAGCAAGGTCAAATTCCAGGATCCTCTGCTGTGAACCTGCTGCTGTCTTTTGTACTGTGTCCAAAATGTTACCTCCACATCCTACAGCCAGGTAGCTATTGCTGTCCGTTTTCTCTCGATCATCTCATCAATGCGGGAAATATAATTAGAAACGTCTTTTACATTCTCCACACGTTCAATTCTCTGTCCATGGTCAAAGACCAGCTTGGAAGAACCGCCTGCCCCCAGTGCGATGATAGGCTGTTTTTCCTCCATAATCAGTATATTGTAAATTCCCGCTTTGTCAACCTTTGCATAGCCAACATTTTCAAAATTTCCCTTCATATTCTTCTGTCTGTACAGATAATAAGGACCCATTCCCATTTCATACGCCGTTTTCATGGTCAGATCCATAATCTCCTGATTATTCTCAAAAGACATTTCCTGATATTTCTCTTTAAAAATATTCAGCCTTGCTGCACGTTTCACTGCCAGTGAATGTACGGTAATACTGTCCGGTGCCAGTTCACGAACCTGTTCAAGAGTCCGCTCTACCATGTGAATATCCTCACCCGGAAGACCTACGATCAGATCCATGTTAATGTTATCGTATCCCAGCTCTCGTGCCAGATGAAACGCTTCTTTTGTCTGCTCCACAGTATGTCTGCGACCGATAATATCCAGAGTTTCCTGATTCATAGTCTGTGGATTTACGGAAATTCTTGTTACCGGATACTCCCTGATTGCCATCAGCTTTTCACGTGTAATACTGTCCGGTCTGCCGGCTTCCACAGTAAACTCTGCCAGTCCTTCATAGCCAAAAGCTTCTCCCACTGTATCCAGGAGCTTACGGATCTGATGTGGAAGCAGTGTAGTCGGGGTACCGCCGCCAATATAGATGGTATCCAGTTTTCTTCCCTTCATCATAAGAGCAGTCTCTCTTACCTCCCGGCAGAGAGCTTCCACATATTCATCTGTTCTCTTCTCCCACACTTTCAGCGGATAGGAGCTGAAGGAACAATACAGACAGATACTTGGGCAAAACGGGATTCCAATATAAAGGCTGTATCCATTTTCATAGTCAATATCCTTCAGAATCTCTCTTTCCCTGTTTGCAATAGTGATGGCAAGCGCTGTTTTCTGCGGACTTACCAGATATCTCTCACGCATCTCCCGGGCTGCTTCCGTATTTTTCATTCCGGATTCGATCATTCCCATTGCCAGTTTGGCAGGACGTATTCCTGTCAGATTTCCCCATGGAAGAGTTCTGCCCGTCAGTTTTATCAACAACTGATACAGAGCATATTTGATAGTATCTTTATTCTCTTTTCTCAGAGCATGAGCATCCTGTATTCCACAGCCTGCATTCTCTTTAGAAAGTATGTCTGCGGAAATTACCCCTTTTTGCTCTGTTTCCTGTTTCGACAGATTCTCTGTCCTTTCGTATTTTATGATATAACTGTCATTATCCCGTTCCACACTGAAGCGGAGGTCATACTCTGCTTCAGTATTTTCATAAAGAGTATGTATCTCCGCTTCGGGATAAAACGCTTTGATCAGTTCATAAACATCATGTTCAAAATCTCTGTTCTCAAACAGAATGCCTATTTTACACAAATGGATTATACCTCTTTTCATAACCAATAGTGGTAGATGCATCATGTCCGGGGAAAACCTCGGTCTCTTCAGGAAGTGAATCTACCAGTTTATGGAGACTTCTCACAATTTCTGCTGTACTTCCACCCGGAAAATCCGTTCTTCCAACAGAGCCATAGAACACTGTATCACCGCTGAACAATACACCTTCATCTTTCAGATAATAACAGCAGCTTCCTTTGGTATGTCCCGGTGTATGGATCATCTGAACGGAAAATCCCGCCAGTCTGATAACATCCAGATCCTCCAGAAATACATCCGGCACAATAGAACATCCCTGTCCATAATGTACAGTCATATTGATCGAAGGTTCGCGGAGCATCTCCTCTTCCTGACGACAGGCATAAATCGGAATATTATATTTCTCCTTTACTGCCTGTGCAGCCAGAATGTGGTCAAAATGTCCATGGGTAAGAAGAATCGCCACCGGTTTTCCATTCATCCGGGAAATCTTCATTTCAATCTTCTCCGGACAATCTGCGGGATCAACAATGATCAGTTCTCCGGTTTCTTTATTCTTAAGGAGATAGCAATTTGTATATACAGGTCCTAATATACCTGTCTCTTATACACATCTCCGAGCCCACGA
>ERZ1026961.557-NODE-557-length-21144-cov-9.331215_pt1 | contig 21144 bp, 10 predicted proteins | sample MGYA00519298_ERZ1026961 | MGnify/ENA primary metagenome ERZ1026961 (study PRJEB26926, sample SAMN06164515) | human gut metagenome | biome: ENVO:00009003; feature: ENVO:2100002; material: ENVO:00002003 | host: Homo sapiens | place: USA | collected 2012 ...
TCTACACACTGCATATCGTCGGCAGCGTCAGATGTGTATAAGAGACAGGCTATAGCTATTACAGACCATATTGAATATCGTCCTTTTAAAGATATGGTTATAGGTGATTTGAATGAAAGTTATAAAATAGCTAAGGCTCATGCTGATTATTTGGGGTTCATTGTTATCAAAGGTGCAGAGGTTACACGAGAAAAACCCATAGGACATCTTAATGCTTTATTCATAAATGATGCTAATAAACTTGATCAAGAAGATCCTGTGGATGCTTTGCGTGAAGCTAAAAAGCAAGGGGCATTCATTATGTGGAATCATCCGGGATGGCCCGATGATAAGAGTACTTTATATTCAATTCATGAACAACTTTTGAAAGATAAAGTTATAGATGGAGTTGAATGCTTCAATTTTCTAGAGTATTATCCCATTGCATTTGATTATGCTAATAAATATAATTTGGCTTATATGGGTAATTCTGATATTCATAATTTAGTTACTGAAACTTATGGTGGAGAAAAATTAGCACGTCCCATAACATTGGTTTTTTCTTCTGAACGATCTGAAGAAGGAGTAAAGGAAGCTTTGTTTGCTAGACGTACAGCTATATTATTCAATGGCGTGTTAGCGGGGAAAGAGGATATTCTTAGAAGACTTTTCTTAGCATCTGTACATCTCAGGATGATAGAAAACAATAGTGGCTATACGGAACTATGTAATACTTCCGATTTGAATTATATCCTTTTGATAAATAATTTCCAATATAATTTGCCTGCCAACAAAACTATACGTTTGCAGTTGCCGAAAGAAGGAAAAATAATAGTTGGAAATTGCTATACGGGCAAGGACTCCAAATTGGAGATTAGTTTACCTTTAAAATAAGAGTTGATAGGAAACTGATTCATTATGAAATAGTATGGGAAAAAATTGCCCCAATAGGTGACAGTAATAAATTTGTTTATCGGAGTTGATCGTTCTCTCGTACCAGGAGAAAACAGTATTGAATGGTAGTTGTATGATGACTTCCAGATTCGATCCCCAATTTGGGACTAGAATAAATCGCACACATTCAAAATATCAGGAGAAGTTGTTGAAGAATTACGTCTGATTTTGAATTATATTGTAATTGGTGTGTTGTGTCGTATGTACTGGGTTAAGAAGTACTTATGATTACAACGTTGTGGGATATTATGAATATACTTGAAATATGACTAGTCCTAAATAACCCCATTAAAGGGTTTATTGGACTAGTCATAATGTGAGTCCCATAATCAAAGAGGTTCTATGGCATATGTATAGTGATATACTTTGTTCTTTAATAAGAACTCTTTATGAACTCTAGGTGACCAACTGTCATCTCCTCCAAGCCCCATCTGCTTATAATCAATATGTAACCAATTCTTTTCACCACGAATTAATGTATGCGCTTTTTTACTGCGGTTCAAATCTTTATCGGAGTAATTTTGAATATTAAAATTGAAAAATGGTTTTCCTGTTATACGTATTCCGCTTCCGAAATCATCATATATCTCCAACCAGCGGTTATCCGTTTTATTTCCATTTTCTTGAGGCATAATATGTGGAAAAGACTGTTCACTGACAATTCCATTATAAATACCAACATAAGCTGATTCTTTTCTATCATCATAGCTTTCGTGAGGGCCTCTTCCAAACCAAGTGAGATTTTTCCACTCAACAGGTAATGCACACTTCATTCCGACTCTTGCCAATGACAGCACATCTATATTTATATAAAAGATGGCATCAATGAGAACTTCACCTTCATGTGAGATTGTATAATTTGCTTTTTGCAGGATATTACCTTCTTTGAATTCTAATAGGTTATTAACATAAACTTGCACATCTCCGGTAGGTAAAATCACGAAATCCAATTGCTTGGTTTTTATTTTATAATCATCCAATCCTACTTTGCGCCATGAACTTGCATAAGAATTATTACGTCCTTCATCGTTATCGGTCGGAACCCGCCAGAAACATGGTAATAGAGGAGATTCCAGCAAATTGTTTCCTTTATAACTGAACTGTGATATCGCTCCGGTGAGTCTGTCAAATTGTATATGAAAACTTTTCCCTATAACTGTTAGTCCATTTTTTCTTTCTACCCGAAGAGGAGAGGTTGTTTGAACTTCTTTCTCTATGAACGGTTCGGGAAGTATATCTAGAGCTAATTGCTCTGAAGCGATCTCAATACTACCGTCAGAATAATTCCGTTGTTCAGTATCATAAAAACTAAAGTTTACATGGTATTCATTTCCAGCTTTTAAGCTTTGTCTGGGTAAGTCCAATTCTATCAATTGCTTGCTTTGGGGAGCTATATTCAAGGCCGTAATCGTATCATGATCTATAGGAAGACCATTCTCTAATAATGTCCAACATAAAATAATTCCTTTTGTATCAGTGAAATAGTTCGCATTTGATATAGAAACAAGTCCTTCATTTATATCTATATTTTCTACATTGAAATTTTGAAAAACTTTCTTCAATTCATATAACTCCGGTTGAACTTCCCGATCAGGATTTACTAAACCATCATTTGAATTTGCACCGTCACTATAATTTATTACTTCCCAATATTCTTTGCCATTTTTATCTTTCAAACGTAGTCCCTGGTCTACCCAATCCCAAGTAAACCCTCCATGTATACGGGGATATTTATAGAATAGATTCCAGAACTTTCTGAAATTGCCTAAACCATTTCCCATAGAGTGAGCATATTCACATATCAACATAGGGCGTGACTGATCTTCATTATACTGCTTGATAATTTCATTAAGAGGATTATACATATTTGAAATGAAATCATACCTTGAAAGTACTTTTGCATAAGCAGGATTTTTTGCCTCATAATGAACCGGACGTTTCTCTGGGTCACATCTTTTTATTTCTTCATAAGCCTTGTCAAAGTTCTTTCCCCAACCAGATTCATTCCCCATAGACCAGAAGATGATAGAAGGATGATTCTTATCTCTTTTTACCATGTTCACATTCCTTTCGACAATAGCACTTTCCCACTCATCTCTTTCTCCTACATAGAATCCTTTTGCCCACAAACCATGACTCTCTACATTAGCTTCATCCATTACATATAGTCCATACTCGTCACACAAGTCATACCAATCCGGGTGATTGGGGTAATGGGAAGTTCTCACCGCATTGATATTAAATAATTTCATCAATTTGATGTCACGTTCCATCGTTTCACGGGTAATATATCGCCCGGTATAAGGATCGAATTCATGTCTGTTAACTCCTTTTATTTTTACAGGTTGTCCATTAAGCAACAGATGTCCATCTTTTATTTCTACCTTTCTAAATCCTACCTTTTGGTGAATAACTTGTTGTACGCTGCCATGCTTTGGGGATAATTCTATATCCAAGCGATATAATTCAGGTGTTTCTGCTGTCCACTTTAAAGGAGAAGAAACTTTCTCTGAGAATGAGATTTCTTGCTCTTCACCCGAAGCTACACTGAACAAAAACTTTCTTGTCCATATTAATTTGCCGGATGTTTCTTTTAAAGAAATACGCAAACAACCATCTTTGACAAATTCGCTTGTCTCGTTCTTTATAGAAACGATTGCATTTAATTCTGCATCCTTATACTCCGTATCCAAGTTAGAGAAAATGGAGAAATCTCTGATATGGACTTTAGGAAGTGCAAATAAAAAGACATCACGGTATATACCACTTAATCTCCAATAGTCCAAATCCTCTAAGTAACTGCCGTCAGACCAATTTAGGACTTGGACAGTCAACTGATTCTCACCTTTCTGCAAATATTTGCTGATATTAAACTCTGCCGGTAACATTCCATCTTCATGGTATCCCACTTTTTCCCCATTCAACCAAACATACATGGCGGATTGTACTCCGGCAAAGTGCAAAAAGATTTCTTCATCTTTCCAGTCAGTCGGAACAACAAAGTTTCGACGGTATAGTCCTATTGGATTGGAATCTTTGGGAACATAGGGGGGATTAGGTTCAAAGGGGTATTTCACATTTGTAAAAATAGGCGGATCATATTCTCCTTGTAGTTGCCAATTACCAGGAACATTAATATAATTCCATGAACTATCATCGTAATCTACGCTATAAAAAGCAGTAGGGGAGGCTTCTATACCGGAAATATACTTAAATTTCCATTTTCCATTCAGAGAATGTACCATGGAAGACTCTCCTCGTTCTACCTCTGCAACAGATCGATAAGGTATATAAGAGGCATGAGTTGGTTCTGCATTTACACTATTTATTTCAGGATTCTCCCATTCAGATAATACTTCCTGAGAGTGGACAAGTGTTACAGTCCAACATATAATAACCAGGGCTAATATTTTTTTCAGCATATCTATTGGGTGACATTAAATGTTTTATACATAAAAAGCTGTTCTTTTTTATCATTAAGGGTTGATTGTACATCTACTTTTTCTAAAATAACTCCTTTTACGTCCGATGTTACAATAGCAGGTCTGTAATCAAAGGTGTGAACTTTTAATTTCACATTATCCAACCGGATGTCATCTGCATGACGTATGAAGATTCCCCACGCAGGAAGCTCCTTAAATTGTGAAAACTCCGGATAGGTTGTTCTCATCTCAGGTATTCCTTCCAATTCTTTCGCGGTCACTCCGCATTTGGCATAGAAAGGATTACCTCCTCCTGGAGATTCTATATCTATATTCTTGAGAATAATTCCTTGAATTCTATCTTCAGGTAAACCGATAATACTTGCAGGAGAGATGTTGCGAGGTAGATGTTCTACCGGGCCTTCGTATGAATAACCTGCATCAGGCTTAGAGCTTGCCAGCTTCACGTTGAAGTTGGAAAGGGTAACATTCTTCATAAGCGGTCTTCGTCCGGAATTCCAGCGGTCTCCTATTCGTAGATAGAATGCATTTCCTACATTCACGGCACGTACACTATCAACAAGTATATTTTCGATAATGCCTCCATCCACAGTGGCGAATGTCACGGCGGAACGGTAAGTGTTATAAATCGTGAGATTCTTGATGATAAAATCACGAAAACCACCTTTTGATGCTGTTCCGAATTTTAAGCCACTGGCACTTGAACGTATGATGCAATTATCAACTACTACATTTTGGCAGATTTGCGATGGCTCATGCGATTTGAAACAGATTCCATCATCGGCAGCATCGAAAAAAGAATTGCTGATTCTGACACTATCACAATCTACGATATCTATACCGTCATTATTCCAGTAAGATTTACAATCAACATTTATATTATCTATAATGACTTGCCGACACTGGTCGTAGGCTTGATTCCAACTTGCCGGATCGTGCATCCGTACTCCTTCAACTCTTACATTTCGACATTCTCTAAAATAAATATTGTGGGGACGGTTTATTTCATCAGGCCTATCCATATGCAATGGGTCATCTATCAATCCTCTCTGAATGTATGATATCAGATTGTTGGCTACTATGAATCCCCTACCGTTAATTGTACCTTCACCTGTTATTCCGATATTATCTTGCCGTACGGCAAAAAGTAAAGCTGTTCGTTGTATATACTCATCTTTCTTATAGTCTAAGGCATTATACGAACCTAATAAGACAGCCCCTTGCGCTAAGTGTAAAGTAACATTGGATTTTAAATATATGGTGCCGGTCAAATAGTTTCCGGCATCAAAAATGAGTTTTCCCCCTCCTGCTGTATGAACATAATCAATTGCATATTGGATGGTATGCGTGTTTAAAGTTACCCCATCAGGTTTTGCCCCAAAATCCATTATAGAGTAATCTTTTCCTTGGACACCAGTCCAATAGAGGAATAGAGTCAACAAAGTATATAGTAATTTTCTTTTCAGCATTGTATCAAGATATTATTTTTTCATCTTTGCATATAACTCATTCAAAATTTCCCTTCGGGTAGAAATTCCCGGTTGAATTTTTATATTCAATTTAGACAAACGCTTCCAGTTACTTAAAGTCTGTTCCTCTATCGCTTCATCTAATTTTGCTTCCCATTCGGGCAAAAAGCCCCGAAGTCCCATGTATTGTACCATTAAGAAATCTTCGTCATCTAATGAAATATCTTTATAATAAATCAGAGTAGTGCCTTGTTTAAGCAAGACATCTTGCATCATAGCTATATTGATATTCCTGACTTTTACCTTTTCTTCTATTGCAACTGAAGATGCTACACCGGCAGCTTGTCCCATAGCCATCCAGCATGGTTCCATTCTAAGTGTAGAGAAACCGATATGAGAGCCGGAAATGGGAACTGGAAATAATAAATTATCTATCTCCTTAGGAACAATCACTCCATAGGGGACAGTGTAAGGTGATGTTGGATAACCCAAAAATCCATTCAGGTGCACCATACCGGGTTCCCGTTTATGGGTGGCATGTGAATCAAATCCATAATGGCTGGCTGTGATGCTTGATGAATACACAGGAGGCCTTCCACTGCCTTTTACAGGCATCGCATCACTTGCTATGAAAAAATGAAGTCCTTCGAACCGACGTCCTTCACGTACATATACTTGTCTGGGAAAATGCCCATTATCAGTATATTCATCTTTTGCATACCCCCATTCGCGAGCTGCTTTCCGAAAATGAACCGGTAATTCTTTATCGTTTTGGGCAAACCAAAGCAGTCCTTCTGTATATTCTCTCAGTCTTGTAGCAAACTTGTCACGCCATGCCCAACCGGCTGTAGGCCATGCCCAGTTCTCTTCAGGCAGATCTGATGAGACAAAAGCAGCATGCTGGTTGTTAGCATCTGTTTTTTCATTTGGAATTTCAACCAGGTTTACTACTTTACCAAGCCCCCATTTGTCACCAGGAATCATAGTCGGATTGCCCTTAGCTATATGTTTCTTATTAGCTTCTAACATTTCCAAAGTAACATTCACCATTTCTGCTTGGGTATGACGTCCCGTCCAGACATCATCGATAATAGATGCATATTCATTACGGTCATAATTTTTGGGCTTTGTTATAGGTACTTTATTATCCGGATTTTTGGTCAGGCACAATCGGTAATTGTATGCCTGGACAGCATTATCTCCAATAAAAGTGGAAGCATCCATTTCCGGGCCATGCCAGTATTTGTAAACACTTCCTGCTCCGGGTTCTCCAAACTCATTTTTGCCTTCGCGCCCTACTCTAAAGGGGACACCGGCTGCTGCTGCCAGATCTCCCTCGTAAGTGGCATCAATGAAAATCTTGCCTTGATACTCTTCTTGAGTATTATTATCACGATTCAGAACGTTGATTTTCACAATTTTATCATCTACTTTTTTTATATTATGAGGACTGGAATCGAATTGCCGCATTGTCAAAACTGTGATTAGATCTTTATATTCTCCTAACCAGTCTGTGAATACTTGTTCTGCCACTGAAGGTTCGAAACGGAAACCATCATCACATCTCTGATATTGTATAGAAGTTACACCATATTTTTTTTTGTAATAGTCTTTGATGCGGCAGGTGAACTCTCTGAATAATCCTGTTGTTGCTGCCCGGGTTACAATATCCGTTGCTCCCAGTCCATTGGAGGGCAGACCTCCTATATGCTGTGTTCGTTCTAAAATAACAGAAGTTTTCCCAAGTTTAGCAGCTGCGAGTGCTGTGGTCAATCCGCCGGGTGTTCCTCCCACTATAACAATATCATATGTTTGCTGTGCAAAAATATTGATACTCCAAAATAATAGTAAAGTTGTTAGTAATTGTTTCATTGTAATTTCTATTTAGTGATATTAGTAGATTGATATATATGTATCTGTTGCTTCTTTTTCCCCGGTTCCTGGATTTTCATTTTACTCATGCTGACATGATGTGCATCGTCCAGTACTATAGCTGGTCTATAATCTTTTTTTTGGGCAATAAATGTAACATTCTCTAAAATAATCCGCTCAACATGTCGAAGATAGAGGCCCCACGCTGGAAGTTCCTTGAAACATGAAAATTCAGGATATGAATCAGCCAATTCAGGAACTCTATCTAATTCTTCCGGAGTCACACCAACTTTTGCTATTTCCGGTTTTCCTGCACCCGGATGATTGATTACCACATTTTTCAGTGTCACGTGTGTTATGGGATGCCCTTTTAGCCCAATGATACTTGCCGGAGATATATTTCTAGGCATATGTTCTATGGGGCCTTCATATTCATAGCCTGTATCCGGTTTTCTTTCGGGAATTTCTACATACAAATTAGAAATAAGGATAGAGTCCATTGTTCCGATTTTATTCGAATGCATACGGTTGCCTATTCGAAGAAATATAGCATTTCCTGTATTATAGGCTTGCAGACTATCCACTACTATGTTTCGGGCGTATCCTCCATCGGGAGTAGCTATTGTTAATGCCGAACGATAAGTATCATAAATCTTATTGTTTATGATCCGGATATTTTCATATCCTCCAACTGTCATAGTACCTAATTTTATCCCGTTGGCACTCGAACGCATAGTACAATTACGAATTACTACATTCCGGCATGCAGTTTCAGTTTTATGGGATTTCAGGCAAACTGCATCATCCGAAGAGTCAAAGAAAGAATTCTCTATCAAAACATTCTGGCAATCGACTATATCAATACCATCATTATTCCAATATGCTTTATTGTCGACTGTAATACCCCTGACCCATAGCGAATCGCATTCTTCATATTCCTGTGTCCAATCACAGGTGTTTTTTATAGTAATCCCTTCTATAGTTATGCCTCGGCATTGCTTAAAATGAATTCCTCGCGGTCTACGCGGTCTGTCGTTTTCCAAAGGGTCTTTGATAAAACCTTTATGTACTTGGTCGATTATGTTGTATGATACTTGACGCCCTTGTGCATCAATTATTCCTTTTCCATAAATGGCTATATTTTTTTGGTTTATAGCTCGAATCATACTATAGCAAGGACCTTCCATATTATAGTCATAAGGGTTTAGGGAACCTACCAGCACTGCTCCTTCCTTTAATTGTATCGCTACGTTCGATTTGAGTTCAATGCTACCTGTTAAATAACGGCCGACATTAAAAACTAAAACACCTCCCCCTTCTTTGTGAATATAATTAATACCAGTCTGGATAGAGTTGGTGTTCAATGTTACTCCATCAGACTTTATGCCAAAAAAAGATGCATTATACTCTTTACTCCACACTAACGAAAAAGACAGGGAGAAAAGGATTGATAATATGTATACTTTCATAATTAATTAAATGATTTTGACGGATTATCCGTCATGATAAATTCTAAAATACCTCCGTCTGTGATTTCATGATGAAAGATTCTAAACCGTTTTAATTCTTTTCCATTCAAAAAGACTGCCTTTACATATTTATTTTCTTCTGATAAGCCTTCGGCACGAATGATGAAATTCTTTCCACCTTCCAGACGTAATATCATCTCCTTCAGTTGAGGAGCACCAATAATATACTCTTTACTGATAGGATCTACAGGATAAAATCCCATAGCTGAGAACAAATACCATGCGGACATCTGCCCACAATCGTCATTTCCGCACAAACCGTCGGAAACGGGCAGATAAAAGTGATCAAAGATTTCTCGGATAAGTTTTTGGGTTTTCCAGAATTCCCCTGCATAGTTGTATAGGTAAGCTACATGATGACTAGGTTCATTCCCATGGGCATATTGTCCTATGAGTCCGGTCACATCAGATACAAAACCTGTATTTACAGTATTGTTCTCAAGCCAGAAGAGTGAATCGAGTTTTGCTGTAAATGCTTTATTTCCTCCCATCATCTCAATTAAAGAATCTACATCGTGTTGCACATGCCATACATATTGCCATGCATTTCCTTCAGTATAATCCCCTCCGGAAGTTCCGGCATGTGATAGTCTGAAAGGATCAAAAGGTTCTCTCCATTTGCCCTGTGAGTCCTTCCCGCGCATTAGTTTGGTTACCGGATCAAACAGGGATGTATATGCACGGGCTCTTTGGGAAAAGAAATTATAATCTTCTTTCTTTCCTAATGCTTTTGCCATTTGTGCCACACAATAGTCATCATAGCAACTCTCTAAAGTTCTGGAAACTGATTCTTCAGGAATAAGATCGAAAGGATAATATCCATATTGATTGTAGGTTTCCCAATCAGACTTCGGGTGAGATTCTAATGATGATTTTCTGATTGCTTCATAAGCTCTCTCAGGATCAAAACCTTTATATCCTTTCAGATATGCATCTACAATAACGGGGATGGCATGGTTACCGATCATACAATGATTTTCTTTACCCCATAAAGCCCATATGGGTAAATAACCCTGTGTATCACAGTGAGATAACATTGAATTGACAAATCCGTTAACTTTCTCCGGTACTAAAAGAGTATATAATGGATGAGCTGCACGATAAGTATCCCACAAGGATAGGGTAGAATAGTATTCTCCTATGGGAGAGTAGAGGATGCTGTCATTAGGACCTCTGTATCTTCCATCCACATCAGTTATATTATTAGGTTGGATACATAAATGGTAAATGGAAGTGTAGAAGTTTACTTTTTGTTCTTCTGTGCCTGATACGTCTATCCGTGACAACAGATTGTTCCAGGCTTCGGCAGATTGAGCCTTTACTTTTTCAAAGTTCCAATCTGGATTTTCTTTTTCTAATGCTTCCTGTGCACCTTCTATGCTGACAGTAGACAGACCGACTTTTACTTGAACATTTTCTCCTGGTTTTAAATCAAATGAAAGAAGAAGGCGTTTGGCTTTTTCTCCTTCTTGAGGTTGAAGTTCTTCAATATCTATATAGGGTTTGTCGAATTTGATAACATAGAAGAACTCTCTTTCCACCCACATTTTCACCTTGTTCTTTCCGACGATACTATATTGGTCTAACAGTTGCATTTCTGCATCTATTACATGAGTTCGCAGCTGCTCATTCTTACTTACGATTCCACTTTGAAGGTCTACCAGAATATGTGCCGGTTCTGCTTTTCTGAAAGTATAACGATGCATGGCCGTGCGTTGTGTCGCAGTCAATTCTACCTCCACTCCAAAATCAGATAAAACTACTGAATAGTATCCTGGATGAGCTTTTTGATATTCTTTCTCATATCTACTTTTATATTTTTCATTTTGTATATCACCACAAAATGGTAGAATCAATATATCTCCTAAGTCGGGACATCCCGTACCGTTCAAATGATTTTGGGAAAATCCCATGATAGAGTCATCCTCAATATTAAAGCCGGAGCAATATCTCCACGAACCATTTCCACTTTCCGGACTTACTTGTATCATTCCAAATGGTACGCAAGCTCCTGGAAATGTGTGGCCATTATCTGCATTACCAATAAAGGGATTTACATAACAGCAATAATCCTCTTTTACATTACTACATCTTATGCTCAGAAAGCATACTCCAATTATCGCAAATACCCACCAAAAACATTCCTTTCTTTTCATTTAATTTATTTTTTAAATAGTGACTTTATAAAATCAGTATTATGTCCCCAATGTTTATTAGGAAGCTTTCCTAACTCTAGGGTCAAATCTCCGCCTTGCATGATTTCGTCATAGCTTAACCAACTTCTATTTAAAACTTTACCGTTTAAAATTGCTTTTTGAATATAGATACACTCTGCATCAGGGCGATTTACATGGATTTTAAATTCTTGTTGAGACGTTGGGTGTAATGTAACCGTATCAAAGACCGGAGCATTTATCCAATAATAGGGTATACCCGGGCAGACAGGAAATAATCCTATGGAAGAGAGCACAAACCAAGAGGACATGGTTCCGGCATCATCATCCATTTCTTTCAAGTACCCTTGTGGAGTGGTATTGAAGATTTTGCCGATATAAGGTTTTTCCCACTTTTCATGTGTCCCATAATAATTAGTGGTCGGTTCAAGTAATATTTGGTGGACTAACTTTTGCGTTTTCCATGGCGCTCCAAGGTAATAATATAAAAATGGAACATGTATATCAGGTTGGTTTCCCATATTGAATAAATTGTTCTCAAAGAAATAATCTAATTCACTCAAAACCTTTTTCTTGCTGCCCAAAGTCGCAATAACCCAATCGAAGTCATGAGGTACGAACCAACGATATTGCCATATAGTACCTTCGTACAAACCGTCACCATGCATTATATCTGAAGTTGGACCAATGTCCTTAAATTTTTGTAACCATATTGGTCTGTATTCTTTTGAGCGTAAAGAGAACTCTTTTTTTAACTCTTTATTACCCATTTTCCCTGCGAGTTCAGAAACTCCCCAGAAATCATATCCTCGTTCCAATGCTTTGTCCGGTGAGTCATTGGAGATATCTTCTGCCTCTTTTAGCATCAGTGGAAGTAGCTCGTCGAGAGAACCATCAAACATTCCTTTTTGTAATGCATCTAAAATCGTGATAATAGAGTGTTCAGTACGTGTTGTCAGAAATGGTTCTGTCTTTGTTGCAGAACGAGGCTTGCCTTGTTTGTATAATTCCGCAAGTGAGGAGATCATGTGCTTGTATTCCGTGGGACAAACAATAGATAACAGAGGATATTTTGTTCGGTAGGTATCCCAAATAGACCAACCATGATAATAGGGTAACTGCTGGCTTTTATATACTTTTCCGTCACTTCCCTTATAACTACCGGAATAATCATTGATTGTGAAAGGGGTCTGGCAGGCATGGTAGAGCCGCGTATAAAATGATGTTTTTAAATCTTCATCAGAAGTTTCGACTTGTATTTGCCCCAATAGATTTTCCCAGGCAATACGTGCATTGGTGCGTATCTGTTCGAAAGACTGATTCGAGCACTCTTTTTTGAGATTCGCTTCAGCTTCTTCTGCACTGACAGAGGATAATCCTATTTTCAGTATAATTTGTTCATTAGGCTCTGTTTGAAACTTCCATAGTAATTCTGAATCGTTATCTTCTGGTTTATAAGTAGATTTATCTTTTTCAATATAATAATAAAATTTGTAACTGCCTAAATCACAAGTGCAAGCAGAACGCACAAATCCTTTTACTGCATTGTCTCCTATAATGCTATGTTCTTCGGCAATATGCTTACCATAAGAATGTTTGAAATTTATTTTTATGCCGGCGGTCTCTGTAGCAGGATAGGTAAAACGATAGATAGCTGCAGTCCTACCTGTGGTTATTTCAACTTTAAGTTGATTATCTAAAGTTACGCTATAATATCCGGGAATTGCAGTTTCTGACGCCTTATCCATTTTTAAAGTCTTGCATGCTGTTCCGACAAAAGGTGTTATCAGCAGGTTTCCTCCGACGCCTATACAGCCTACTCCAGACATTCTGGTCTGTGAGAATCCTTTCAGCTGTTGTGATTGATAATCATAACCTCCGTTTCCGCGAGGTATAGTTTCTGGCCCCGGTTTAATCATCCCGAACGGAATGGTTGCGGATGGATCGGTTTGTCCATGATCATCGGAAGTACCAATGAAAGGATTTACAAAAGAGGTTTGCTGAGCTTGAACCATAGAAAGGGTCAAGTATAATACAAATATTATACTAAAGTATCTCATATTAAATGTTTTATAAATGAAAGAGGGTTTCAAAAGAAACGCGAACTCTTAAAACCCTCATTTTAGAAAAGTAGAATTAATCTTTTAATCCAGGAACTATCAAGAGTTCATTGTCTGGTATCGGAAAATAATAGAATTCTTCGCTTAATGTTAAATTGGGATTTAAAGAAAGCTCGGCTGCATCTCTATAATTCTTTTGCAAATGAAGAATCTCATGTCTTTGCATAGTAAAGAAACGCCCCATACAGCTATGTTCCATACCTGCGGTTTCCCACCGTCTCTCATCCAGAACAGCTTTTTGGAAATATTCTTTAGTGACATCCTTTGAAATAAGTGGTACTCCAGCTCTTTCTTGTACTCTCCACATGCAGTCAAATGCTAAATCATCAATACTCTTAGTTCCATAAGCAACTGCTTCTGCGTACAATAGTAAGATATCAGCATATCTAAATATCATTCTGGTTTTCCCGCTTGCGCTTGAAATTCCTTTGGTTTCATAATACCCGTCATCATAATTAAATACCCAGTCTGAACTTTCTATATTTTTCTTCCAGTAAGGATGCTTCTGATTGGTTGCGGGATCATCCCAATTTAGTAATGGATAGCGTCCCGTTTCTGGGTTACGCTCCTGCCCGGTCATCGTCACCTTGGTCAGGAACCAAGCATCCTTGCGTATTCCTTCCGGCATACTTTTAAAGAATTCCAATTCAACCATATAGTCACACCATCCGCCGGACTCCTCTGGTAATTCGCTTTTGGGTCCAGAGAAATAGTTTTTCGTTTTGTTATGGAACTCTCCAAATACTATTTCCTTGGAGTAATTAGCTTCAGGTTCTTTAGTCAATGTACGTATGTCCGGTTCTAATATATAACCATACGTATCTTCGTTTTCAATGATTTCTTTATACTTTGCAGCCGCCTTATCATAATATTCCGCTCCTTTTTTCAAAGGCCAGCCTGCTTCCGTCATGTAAACAGAGGCTAGTAAAGCTTTTGCAGCGCCTTTGTTAGGAGCTACATTAATTCCGTTCTGAAAATAGGGGGCTATCTTATGATTATCCGGCAGCATTCTTTCTGCTGTTAATGCATCCGATTCTATTAATTCATATATTTTATTCACCTCTGCTTTTGGGGTATTGTAATTTATCTCATTCTCTGTGACTAGAGGTATACGTCCCCAAATGCGTACAAGCATAAAATAGTTTAATGCTCTTAAAAAGTAGGCTTGTCCCAGTCTCGGCTCCAGGAAAGATTTCTCAACCGGTGTTCTTTCTGCATTATTAATTACATAATTGCAAGCTTTGATTGTCTGATAATAGAGTTGATACATTTCAAGAATATCTGTATTTCCCGAGTTGAAATTAAACCGGTCATATTCCGAAAAACGTGACTTATTACCACCACTATGGGCTGTTACATCATCTGCACACCACACATAAATGGCTCTGAAGACGCGAGCATTAGTCTGGTAATATTTGTTGTACATCCCAGTTATAGCCATATCCAAGTCTTCCGGACTTGAGAAGAAAGAGGAAGGGGTAAGTTTACCACGAGGATCTTCTTCCAGGAAATTATCACAAGAACATAAAGCAAATAATAATATGCTATAAATCAATATTTTTTTCATTTTGCATCTATTTTATTGGTTAAACTAAAATGAGAATCCAAGCCCCAAAGTAAATGTTCTTGGTAATGGGTATGAACCGCCATCAACGCCTGCGTTAATGTCACTATTGCCGCCATTGCTTGTGATATCCATAGTTCCTTCCGGATCATATCCTGTGTAAGACGTGATCGTAAACAGGTTTTGAGCACTCAGGGAGATTCTGATATCTGCAAATTTTGTTTTTGCTCTGGGGATTGTATATGCAATACTTATATTCTTTAATCTTAGATAATCAGCTTTTTCCAAATATTGAGCAGTTTCAAATCTGGAATTGATTGTCGAACTGAACGGGTTTGGTATTTTAGTATTTTGATTTTCGGGTGTCCATCTGTTATAATAACCTTCTTTAGAGGTGATAAAACGTGAATCACTGACACATTCATTGGTGAGATAGCGTGATAAATTCAAACGGTCAGCTCCCAGTGAACCTTGAAAGAATAAATTAAAATCTAAATTCTTCCATTTGATGGTATTATTCCATCCTAATATTACATCAGGAAATGCTTGTCCGATAATATCTGCGTCATCAGATTCCAATTTGTAATTCACATTTTTCTCCTTAAATTTGTTATCTCCTGGCTTTTGCCCCCATTTGGCTGCCTCTTCGGCCTCGTCAGTACGCCATAAACCTTCCCAAATATATCCATAGATACTACCTAATGGTTTTCCTACTTGCAATACGGCCGTATTGAGAGAAGCTTGGTCTAATTTTGTTCCCGGATGTAATCTTGTTTCATCTCCTAAGCTGACAACTTCATTTTTTGAGTAGGATACATTAAATGTGCTTTCCCATATTAAATTTTTGTTTTGAATAGGAATTCCGGTTAAAGAGAATTCAATACCTCTGTTTTTCACTTCACCAAGATTTACCCAAGTGGTTCCTCCGCCATCATAGTATGGTATAGGTTTCTTTAGTAACAACCCGGTTGTATTCTTTTGATATAGATCGATATTTGCCAGAATTCTATTATTTGCAAATGCCATATCTAAGCCTAAATCATATTGAGTAGTTTTTTCCCATGTCAGATTAGGAGTGGCAGGTCCGGAAACTCCGTATCCGGGATAATCACTTGTACCTCCCCAACCATACTTCGACTCAGCTAGAAGCCCTAAGGTTGAATAGGCTCCAATGGCTTGGTTACCTGTATTGCCCCAACTCATTCTTAACTTTAAGACATCAAAAATATTGAGATTCTTTATAAAAGATTCTTCTGACATTCTCCAGGCAACGGCAACTGATGGAAAATTTCCCCATTTATTCTTACCTTGGAATTTGGAAGAACCATCTCGTCTAATAGTCGCAGTAAGTAAGTATCTATCTTTGAATTGATACATTGCACGTCCCATAAGTGAAACTAACGAAGAGCGTGAAAATGAATTGCTAAACAGATTCATATCTCCCAAACTCAAATTCCAAAAATCAACAGATTCTGTTCTCAGGTTAGCTACTTCATTAGACAATCCTGTAGTTGTTGATTGTGATAATTCTATGGCTCCCATAAGATTCAACTTATGTTCTTTCCATTCTCTTGCATAATTTATTTGATTTACATTATACCAGTCAAAACTATCGTTTTGATTATTATTTGCAGAATTGTTTTGAGCTCGTAAATCCTTTGCATTCGACTTCATCCAACGATTCTTGTAATCTTTATAATGGGCAGCACCTTGGAAATTCAAACTCAACCCTTTTACTGGTAATTGTACCATAAACTGTAAATTTGCTGCTAGATAATTAGTGTAACTTTCATCCAAATCTTGAGTTAATCGGCCATAAGGGTTATCTTTTGTTGAATTGATATTATCTCTCAACCAGTTTCCTTCTTCATCTTTTAATTTCAAGGTAGGACTATAGGTAATTGCATCTGCTATAATAGTTCCGACTCCTCCACGGGGACCATTTTTATTTGTTTTTCGTCTTACTGCATTTACGTCTAAGTTCATTTTCAACCAATTAGTTACATCAGCAGTTATATTAGACCGTAAACTGAATTTCTGACTTTTCGATTCCTTCAAAATGCCTTCTATGTCCATCATATTCATAGATACCAAATATTGAAGTTTCGGAATACCTCCTGAAATAGAGAGTTTATAATTTTGAGTATGAGCTGTTCTGAACATTAGATCTTGCCAGTCTGTACCCCCATTTTTTTTCCACTGAGTGATTTCATCCGGAGAAAAGAAATCTTGATTAGCCCCCTTTTCCCGACGATACTCATTATAGAATTCTGCATATTCACTTGCACTTAATAGATCTAGCTTTTTGGCAATGGTAGATATTGATTGTTCTGTTTCCAAGTGAATATTTGTCTTACCTTCAGCCCCTCTTTTGGTAGTGACCAGTATTACTCCGTTTGCACCGCGAGAACCATAAATAGCAGTTGCCGAAGCGTCTTTCAGGACCTCTATCGATTGTATGTCATTAGGAGCCAGATTGTTAAATAAATCGGTATTAGGTACCCCATCTACAATATAAAGTGGTGAATTTCCACCATAAATAGAATTTGCACCACGTATACGAATTTGGGTACTCTGCTCCGGTGCACCGGAGTTTGTTATAACAACGACGCCGGGAATTCTTCCGCTTAAAGCTTGATCCAGTCGAGTCATTGGCTGGTCCTTTATATTTTTCTGTGAAATGGAAGAAACTGAACCTGTCAAGTCTGACTTCTTCACAGTTCCATAGCCAATTACAACCACTTCATCAAGCATTTCCATATCTTCTTGTAAAACAATTGTGATATGTTTGTTTGCAACTTTGGTGGTTTGAGTTTTGTAGCCAATGAATGAAACCTGAAGGGTATTTCCTTGTGAAGCTTGGATGGTAAACTTGCCATCTATATCTGTAATTGTACCTATTGATTTGCCTATAACACTGACATTTGCACCTATAATCGGCTCTCCTTTTACATCAGTCACTATTCCTGTTATTTTTTCTTGTTGTATCTGATCTAATAAGCTGGTATTTTTCGATAAAATAATATAATCGTTTTCGAATTTATAGCCAATACCTACTTTCGCCAATGTCTCTTTCAAATATGAAGATACCTTAGCAGATTTATTTTGTATAATGACCTGCCGGTTGGTATCTATTTCGCGATTGCTATATACAACTAAGTAATCTGTCTGCTTTTCTATCTCTTCTATTAGCTGACCTACAGATATAGAATTAGAAGGAAAGGTTATGACTGCGTTTTGTGCTTCTGTATTTACTGCCAGTAATTGGAGGGCACAAGCAAATAGCAAGAATAAAGAGATTTTCATAATTCTAAAATAATCTTTAAAGCTTTGATTTTGGACAATAAAGAGTGATAACAAAGGATTTATTTTCATATCTTTGTATTTAGAGTGAATACTAAATTTTTTTCCGGTGTTTACTTTCTACAGGCGACAGGTGGTGGTGCACTTGTCGCCTTCTTGATTATAATTCTATGTTTTCATGTGGATAATGTATTAAGGGTTAAACAATTGTATTACTTTAAGGTGATCACGTTATTTTCTTTGTCTATTTCAATTTTGAAATGATGTATCTTTTGAATGGTATGTAGTATTTTCTCTATTCCATCTCTTTGACGGAATTTACATGTATAATTTATATCCTTCAATTTGGGACTTGCAATATTGATTGTGACATCATAATATAGCTCCAATTTGTTAACAATGTCAGCCAAGCGTTCATTATTAAAGCTGTAGATGCCATTTCGCCACAATAGCATATCAGGATTTTTTATATTGCTGACTGTCAATTTCCCGTCTTGTGCAATGCTTTCTTCATTGGGCCTTAATATAACTTGCTTACTCTTGTAGAACACTTGAACGGCACCTTCAATCAGACTTGTCCTGATTTGTTTGCTATCCGGATAGCTATATACATTGAATTTTGTTCCTAATACTTGTATTTTCGCATCTTGAGCCGCTACGATGAAAGGTCTGTTTTTGTCTTTGGCTACTTCAAAAAAGGCTTCGCCTATAATGGAAACAGTTCTTTCCTTTCCATAAAAATGCGAGGGGTAGGTCAAGGTCGATTGAGCATTTAACCAGACCACGGTACCATCTTGCAAAGATATACAAGCACGTTGCCCGGCTGGTACATATAAAGTATTGGTTTGCACTTGGAAGTCATCTTGTAGCTTATGTGACATCTGCCAAATAGATAGCTGATATGTGCTTATCATTAAAATGAGTATTGCAGCTGCATATTTCATTGTTTTCACCAGCCAAATACGCATTTTTTTGCTTTTTATCCGTTTTTGGAAATGCTGATAGCTTGTTTCTCCTTCTTTCTTATCTTCTGTGTGTGAGGATAAGTTCAGTAATGCCTGGATATTCTGATACTCGGCAAACTGCTTTTTTAGCTCCTCATTTTTCTCTATTTCACGAAGAAGTAGCAACCTCTCATTGGGTGCTAGGCTGTTTTGGAAATATTTTAATATACGTTCATCCATCTTTTTATGACTTAATTCATAGTATAGACGAATGTAGAAAAAGAATCCGCTAAAAGAAAATCACTTTTTTTGTTCAGGTTACAAATAATACAGAAAGATAAAAAGAGGAAAATAGTCTTTTAGTTCGTTTCGTAGCTTTTTATAGGCAATTCCCATCTGAGTTTCAACCGTATTAATTGAAATGTTCATCTCTTCTGCTATTTCCTTTTGCTTTTTGCCCTCTATCTTACTTTTCAAAAATATCTCTCTACATCTTTCAGGCAGCGAATCTATTACTTTAGAGAGCAATTGTTCTACATCATCTTTTTCAAAAATCCCTTCATCTAATTCTCCTAAAGAATAATATTTCATTTGTAAGGTTAATCTATATTCTTCCTGCATTTTATTTTCTACTTCTTTCTGCACTATTTTGTGCCGTAGAAAGTCAATGCAACGGTTTTTTATAGAAGTGAATAAATAGGCCAGAATATTGATAGGTAGTGGCAATAGTTCTTTCTTTTCCCAAAAATCGAGGAAAACATCTTGTACTATATTCTCTGCATCTTCATCCGATAAGACATATTCTCGGGCAAAACGTTTCATTTTCGAGAAATAAGAAAGATAAATCTGTTCAAAATCAATATGTTGTTTCTCTAGTATCACCTTTCATTTTTTAGATTATGGGAGCAAATATAATAAGTTTAGAATGATAAGCAACTCATAAAATGAGTTTTTTCTCTTATTATACTTTTTAGGAGTAAATTCTAATTTGCTTGGTTCGGTGAAACAATAGTGAAACAACTGCATCAATTTAAGGCTAAAACTACTAAAACAACGGACTTATAACTGGAGGGGTATTACAAAGAAAAAGGCTGTATTCCCTTAGGAATCAGCCTTTTTCTTTGTGGACCAGCCTGGGCTTGAACCAGGGACCTCCAGATTATGAGTCTGTTGCCGAGCACGACAAATCCTGCGGATTTATCGTGTGTAACCAACTGAGCTACAAGACCTTCTAAGCGTTCGTAAACCTGTTAATGAACTCTGTTAAGAACGTATCGGTAAACCAGCGGTAAACAATCGTTCTTGTTGCAAAGTTAGTCAATGTTGCACTGTTATGCAATAATTATATCTTATAATTGGAGTTGCTCCAATCACTTTTTTACCTACGTGGAAGTATTATAGTTTTTATAAAATCTCGTGCTTGGCAGAATCAGATTATTCACCATGCTGTATAAATCCGATTTTTCTGCGTGGCTTTTCTTCCAATTTCTTCTTAGCTTGCAGTTCTGCTAATGTCTGATTAATGAGTTCCAACTGCATTCGTGTATCATCATTAATGTCGTTGTAATCAGCAAACACTTCTTCTATGTAGTCTTTCAACTCTTTTATTTCATTCTGCAACTCTGTTAGTTTGTCTGTCTTGGGTAATGCCACCATTTGACGAACTGCAACAAAAGCACGCATGATACCCATATTAATCTGAATTGCTGTTTTGGAGTTCAATACACTACTTAGCATGGCTACCCCTGTCTCTTATACACATCTGACGCTGCCGACGATATGCAGTGTGTAGA
>ERZ1026961.569-NODE-569-length-20776-cov-17.290768_pt1 | contig 20776 bp, 13 predicted proteins | sample MGYA00519298_ERZ1026961 | MGnify/ENA primary metagenome ERZ1026961 (study PRJEB26926, sample SAMN06164515) | human gut metagenome | biome: ENVO:00009003; feature: ENVO:2100002; material: ENVO:00002003 | host: Homo sapiens | place: USA | collected 2012 ...
ATCTACACACTGCATATCGTCGGCAGCGTCAGATGTGTATAAGAGACAGGCTCGATACGCTCCGCAGAGGAAATACGCGCCCGCTTATCGCGCCCGAAGCGGGCCAACGTCGTATCCGAGTCGTTTTTGAAATCTTTCATAATCGATTCTGTGAGTTTTGCGAATTTAATAAGTCGTATTCCCGGAAATCGCAATCGTCGATGGAACCCGCAAAACTCACGCTACGGCGTTTTACGACGCCAGGTCCCAAATCGGCAATTTCACTCGATTTCCCCTGCATAACAGGGAAAACCCCGGCATTCCGCACCGGCCGAAAATACCGGTGCAGGCAGCAAAGGTAATCGAATTTTCGGGATAACGGCACCGACAGCCGCTATTTTCCGGAAAAAGAGGATTATCCCTGCGGAAATCCGATCGAAATACCGTGCCAAAATATTTCCCCTTACCCGTAAAAGCCGTATATTTGCGCATCAAAACCCAGGACATGAACCGAGAAATCCTCCGATTAGCCGTTCCGAACATCATCTCCAACATCACGGTCCCCCTTATGGGTATCGTGAGTTCCGCCGTCGCAGGACACCTGGACAACTCCGCAGCGACGATCGGGGCACTCGCCATCGGCGTATCCATCTTCAACTTCATCTACTGGAACTGCAGCTTCGTGCGCATGGGTACCAGCGGACTCACGGCGCAGGCTTTCGGTGCAGGAAATTTCCACGAATGCACCAACATGCTCGTCCGGGGCATCCTGGTCGCAGCGATCCTCGGCCTGCTGGTTATTTGCTTCCAAAACCCTCTGGGGCGACTGGCACTATGGGCCATGAACGGCAACGAAATCGTACACGACTATTTCTACGCCCGCATCTGGGCGGTACCCGCCGGTATCATGCTCTTCGGATTCAACGGCTGGTACACAGGCATGCAGAATGCCGTGATCCCGATGTGTATCGCCGTCACGGTGAATATCGTACACGTTTCCACGAGCCTGTGGCTCGTATTCGGACACGGCATGGGCATCACGGGCATCGCCTATGGCTCGGTCGTGGCCCAAAATACGGGGGTCCTGCTGGCGGTCCTGCTGCTTATCCTGCGATACCGCAAAATTCTCACACGGTTTACGTGGCGTGAAGTGGTGGACTGGGAACCGGTGCGGAAATTTTTCCTCATCAACCGCGACATCATCGTCCGTACGCTCTGTATCGTAGCCGTATATACCTTCTTCACGGCGGCATCGGCCCGTATGGAGGACCCGATCCTGCTGACGGTCAATACGCTTCTGCTCCAGATATTCACCCTTTTCTCCTACATGAACGACGGCTTCGCCTATGCCGCCGAAGCCCTCACGGGACGCTTCATCGGAGCCCGGGACGAACAATCGCTGCGTCGCTGCCTGGGACGTTGTCTGGGCTGGGGCACACTGATCTCGGTGCTGTTCGTCGGCATATACCTCATCTGGTGGCGCGACCTGTTAGGCATTTTCATCAAGGCCGGAACTCCGGACGCAGCACAGGTCGTTTCGACGGCGGGTAATTACATCGTCTGGATCATCCTCATCCCGCTGGCCAGCGCCATGCCCTTCATCATGGACGGTATCATGGTGGGTGCGACCGAAACCAAAGTGATGCGCAATTCGATGCTGCTCTCGACCGTCGCCTATTTCGGTATCTTCTACTCGCTCTATCCCGTCATCGGAAACAACGCCCTTTGGCTGGCCTTCACGCTCTATATGTTCCTGCGCGGCACGCTGCAACTCCTGATGACCCGGCGCCTGCGGCTCATCTATCGAAAAGCTGCGGCATAAATTTCCCGACGTATCTTCGCCCTGCAAAGGACGGCCCTTCCTCTCCGCCGATCCAAATAACCGGGGTTCTTCGTCCGGCAGATCCCTTCCTCTTCAACTACTGCATACACCGTACTGCAATAAATTTTTCAACAGTAACGAAAAGATTATACGGAACTTTCCTCTTCGCACCGCTGCCGCCATTTCGGTACAGGGAACAAACGTGTCTGTAAACAAAGTGATCGGTTGAAAAACAAAAAGCCCGGAGCGTCTTGCTCCGGGCTTTATTTGGAAACCAACGTTCGAATTACATCTGTTTGTAAAGCTCGTTGTATTTCTCGTATTTCTCCATCATGCCGGGTTCGTCGCGCAGACGATAGCAAAGAGTCTTGAGCAGCTGTACGGGATCGGGATTTTGCGGCATAATCTCATGGGCAACTTCCAGATAGGGAACAGCCTGCGAATAGATCGAAAGAATCTCCTTCTGGTCGGCTTCATACTCGCCCGCATTGGTATATTCTTTCTCATTGGCCTCCTGATTCAGTGCATCGGCCTTCATAATGATGTAGTAACCCGTAAAGAACTGCGCTTCATAAGACTGAGGATTCAGTTCGATCGCCTTCTCCAGGGAGGCAATCGCCTCATCGTAATCCTCCAACGAAACGAAGATCTGGGCACGGCTGAACCACAGTTCGATGTTCTGGGGATCACCGGCAATCGCATCGTCGAGCATCGTAACCAGTTCCGACGAATCGCCCAATCCCTCTTCCATCGAATACAACATAATCAAACTCTTGAGAATATCCTGATTCTTCGGGAATTTAGTAATACCGGTCATCAGGGCGTCTTTGGCTTTCAGGACATTGGCACGGTCCGCCTCACGCTGGCCATAATAATTATGGAACAGGTAGTAATAGATCATACCGTTGTCATCCGTATATCCCATTTCAAGCGCCTTATTCAACAATTCCACGCCGCGAGCATATTCAGCAGCGTCCTTCTCGCCGGCAGCAGCGGCCAGATAGCCCGCATAGTAAAGGCGCGAAGCGTCGGGAGTACCGCAAGCCGGACTCATCTCCGCGCGGAAAGCGGTTTCGAAAGCCTCCGAACCGAGTTTGTATTCACCGATATTATTGCAAGCATCGCCCAATTGCGAACAGTAGTTGCTGATCGCCATAAGCTGCTCCTTGACTTTCGGACCCTGCTTGGAATCGAGTTCGTAAGCCTTGTTCAAAGCAGCGATCGCCTTATCGATAGCACCTTCCTTTACAGGTTCTATCTCCTTCCAGCCGATGACCTGTCCATTGGAAACATAAACGGTCAAATAATCGTAATTCTGTGCGGCCACCGACATCCCGTTGATCGTCACTTCGTCGATCGACTTCGGGCTGCCGAATGTCATATCCAGCTGCAGGCCGAGTTCTCCGACATAGAGGTCTTTGGTAGGAGCGAGTATGGCCTCGACATAGCTCTTACCCAAATTGAGCCAGGTAGCGGCTTTCGCTCCCTTCTTCGCATCGGCACTCGCCGTTTCGTTCTTTTCGATCTTCTGCAACAAGGCCTCCTTGTTGATTTTCTGTGCCTGGGCAGCAGTTCCCAACAAGGCAACGGCGGCCAGGGCCAAAATAAGTTTTTTCATAATGAACGGGGTTTTTAATTTATAGGTATTATCTTCTATTGTTCTTTACTAACGTTCTCTTCGGACTCGGATTCCGGAGCGCCCGCCCCATCGAGGACCGCCGGCTCCTCCTCTTCGTTGGCGGGAACGGCAATTACCGAAGCGATGGCATCTCCCTCACGCAGGTTGATGATACGCACGCCCTGCGTAGCACGTCCCGCCACACGGATCTGATCTACCGCCGTACGGATCGTCAGCCCCGAACGGTTAATAATCATCAGGTCGTTCTCGTCGGTCACAGCCTGGATCGAAATCAGCTTGCCGGTTTTTTCCGTAATGTTGATCGTCTTCACACCCTTGCCGCCGCGGTTGGTAATGCGGTATTCGTCCAGATCGGTACGCTTGCCGTAACCGTTCTCGCTGAGTACCAGCACGTCCTGCGAGCTATTGGGTTCGATGCAGATCATGCCGACCACCTCGTCGCCTTCGTCGAGCGAAATACCGCGCACACCGGCCCCGACACGTCCGATCGGACGCACCGTGTTCTCGTTGAAGCGGATCGCCTTGCCTTCCCGGGCCGCGATCATTACCTCGGCGCTGCCGCTGGTGAGTTTGGCCTCGATCAACTGGTCGCCCTCGCGGATCACGATGGCATTGACGCCGTTCTGACGGGGACGCGAGTACGCTTCCAGTTTGGTCTTCTTGATCGTGCCGTCCTTGGTACACATGATGATATAGTTGTTGTTCACGTATTCCGCATCGTCCAGACGCTTCACGTTGATATAGGCACGCACCTTGTCGTCCGGCTCGATCTGGATGACGTTCTGAATCGCCCGTCCTTTCGAGGAGCGCGTCCCTTCGGGAATCTCGTAAACCTTGAGCCAATAGCAACGGCCTTTCTCCGTGAAGAAGAGCATCGTATTGTGCATCGTGGCCATATAGATATGCTCGATGAAATCCTCGTCGCGCGTCGCGCTGCCCTTGGCGCCGACGCCGCCCCGGTTCTGGGTACGGTATTCGGCCAGCGGCGTACGTTTGATATAGCCCAGGTGCGAAATGGTGATGACCATCTCGTCGTCGGCGTAGAAATCCTCCGGGTTGAACTCTTCGGAAGCGTAAACGATCTCCGAGCGCCGTTCGTCGCCGTATTTGGCCTTCACCTCCAACAATTCGTCCTTAACGATCTTCATCTGCAATTCGCGGCTGCCCAGCACATCGTTGAAATAAGCGATCTGCGCCTCCAGCTCGTTGCGCTCGGCAACCAGCTTGTCGTGTTCGAGTCCCGTCAGAGCGCGTAGACGCATCTCGATAATGGCCGAAGCCTGTGCGTCGCTCAAGCTGAAGCGCTCCATCATGGCCTGCTTGGCCAAGTCGGGGTTCTTGGCTGCCCGGATGATGTGGATGATCTCGTCGATGTTGTCCTGCGCGATGAGCAGACCCAACACGATATGCAGCCTCTTCTCGGCCTTGGCCAAATCGAAGCGCGTGCGCCGCACGATCACGTCGTGGCGGTGCTCGACGAAATGCTGCACCAGATCCAGCAGATTGAGCATCATCGGACGACCGTTCACCAGCGCGATGTTGTTCACCGCGAACGAGGTTTGCAGCGGCGTATTCTTATACAGCGTATTGAGCACCACGCTCGCCACGGCATCGTGTTTCAGGATGACGATGATACGCATGCCGTTCCGGTCGGACTCGTCGTTGATATAGGAAATGCCCTCGATCTTCTTTTCGTTGATAAGGTCGGCGATCTTCTTGATCATCTCCGCCTTGTTGACCATATAGGGAATTTCGGTGATGACGATGCACTCGCGGCCGCTGGCCGTATGCTCGATCTCCGTGCGGGCACGCATGACCACACGGCCCCGGCCTGTCAGCAACGCTTCCCGAACCCCTTCGTAGCCGTAAATAATTCCTCCGGTCGGGAAATCGGGGCCCTTGACGTACTTGAGCAGTTCCTCACATGCTATCTCCGGATTGTCCACGAAAGCACAGCAGGCATCGATCACCTCGCCCAGATTGTGCGGCGCCATATTGGTCGCCATACCGACGGCGATACCGCTCGCGCCGTTCACCAGCAACAAGGGGATCTTCGTCGGAAGCACCGTAGGTTCGGGGATCGTATCGTCGAAGTTGAGCGTCCAATCGATCGTATCCTTGTCGATATCGGCCATCACCTCATCGGTGATCTTCTGCATGCGGGCCTCGGTATAACGCATCGCCGCAGGCGAATCGCCGTCCATCGAACCGAAGTTACCCTGACCGTCCACCAGCGGGTAGCGCATCGACCAATCCTGGGCCATACGCACCATCGCTTCATAGACCGAACTGTCGCCGTGCGGGTGGAACTTACCCAGCACGTCGCCGACGATACGGGCGGATTTACGCGTGGGTTTGTCGGAGTAGAGGTTCAGTTCCGCACTCATATCGTAAAGAATACGACGGTGTACGGGCTTCAAACCGTCCCGCACGTCCGGCAGCGCACGCGATACGATAACGGACATCGAATAGTCGATGTAAGCGGACTTCATCTGCTCTTCGATATTGATGGGAATGATTTTTCCCTCCAATCCGGCATTCTTTTCTTCTTCTGTCAGCATGTTATTCTTTGAGTTTCTCTCTTCGTTTTCTCTGCCCGGCATGGCCCGAACGCATCCCGCGCCGCCCTTCGCCGGTCGAAAACATCGAACTTTACCCCTTATTTTCTACATTCGGACTACTTCTTCGCCCGATCGAAAACAGCGGACTTACGTTCTTTGTTCTCTTCGCTCGGTCCGACGAGTCTATTCGTCGGTTCCCGCTTATCGAAAACATCCGAAAATACATTCTATAAACACACAAAAATAGCATTTATTCGTCGAATAAGCAACTTTGGACCCAATAAAATCACCCGTTTCCGCAAGTTTTTTCACCGCACACACCATTTTCAGCCCTTTTCAGCCGTTTTGACAACATCAAAAAAATCCCCCGGCAAAGTGTCGGGGAATTTCAAAGCCGTTCGGACAAATTTTATACATCACGCCCTATTTACGACCGCCAGCACGATCGGGAAAAATACACTACCGGAAATCGATCCACTCGTACCCGGCGTAATTCTCCGCATCGAAAGTGCGGGGCGACGCCTCGTGAACGGTGACGGAACGGATGTCGATCCGAACCCGGTCGCCGTCGATTTCGTAGATCACTGCCGTCGGCAGCGAACGGGCCGTGTCCACTTCGACGTCGATCTGCCCGACGGCCGACTGGATACGCAGCGGAGTAAGCCGGATTACGGCCGTGCTTCCCTTCTCGCTCAAAAGCGAGGCGGCATATTCGCCGTCGATGAAATCGAACGCCCGGGTGGGATTATTGAGCAGATTATGGGACGTGAGATCCACACGGTCGATAACCACCTCTTTACGATCGGGGTCGATTTCGTAACGGAACTCCGCATCGCCGTAAACCTCCTGCCCATTGACATGCATATAGTAGTTGTCGCCGCTCACCTCATAATAGCCCGGCACGACATCCCCGTCGGTATGCACCTCGAAGACTACGCTGTACCCCTCCAGCGCTCCGAGCGCAGCGGTCAGTTGCTTCAACACGGCCTGCGGCCGGTTATCGGCCTGGACAGAGAACACGGCAAACAGTGCCGCCAACAACAAAACAGATCGTTTCATAAGATATTTTTTCCGATTATACTCCGATAGACCGAACCGTCGTCATTCCGTCGATTTTCGCCCGAATACATCGGCCGAATCTGCAAATGTACTCCGAAACCGCTCCGACAACGGTCGAATTCAAAAATCCGAAAAACGACAATCGACATCACGAATGTTTCGACCATCCTTATTCAATATATTCAATGCGAAACCAATTTTAGTCCGACGATAGAACCGAACAAGGTAACGATAAAAAAAATCCGGGCGAAACCCGCCGATTCGCCGAAGACGAAAATCCCCAGCAACACCGTACCGAGAGCTCCCACGCCGGTCCAAATAGCGTACGCGGTACCGATCGGGAGCGTCTGCACGGCTTTGGCCAGCAAACCCATACTCAACACTGTCGCCAGGACGAACCCTCCGATCCAAAGATAAAGCTCCGTACCCTGGGCCCCCTTGGTCTTCCCTAAACAGAAAGTCATGGCCACCTCGAAAACTCCCGCGATAAACAATACGATCCAATTCATCGTTTTCTCCCTCGTTTTTATTCCGAATTACCAATCCGAAGAGTGTTCCGCACCCCGCTTTCGTACGACAAGACAACGGCAATCCCTATTTCATAATACCCAAACACATTCAAGCCTCGTCCGGAGCGATCATCGCATCAAAATACTCCCAACTCCTGCAGGCGGGCCTCCAGCGAAGGCAGGTCGTGGAAGAGAATATCGCGCGGCTTGGCTCCCTCCTGACGGCCGACGATGCCGGCCCGCTCGAGCTGCATCATGATCCGACCGGCACGGTTGAAGCCCACCTCGTAATTGCGCTGAATCGAAGAGGTCGAAATCTGTCCCTGCGACACGGCTGCACGGGCAATGTCGGCGAACAGCGTGTCGTAGCGCACCGGAGCCCCGCTCTCGCTGCCCAGCGACGAGGATTCTCCGCCACTCGATTCCGGCACGTAATCGGGCAGCCGGTAGGCTTCGGAATATCCCTGTTGGCGGCCGATGAAATCCACGATCCGCTCCACTTCGCGGGTTTCGACCAGCGCACACTGGATACGGATCAGCTCCCCGTCCTTCGAGAAGAGCATGTCGCCCCGGCCGATAAGCTGGTTGGCGCCCGGCTGATCGATGATCGTGCGCGAGTCGATCATCTGCATCACGCGGAAGGCGATACGGGCCGGGAAGTTGGCCTTGATGCCGCCCGTGATGACCTTCACGTCGGGACGCTGCGTGGCGATGATCAGGTGGATGCCGATGGCGCGGGCTTTCTGCGCCAGACGCATCACGGGTCCCTCGACCTCGCGGGCGGTCATGATCAGGTCGGCGAACTCATCGACGACGACGACAATATAAGGCAGGTAACGGTGGCCGTTATGCGGATTGAGCCGCCGGGAAGTGAACTTCTCGTTGTATTCGGCAATATTGCGCGCCCCGGCCTTCTTACAGAGTTCCAGACGGTTGTCCATCTCCGTACAGAGCGAGTTGAGCGCATAGACCGCCTTGCGGGGATCGGTGATGATCGCATCGTCCTCCGATTCCATCTTGGCGAGGAAATGCCGTTCGATCTTGGCGTAGAGCGAGAATTCGACCATCTTGGGGTCGATCATCACGAACTTCAGCTGCGCGGGGTGTTTGCGGTAGAGCAGCGAGGTGATGATCGCATTGAGTCCCACCGACTTACCCTGACCCGTGGCGCCCGCGACCAGCAGGTGCGGCATCTTGGCCAGATCGAAGACGTAGTTTTCGTTCTGGATCGTGCGGCCGATCACCACCGGAAGCTCGGCCTTCGACTCCTGAAAACGCAGCGAACGCACGGCGGAGTACATCGACACCACCTGCTTATCGCGGTTGGGCACCTCGATGCCGATGGTTCCCTTGCCGGGGATAGGGGCGATGATGCGGATACCCAGCGCCTTGAGGCTCTGGGCGATGTCGTTTTCGAGCCCCTGGATCTTCGAGATCTTGACGCCCTGCGCCTGCACGATCTCATAGAGCGTCACGGTGGGGCCGACCGTGGCCTTGATACGCTGGATGGGGATGCCGAAATTGCGGAGCGTATCCTCGATCTTGGTCTTGTTCTCGAAAATCTCCTCGTCGCTCACTTCCGAGTCGGAAACATAGTCTTCGAGCAGCGTCACGGGCGGCTTGTGGTAGTTCACGAGGTCTTTCAGCGGGTCGTAGCTCTCGGTCGGGATCGCCTTTTCATCGACCAGACGGGCTTCGTTGGCCTCGACGGTCACGACGACGCCCCCGGCAGGAACGGGTATCTCGGTAAACGGCCCGTCGGGGAGCGGCTCCCCGGATACAGGAGCGGCAGCGGAGGGCATCCCGGCAACAGAGGGCATCCCGGCAGCCGGGGCCGGTGTCCCGACGGGGTCTTCCCCGCCCAGGGATAATTCGGTGAAAGGTTCGTCGGACACAGGCGCAGCAGGCCGGACAGCAGTGCCGGCGGCAGGACGCACCGCGGGGCGTTCCAGCTCGACAAGCCCGCTGGGGCCGATCACCAGCCGGCCTTCGGGGCGCGACAGGTCGACCTCGGTAAACTCGCCGTCGTCATCGGATGCGGCGGCCTCTGCCGCCTGCGGGGCTTCGGGCACAATGGGCATGCCGTCGGGGCCCAGTTCCACGAACGGATTGTCGTCCGCATCGCGGCGGGCGGCCTGCGGGGCGGCGGGAGTCCCGGCGGCAGCAGGCCCGGGAGTACGTACAGCGCGGGGCATTTCCGGCACCGGACGCTGCACGGCCAGTTCGAGTTCGGGACGGCGCACGACCACCTCGGGCTCCGCCTTCACGGCAGACTCCACGGCCGGAGTGTCGGCCGACCGCCTGGCAGGCCTCTCCCCGGGATTCCCGGCGGATTCCGCAGATACGGCAGCCGCATCCCCGGCGGCATCGGACGGTTGCCCGTGCGCGTGCACGACCTTATGTTTGACGATCTCGACGATCTTGCCGCTCTTATCGACCATGACGTTGCCCGCACGGTTGACCTTGTTGATGAAATTGCGGTTGATGAATACCCCCGTAAGGATCCAGCAGCCCAGCAGCAGGATCAACGTCCCCAGCACCCCGATATGCGTGCGCAGCAGCGCTGCGGTCTCGATGCCGAAGGCACCGCCCCACCCCGTCGAACTGCAAAGGCTCCACTTGTCCGAGAAGGCGAAGCCCAGCGTCAGCGAACCGAGGATCAGGATGAGGAAAAGCGAGAGGATCGAATGGTTGAACAGCAGCGGGCGCTGGCGGATGACGCGCACGCCGACGAGCACCACCATCACCGGGATCAGAATGCCGGACACGCCGAACGAGTTGTCGACCAGCAGGCGTCCCAGCCTGGCACCCGCCCAGCCGCAGAGATTTCCAGGCTCGACGCCCAGCGTGGCACGTTCCTCGGGCGAGAGCAGCAGCCCGCTCTGGTCGGCCGCCCAGGTAAAAAACGAGAACAGTACGGCCGAGGCGGCGAACACCCCGATGAAAAGCAGCAGCAATCCTGCGACCCAGCGCGCACTGTCGCTGTTGGAACGCTGGACTTTCTGCCGTCCGTTGGGGGATGAGGATGTATTTTTAGATGCCATCTGTGTTGCGCTTGATTTTTATCAAGCGAAGTTACGCATTTTTTTCGACATTTCGGAATATCGCGATGTAAAATCGGGTTCGGAAGCGAATCCGGCGCTATTAAAGTGCCCCCAAGGCCTTGCGTTCCAGGCGGAGGCGGTAGGCCTCGTCGGCAAAGGTGCGGAACGTATATTCCGCGCGGTGGGCGGGGTCGACGTGCAGGCCGTAACGGTCGAGCAGCTGCACGACGCGGCGGGCGACGGCGGGCGAAGGGTCGACGACCGTGACGCCGCGGCCCGCGACGACACGTTCGAGGACGGGAAGCAGGAAAGGATAGTGCGTGCAGCCGAGCACGATCTGGTCGGCCCCGTGCTCCAGCATCTCCGCGACGGCGGCACGGACGGTAGCCTCGGCCTCGGGCGTAGCTTCGAGGTCGTTTTCGACCAGTTCGACGAAGCCCCGGCCTGGCGCCGTGACAAGGTCTACGCCGTCGCCGTACCTGGCCGCCGTGCGGCGGAAGAGCTCGCCGTCGAGGCTCCGTTCGGTAGCCAGTACCCCCACCACCCCGCTGCGGGTCGCCAGGCAGGCGGGTTTCACGGCCGGCTCCATGCCCACGATCGGCATGGGGGCGTATTTTTCGCGCAGGAAGTCGATGGCGGCGGCCGTAGCGGTATTGCAGGCCACGACGACCAGCTTGCACCCCTGCGCCACAAGGAAGGCGACCGCTTCGTCGGCAAGGCGCCGCACCTCCTCGCGGGGGCGCGACCCGTAGGGGCAGTTCTTACCGTCACCCAGGTAGACGAGCGACTCAGCGGGGAGCGCACGCCGCACCTCGCGCCAGACGGTCAGCCCGCCCAGCCCCGAATCGAAAACACCGATGGGTGCATTATTTGAAAGTTTATCCACGTCTTTCAGGAGTTGCAGCATATCATCGTCCGCGGCACGGCCGCGTCGTATCGTTCGCTGCGGTTTCCGCGCCCCCGGGTACTCCCGGGGCCGCAGCCGCAGGGTCTTTTCTATTTCAGGCCGAGTTGCCTCAGGATATGCTCCACGACCTGGTCGTCGGACATCGCATCGCAGTCGACGACCAGATGCGCCTGCGCATAGAAGGGTTCGCGCACGGCCATATCGCGTTCCATGAAAGCGACCAGTCCGGCATCGTCCAGCCCCCGCAAGCGGGGACGTTTCCGGCGTCCGTAGGGGCTCAGGCGGCGGGCGATTTGCTCCGCAGTGCGGTGCAGGAAGACGGTATGCCCCACGCCGTTCATGCGCTGCATGTTGTCGCTCCAGGTGGGGAGCCCCCCGCCCGTCGAGACCACCGTTTCGCCGCCTGCGGCGATCGCCCGTTCGAGCGCTTCGCGCTCCGCTTCGCGGAACCGTGCCTCGCCTTCATAACGGAAGACATCGGCCACGGAGGCTCCCGCCTGCTCCTCGACCAGCGCATCGGTATCCACGAAGCCGACGCCCAGCCTGCGCGCCAGCTTGCGCCCGAGGGTGCTCTTGCCGCATCCCATGTAACCGACCAAAAAGAGGGGTTTCATCGCCGGCAGGTCAAAACAGGTTCAGTTGTTCGGGGTCGATCACCTCGTCGGCATCGCCCCGGGCGCGTTCGATCTCGAACTCCACCCCGCCGGAAACAGCCGCAGCGTCGCCGGCACCGGCATCCGCCGCCCCGTCATCCGCCCCGCCGCCGGAGAGCAGGCCGTCGGGAATCTCCCCGGCATCGCCGTCGTCCGAAGGTTCGGGCTCGGGCGGCAGTTCGGGTTCGATGAAGCGCAGCGTAGCGACCTCGTAGGTCGTCAGGCGCTTGCCCTTGGCGCGGTGGCTCTTGACGCCGACGAATTCGTCGACGTCGACCTCGTCCGCGGGACGCGACGCATGCGCCCCCTTGTAGGTGATTTCGAGTTTGGCGCCCGTGCGTTCCGTCACGGCGACCAGGTCGGCCTGTCCGTCCTCGTCGAGGAAGAACTGCATCTTGTCGCTCATCTCGGCCGTGAAGCGCTTCATGTAATAGAACTGCTGCGAACGGTCGTAGTAGCAGACGCTGTAAACGCGGTCGGGCTCATAGCGGCTCACGCGCACGGTCTCGTCGGGGAAATGCTGCCCGAGGTCGTAACCCGTGATATAGTACTGGTTCTTCGACGTCCAGACGATGATCCGGTCGTCGCCCTTGAACTCGCCCAGCAGCTTGCCGCGGCCGTCGGCGTTCAGGCGGCGGACATCCTCGTCGAACCAGACGTTCTGGCCGCCGAGCGTCGAGGTGCCGCGCTCCTTGAGGACGATCTTATGGATGCCGTAGCGCGAGAAGAGGTTGCCCTGGCTCTGGCGCCCCTTGATGGCGAGGGTCGAGAAATCGAGGTCGACGATCACCTTCTTGAGACGCGGACGGGGCTTGAAGTAAACCTTCAGCACCTCGGCCTCACCATTCGGATTGACAGACATATAGAGTATCTCGCTCTTGGGCGTACCCTTGGTGATGTCGTACTCCTTGTCGCGCGTGATGGCCTTGATGGCGCAGCGCTTCATCATGATCGGGCCGTTCTTGCCGTCGCGGTACAGCACGTTGTAGATCGTGCGCTCGTCGTTGCGCTTGAAGACCCCGATGTAGTAGATGCCCTTCTCGAAGAAGGCCTTGTCGCTCACCTTGGTGATGACGTAGCGGCCGTCCTTCGTGAAGACGATCACGTCGTCGATGTCCGAGCAGTCGCATACGAATTCGGCGTCCTTCATCGACTTACCGATGCCGAAGAAGCCCTCGGCGCGGTCGACGTAGAGCTTGGCATTGGTCACGGCGACCTTCGTGGCCTCGATGTTGTCGAACTCACGCAGCTCGGTGCGGCGCTCCTTGCCCTTGCCGTACTTGTCGCGGATACGCTCGTAGTAGGCCACGGCGTACTCGGTGAGATGGTCAAGGTCGTACTGCGTGGCCTTGATGTCCTCTTCGATCTGACGGATCTCGTTGTCGGCCTTGTCGCTGTCGTAACGCGAGATGCGGATGAACTTCAGTTCCGTCAGGCGCTGCACGTCGGAGAGCGTGACCTCGCGGCGCAGCCGTTTCTTGAACGGTTCGAGCCCCTTGTCCACGGCGGCGTAGGCCTCTTCGCGGCTCTTGCAGCCCTCGATGAGCTGGTAGAGCTTGTTCTCGATGAAAATGCGTTCGAGCGACGCGGCATGCCAGGCTTCGTTCAGTTCGCCGAGCCGGATCTCCAGCTCGCGTCCCAGCAGCCACTTGGTATGCTCGGCCGAGCGGCGCAGGATTTCGCTCACGCCCAGGAAATGGGGTTTCTCCTCCCAGATGACGCAGGCGTTGGGAGAGATCGAAACCTCGCAGTCGGTGAAGGCGTAGAGGGCGTCGATGGTTTTGTCGCTCGACTCGTCGGGCGAAACCTGGATGATGATTTCGACCTTGTCGGCCGTATTGTCGTCGACCTTCCTGATTTTGATCTTGCCCTTGTCGTTGGCCTTGATGATCGAATCCTTGATCGACTCGGTGGTCGTGGTATAGGGTATTTCGGTGATGGCGAGCGTGCGTTTGTCGATCTTCGAAATCTTGGCGCGCACCTTCACCGCCCCGCCCCGCAGGCCGTCGTTATAGCGGCTCACATCGGCCATGCCGCCCGTCGGGAAGTCGGGATAAAGCTGGAATTCGCGCCCCTCGAGGTGTGCGATGCAGGCGTTGATAAGCTCCACGAAGTTGTGGGGCAGGATCTTCGACGCCAGACCCACGGCGATGCCGTCGGAGCCCTGCGCCAGCAGCAGCGGGAACTTGATCGGCAGCGTGACGGGCTCCTCCTTGCGACCGTCGTACGACAGCATCCACTCGGTGGTTTTCTTGTTGAAGACCACTTCGGAGGCGAACTTCGACAGGCGCGCCTCGATGTAACGCCCCGCGGCGGCCTCGTCGCCCGTGAGGATATTGCCCCAGTTACCCTGGCAGTCGATCAGCAGGTCTTTCTGCCCCAGCTGCACCAGTGCGTCCTTGATCGACGCATCGCCGTGCGGGTGGTACTGCATGGTCTGTCCCACGATGTTGGCCACCTTGTTGTAGCGTCCGTCGTCGACGACCTTCATGGCGTGCAGGATACGCCGTTGCACGGGTTTGAGGCCGTCCTCGACATGGGGTACGGCGCGTTCGAGGATCACGTACGAAGCGTAGTCCAGGAACCAGTTCTTATACATGCCCGTCAGTTTGCGCACGCCCCCTTCGTCCTGCGTCAGGCGGTCGAACTTGCCCGCCCTGGCCGGGGCGTCGGCGGCAGGGGCCGCGTCGGCCGCATCGCCGGCGGTCTGAGGGGTCGGGGCCTCTTCGTTGAGCGGCTCGTCCCGCCCGATGGTATCTTTTTCTTCTGCCATATTGCTTAGTTGATTGCGAGATCCTGCTCGACGATGTCCTCCTCGATGCGCAGGTTGTCGATGATGAAGCCCTGCCGTTCGTAGGTGTTCTTGCCCATGTAGAACTCCAGCAGGTCGTGGATCGGGTCGTCCTTGGTGATGCGAACCTTGTCCAGGCGGATATTCTCGCCGATGAATTCGCGGAACTCGTCGGGCGAAATCTCGCCGAGGCCCTTGAAGCGCGTGATCTCGGCATTGGCGCCGCAGCGTCCGACGGCTTTTTGCCGCTCCTCCTCGGAGTAGCAGTAAAACGTCTCCTTCTTGTTACGCACGCGGAACAGGGGGGTTTGCAGCACGAACAGGTGCCCCTGGCGGATCACGTCGGGGAAGAACTGCAGGAAGAAGGTCATCATCAAAAGGCGGATGTGCATGCCGTCGACATCGGCATCGGTGGCGATAATCACCTTGTTGTAGCGCAGGTTGTCCATATCCTCCTCGATATTGAGCGCAGCCTGAAGCAGGTTGAACTCCTCGTTCTCGTAGACCACCTTTTTGGTCAGCCCGTAGCAGTTGAGCGGCTTGCCGCGCAGCGAAAAGACGGCCTGCGTGCGCACGTCGCGGCTCTTGGTGATCGAACCCGAGGCCGAGTTGCCCTCGGTGATGAAGATCATCGACTGTTCGGCCAGCTCGTGCTTGTCGGTGCGGTGTATCTTGCAGTCGCGCAGTTTCTTGTTGTTGAGCGAAACCTTCTTGGCCGTCTCGCGCGCCTTCTTCTGGATGCCTGAGATGGCTTTGCGCTCCTTTTCGTTCTCGACGATCTTCCGCTGGAGCACCTGCGCCGTCTCGGAATGCTTGTGCAGGTAATCGTCGAGGTGCTTGCCCAGGAAATCGATGACGAAATTGCGCATCGACACGCCCGGCTCGATCTCCTTCGATCCGAGCTTGATCTTGGTCTGCGATTCGAAGACCGGGTCGGTGACCTTGACCGAAATGGCGGCGATGATCGACGTGCGGATGTCCGACGGGTCGTAGTCCTTGTGGTAGAACTCCTTGACGGTCTTGGCGATGGCCTCGCGGAAAGCCGCCTGGTGCGTACCGCCCTGCGAGGTGTACTGGCCGTTGACGAACGAGAAATAGCTCTCGCCGTAGCCCGTGCCGTGGGCGATGGCTACCTCGATGTCGTCGCCCGAAAGGTGGATCGGCGCATAGAGCGGCTCCTCGGTCATGTTTTCGTTGAGCAGATCCAGCAGGCCGTTTTTCGAAACGTAGCTGTTGCCGTTGAAATTGAACGTCAGCCCCAGGTTCAGGTACGTATAGTTGCGCACCATCTGCTCGACGTATTCGAGGTTGTAGGCATACTCGCCGAAGACCTCCTCGTCGACGCGGAACGAGATGAAGGTGCCGTTTTTCTCGCGCACGCCGCTCTCCCACTTGTCGCTCACCTCGAGCCCCTTGGCGAAGGTCACCGTGCGGGCCTCGCCGTCGCGTACCGAACGGGCCGTGAACTCGCCGGAAAGCATGTTGACGGCCTTGACGCCGACGCCGTTCAGGCCGACGGTCTTCTTGAAGGCCGAGCCGCCGTACTTACCGCCGGTGTTCATCTCGCTGACGGCCGCCGCGAGCGATTTGAGGGGGATGCCGCGGCCGTAGTCGCGCACCGACACCACCTTGTCCTCGATCGAAATGTCGATCTGGCGGCCGGCCCCCATGATGAATTCGTCGACCGAATTGTCCACGACCTCCTTGATGAGGACGTAAATGCCGTCGTCGGCCTGCGTGCCGTCGCCCAGCTTGCCGATATACATGCCGGGGCGCAGACGGATATGCTCCCGCGGCGAAAGCGTAACGATGGCGTCGTCGCCGTAGCTGTCGTTAGGATTGGTATTGAGTAAATCTGCCATAGTCTATTTTCGGTTTCGGATCTGGGCAAGGGCCGCGCTCATGGCGTCGTGCACCTCCTCCATCAGCACGTGCGTCTCGGTCGAGACGACCTTCGCGGCCGGTACGGGGGGCAGCACGCGGATGGTGATGCGGTTGCCCCAGTTGAACATCGCGTTCTTGCGGATAAGCGTCTTGGTGCCGTCCAGCACCACGGGGAGTATCTCCACGCCCGCCTCCCGGGCCAGCGTGAAGGCGCCCGCCTTGAAGCGGTGTATCTCGCCGTCTTTCGAACGCGTACCCTCGGGGAAGACGGCGACCGAAGCGCCGCGCGAGATCCACAGCTTGCCGTCGCGCACCATCTGCTCCAGCGCCTCGGAGGCGCGGCCGCGGTTGATGCAGATGTCGCCGTGGAGGATGAGATACTGCCCGAAGAAAGGCGTCTTGAAGACCTCGCGCTTGGAGACCCAGCGGAAATTGAGCGGGATGTAATAGAGCGTCGGGATGTCGATCACCGTATTGTGGTTCAGCACGATGACGTAGCTTTTCTTCCGGTCGACATGTTCGAGCCCCTCCACACGCTGCCGCCAGCGGGGCGGAATGGCGAAGAAGGTGCGCACCAGGATGCGTGACAGCTCGTGCACCACGCGGCGGCCCTTGTCGAAGGGATAGCACACGACCAGCGCCAGGGCCGACAGGATCATGAAGAAGGTGCACAGCAGCACCAGGAAGATATAATAAACCGCGCTTATCATAGTTTCAGCATTTTTTGCCGGGCATTCCCGCCCCGCCGTGCCTGCCCTGCTGCCGGATCGCGTCGGAAACGGCATGGCGGAGCGTTCGGAATCACATCGGGGGACAATGAGCCATAATAATTCAATCTGCAAATTTAGGAATTATTCGCGGGATTCCAGCCTCGCGGCGCACGATTTTTCAACAAAATTTCGACGACACCTATTTTATCGGGGACAGCCCTCCCCCGCTTTCCGCGACGCAGAAAGCGTACGCCGACAACTATACAAAGGCGGAATGCTGACGGGGGTGCGGGACGCGGCAGCCGGCCGGTCGCCGCAGGTAATAGGCAGCAAAGCGGGAGATTCCGTTTTGAATTTCCTGCCTTTTTTATAACTTTGTGCCATACATATTAGCGAAAGCTATTGTTTTTGGGTAGATAAAACGACCAATTTTAACGAAGCCAAGAAAACAGTAGTATTCCCGCGTCACGCGCGGGCTCTACCTGTTTGGCTTCGGGTGCTTGGTCGTACCCATCTACCGACAGAGGGGAGTCCGCGTTTTTTCATGCATGAACGGCCGCCCCTCCCCGGGAAAGGATAATTTTTTTCGTAAAATTTAGTACTATGTATTGCAAAGTACAAATATTTTTACATATCTTTGCCTCGTCAACTAAAATGCAGTGCAGATTACAAACAACGACAGAATAGTATGAAAAAACTTATCTTCCTCATCGTAATACTGGCGCTGGCCGCCGCAAACGCATTCGCAGCCCGCATCTATCCGGCCGAGGGCCGCGTGGTGGACGAACAGGGACAGGCCGTGGAGTACGCTACGGTCGTGCTGCTGAAAGGCAGCGACCAGGTGGCGGGCATGGCCACCGACGACACGGGCCGCTTCGTGCTGAAAGTGCCTTCGGGCGAGTATACCCTGTCGGTACAATACCTCGGGTTCGACCCCGTCGTGCGGCAGGTGCGGGTCGAGGAGAACAACGACCTGGGCGAGATCGTGATGAAAAGCTCGACGACCCGGATCGAAGGCGTGGTGGTCAAGGCGCAGCTCATCCGCCGCGAGGCCGACCGCTTCGTGGTCGACGTGGCCAACGCACCGGCGGCGATCGGCAAGGACGGCATCGAGCTGCTGGAACGCGCACCGGGCGTTTGGATCGACGACGAGAAGATCTCGATAAACGGCAAGTCGGGCTCGAAGGTCTATGTCAACGACCGCGAACTGCGCATGGAGCCCGAGCAGCTGCTCACCTACCTGCGCTCGCTGCGCGCCGAGGAGATCCAGAAGATCGAGGTCGTACCGACGACGGGCGCCGACTACGACGCCGATTCATCGGGCGGCATCATCAGGATCACGCTCCGCAAACGCCGCGAGAACGGGTTGGACGGGTCGCTGTCGATGCGCACCACACAGAACGGGCGCCACCACTTCTATACGCCGAGCGGCAACATCAACATCCACACGGGGCGCCTCGACCTCTATGCCTCGGCGTGGGCCGACCTGGGAAAGGACACGGCCGTCTCGGACGAACACACCGACTACACCACGGGCGACACGAACCTCACGTCCCATTCGGAAATCGCCGAACGCGACCGCAACTTCGGCGGCAGCATCGGCTCGGTATTCGAAATAAGCCCCAAGCACAGCATCGGCGCAGAGTTCGAATACTGGCGCAACAACGAAAAGGGCCCGAACGACTCCTACACCGACTTCACGGACGCGGGCGTCGTGACCCGTACGCAAAGCCGTTACGACACGCGCAACATCCGCAACAACTATTCGGCGACGTTCAACTACATCTACAAGCTCGACACGCTCGGGTCGACGCTCAAGCTGCTGGCCGACTACACGCGCCGCGAAACGGAGGCCGGCAACGACAATTTCAGCCGCATCACCTCCCCCACCACGGCCGTCGACTCGACCTACCGCGACAACTCGTCGAGCCTCTACGACATCACGACCGCCACGCTGGCCCTCGACAAGAAATTCTCGCCCCGCTGGTCGCTGCGCGCAGGCGCCAAGTTCACCTACAACGACATGCACAACGACGCGCTCTACGAATACGTGAAGGACGGCGCGTGGGTGCGCAACGACAACCAGAGCTTCACGATCAACTATACGGAGAACATCGCGGCGGCTTACGGCATCGCCTCGGCCAACCTCGGGCGCTGGAGCCTCGTGGCAGGGCTGAGGGGCGAATATACCCACACCCGGGGCAAGGGCGGCGACATCTCGCAGAACTACTTCAGCCTCTTCCCCAACGCGAACGTCTCCTATGCCCTGACCAAAGACGGGGCCTACTCGCTCATCGCCCAGTATGCCCGCACGATCGAGCGCCCGCGCTTCTGGAGCCTCAACCCGCAGCGGTTCCAGATCTCGGACTACACCTACCAGACGGGAAACCCCGAACTCGACCCGGCTTACAAGCAGGACATCAGCCTGACGCTGGTGCTCAAGCACAAGTACACCCTCACGGGCGGCATGACGATCCAGCGCGACGAGATACAGCAGACGATACGCCCCGACGCGGACGACCCGGCGCGCCTGTGCCTGGCGTGGACCAACTTCGACACGACGAAAAACTATTACCTCACGGCCAACGCACCGTTCCAGTTCACCAAATGGTGGACGATGAATCTCAACCTCACCTACATCCGGCAGGGGCAGCGCATCGACGAGCACAGCGCCGAAAAACATTACAACTTCTATTTCGTAAACAGCTCGACGACCTTCTCGCTGCCCGCGAAATTCTACATCGACCTGTCGTACCGGTTCCAGAGCCGCATGGACTTCGGCAACTGCTGGGTAAAACCGCTCCATTTCCTGAACGCAGGGATCAAGAAGCGTTTCGGCGACAAGTTCACCGCCTCGTTCTCGGTGCGCAACCTGATCGAGCGCCCGCAGCACATCGGTGCCCGCGGCGACGGGTTCGTGCGCATGGTCGACGTCAAACAGCAGTGGAACGACCGCAGCTTCACGATCGGGGTGACCTACAACTTCAAGTCGGGCAAAACCTTCAAACGCAAGGCGGTCGAAGCAGGTTCGGCCGACGAGAAGAACCGCCTGTAAAGCTCCCGGGGCAGCATCACGGGACACACGACCCGGATCGCATGACCCGAAACACAATATCCCGGAACGTACACAGCACCGCGGCACACAACATCCCCAAACGTGCACAGCAGGACCTGTCTCTTATACACATCTCCGAGCCCACGAGACTAGGCATGATCTC
>ERZ1026961.580-NODE-580-length-20403-cov-25.561185_pt1 | contig 20403 bp, 16 predicted proteins | sample MGYA00519298_ERZ1026961 | MGnify/ENA primary metagenome ERZ1026961 (study PRJEB26926, sample SAMN06164515) | human gut metagenome | biome: ENVO:00009003; feature: ENVO:2100002; material: ENVO:00002003 | host: Homo sapiens | place: USA | collected 2012 ...
AGATCATGCCTAGTCTCGTGGGCTCGGAGATGTGTATAAGAGACAGGAATTGATGAGATGAGCGATTAACTAATCTATTTATGACGGGGCGGTTTTATGCAGTTAAATGTAACAACTGACTATGCAATCAGGATGACACTATTTCTTGCAATCCTTGGAACGCCTATGGGGAGTGAGGATATCAGCAAGCAGATGGGAATCCCGAAACAAATGATTGCTCAGATCGCAAAGCCTCTGCGCGATGCGGGGATCATTGCGACAAAGCGCGGCGTTGGCGGAGGCTTTAGTTTAAACCGAAAACCGGAAGACATCAGTTTGGCTGATATATTCAATGCGGTGGAAGGAACTACCAGGATCAACCGTTGCTTGGAAGAAGATTGCTTCTGCTCGCGGCATGCAACGGAGACATGCCCGGTCAGAAAGTTCTATAAGGAGATGCAGACATTTGTGGATGAAGCGTTTTCCGGTAAGACAATTGCGTCTTTGATGTAGTCTGCTGTGTATGCAGCATGAGATACTGAAACAGAATAGTGTAAAAACCACAAAAAAACGTAAAAAAGAGAGAAGATTACTACGATAAAGAGAGGAGATTACTACGATGAAGAAGAACAACACATTCCGCCGGGCAGCAGCTCTGATGGCAGCGTTGAGCATCACGGTATCTCTGGCGGTTCCGGCCTTTGCAGATACCTACTACATCGACTACGGTGATATTACCATCACCAAAAATGAGGATGGCAGCCAGACCATCGAACAGGGCGGAGAGGAATGGACGGACAAGGCCGGGGAGGAGACCGTCATCACCACCTCTAATACGGTCATCACCACGCTGGAGAGCGACCTGGAAGGCCCCGCAGCAGAGGATTCCGGCTTTGGCCCTGTGGTAGAGGACAACTACCAGCCTGCTGCCCCGGCCCAGCCGGAGGATGCTGAGGAGCCGAAGGATGCTGACCAGCCGGAGGGCGCTGACCAGCCGGAAAGCGCCGACCAGCAGAAGGATGCCGACCAGCCGGAGGGCGCTGACCAGCCGGAAAGCACTGATCAGCCGAAGGATGCCGACCAGCAGGAAAGCGCTGACCAGCCGGAAAGCGCCGACCGACAGGCCCAGCCCCAGCAGGCAGCCCCGGCTGCTGCTGCCGCCCCTGCCCGCAACATCATTACGGTGATCAACAACTTTGCCAATACGGTGCTGAACCTCACCCTGAGAGACGTGAAGATCGATGTGAGCGACACCGGAAGCTATTGGGTAGAAGGAAAAGCCGCCCTGAGCGTTCAGGGAAAGGGCAATGTGGAGATCGAGCTGGACGGCAAGAACGAGCTGAAAAGCGGCGTTCAGAGGGCGGGCCTTGAAAAAAACACCTCCACCTCCACAGGCACGCTGACCCTGAAGGACGATAAAGAAGCCGGCAGCGGCAGCCTGAAGGCCACCGGAGGCAAATATGGTGCTGGCATCGGCGGCGGCAACTACGGCAGCGGCGAAAACATCACCATCACCGGCGGCAGGGTGAATGCTACCGGTGGTTGGGGTAGTGCCGGCATCGGCGGCGGCAACTACGGCAGCGGCAACTACGGCAGCGGCAAAACCATCACCATCAAAGGCGGCACGGTGACTGCTAAGGGTGGCGACTGTGGTGCCGGCATCGGCGGCGGTAATGGTGGCATCGGCGAAAACATCAAGATCACCGACGGCACGGTGAACGCTACCGGTGGTTGGGGTGGTGCCGGCATCGGCGGCGGCTACGGCGGCTACGGCGGCTACGGCAACGGCAAAAACATCACCATCACCGACGGCACGGTGACGGCTACCGGCGGCATCCATGGTGCGGGCATCGGCGGCGGTGATAGTGGCATCGGCGAAAACATCACCATCACCGACGGCACGGTGACCGCTACCGGCGGCATCTATGGTGCAGGCATCGGCGGCGGTGTCAATGCCAGCGGCAGCAATGTCACCGTGAGCGGAGCCGCTCAGGTGACGGCGACCGCCGGCAAGAGCGATGGCTACTACGGTGCCGGTGCTACCATCGGCAGCGGCGGCAATGAGACGGGTGGTCAACCTGTCGACGGCGAGGAGATCCAGGCGGACATCCGCGGCGTGACCACCGGCTACATCCACCACATCATCTACGAGCAGGACGGCACCACCATAAAACGGGAGTGGTGGGAGCCGGAGCGCCCCCAGCCCAACCCGGAGATTCCTCAGCCCAACCCGGAGGACCCGAATGCCCCGGCGGGGGAGAGCAATGAGGTGAGCCTGGGTACCCCCGGCCTCCATGTGGAGACGCTGGAGGGCGGCCCCCTGCCTTTTAACGCCCGGCAGCAGGGCAGCACCCTGCGGGTAACGTCCAACACTCTGGCCGCCCGGCTCCACGGCACCCGGCAGGCGCTGGAGGCTCTGCAGGAGCAGGGAGTGGAGCAGATCCAGTTTGTCACCACCCTCAAGACGACCACCCTGTCGGTGGAAGACCTGCTGGCAGAGGGTGGCAGCTGGTTTGCCCTGGAGCACGACGGCCTTGTGAGCCGACGGCTGAGCGCAGCTCAGGCCGAGAGCCTGAAGTGCTGGATGCACTAAAAAATACAGACCCCTTACAGGGGCCGCCTTGGGGAACCACCCGGGGCGGCCCCTTTTTTGTATAATGAAAAACCACTCGCTAGGCGAGTGGTTCAGTAAAAGACTTCTTATGAAAAACCCCCGGCTCCGCCGGGGGATATTTATTGTTCCCCATGGAACATCATTCAAAATAATCTGCGTATTCCTCGGTGAGCTTGGAGCCCAGACGGCGGATGCCGCCGTAAAGGTGGCGTTCCACCAGCGGCTCAAAGGCCGCGAGGTCGCACCGCTCGATGGCGTCGATGAGATTGTGGTGGTCGGCCACCACCTCGGCGAGCCCGCCGGTGGTCAGGGTGTCCAGCATCCGGAAGCGGCTGTAGTCGGCGTGGGCATTCTGCAGCGTCCGCCAGAGGTACATCTTGCCCATGGCAGAGAACCACGTCTCGTGGAGCCGGGTATCGGCCTCGTAGAGACGGTTGAAATCCAGCGTTTCGGCCTTGGCCAGCTCGTCGTAGGCGGCGGCACGCTGGCGGATGAGGGCGCGGTGCTCCGGTGTGCAGTGGGGCGCAAAGTCCCGCAGGACCCGGGCCTCCACCGCGATGCGCTCATAGATCAGTTCGTCCACGATGTCCCGGTTCAGCCGGGTGACGGTGGTGCCTTTGTACGGCACGATCTTCACCAGCCCATTCTCCTGTAACCGCTGCAGCACCACCCGGATGAGGGAGCGGGGCGCGCCGAAGCGGGTGCAGAGCGGGTTTTCGCTCAGCGAACAGCCGGGCCGGAGGGTCAGATCGATGATCTCCCGCTCGAGGACGGCGTATATTTCAGAATCTGTTTTATACTGTTGTTCCATTGTCGTTTTCCTGTCTGATGCCCCAAGCGGGCCATGTCCCGGGCACCGGGAGGCGGAAGTCCATTTCCTTTCCGGTGTCGGGATGGATGAAGCGGAGCCGTGCGCTCTGGAGCGCAATGTCTCCCTTGATGCGGCTGCCGTATTTGCCGTCGCCCCAGAGCGGGTGGCGGCGGGACGCGAACTGCACCCGTATCTGGTGGGTGCGCCCGGTGTGGAGGGTGATGTCCGCAAGGCTGGCGCTGCCGTCCGGGGCGGAGGCAGAAATGCGATATTCCAGCACAGCCTCCTTCACGCCCTTGCGCGGACGGCTCACCGGAAAAACACGGCCTTTCCGGCTGTCCTTGAATAAGTAGTCCCGCAGGACGCCTTCGGCGGGCAGCTTCTCGTCCGGCCCGCCTGCGATGAGGGCGCGGTATTGTTTCACGAAAGGCGGCGCGTCCGGTGTGCCGGCGTCAGGCTCGGCCCGGCCATCCTGTTCGGCATAAACCTGCTGGCTCTGTGTCACCTGCCGGCTGAGGGCGGCGGCTGCCTGCGGGGTCTTTGCATAGACCATCAGACCCGACACGCCGGTGTCCAGCCGGTGGATGACGCCCACATAGGCGTTGGGCCTGCCCCAGAACTTCCGAAGGGCGGCGGGTACGCCGTCCTCGCTGGAAAGCCCGGCGGGCTTGTCCAGAACCACGAGGGCTGTATCTTCGTAGAGTATCACAGCCTGCCCTCGTCCACCAGTGCCTTGAGCTTGAGCACGCCCGCGATGGTCTTGCCGTCCTTTATTTCGCCGCTCATGACCATCTCGTAGGCTTTTACCAGCGGGATGCGGTCGGGCGTCAGGAACTCATCGTCGTCCAGATGCATCTGGGTGGTGTGCAGGCCGGTGGCTACCCACATATAGATGATCTCGGTGTCATAGCCCACCGTGGGGTAGAACTCGCCCAGAGGGGTGTAGTGGTCGGCGGTCAGGCCGCACTCTTCGCCCAGCTCCCGCTTGGCGGCTTCAAAGGGGTCTTCGCCCTTTTCCAGCTTGCCGGCGGGCAGCTCCCACAGCTCCTGCTGCATGGCGTAGCGGAACTGGCGCACCATGCAGAGGGTGCCGTCCTCAAAATACGGTACGATGCAGGCCCCGCCGTGGTGGTGGACCACCTCCCGGATAGAAGTCTCACCGTTTTCCAGCAGAGCCACGTCTTTGGTCAGCGTGACCACCCGGCCTTCAAAGAGCACTTCGCTCGAGAGCGTCTTTTCAAAATGTGCAGCATCCATCGTTTTGTGCCTGTCCTTCCCTGCGCTGTGCAGCGCATGATACTATAGATAAAGTTTACGGCAGAATCTGTACAAATGTCAATTATAAATTTAGAATTTTGTAAGAAAAAGCCTCATGGATACTGGATTTTGGAGCATAACACCGCCATGGATGCAGCAAAGAACACATCTGTAAAAAAGCGCTAAAAAATTTCTTGAATTTTTGTTGTGTTTTTACAGTCGGTTTGCGTTGCCTTTACCGGCGGAATTTGCTATTATATTAGATGAGCAATAGTGCCTTCATGGGGTTCTCCGGCCCCGGGCAGGGCTATTGCCCTCGATGAGCGTGTGCTTTTGTGGAGTTCTCCGGCTCCGGCGAAGTGCGGCGCTTATCAGTTGAGCAATACGTTTTTTAAGGGAGTTCTCCGGCTCCGGTAAAAAGACGTTTGCCCCGCGCAGAAGGTACCAAATTCTGAATGGAGGAAGAAAAATGCCTAGAGCAAAGCAAACCATGGATGGCAATACCGCTGCCGCTCATGTAGCATATGCCTACACGGACGTGGCTGCCATCTACCCCATTACCCCCTCTTCTCCGATGGCTGACTCTGTGGACCAGTGGTCCGCTCAGGGCCAGAAGAACATCTTCGGCAACCAGGTCAAGGTCGTCGAGATGGAGTCTGAGGCAGGCGCTGCAGGCGCTGTGCACGGCTCTCTGGGTGCAGGTGCTGTTACCACCACCTTCACCGCTTCTCAGGGCCTGCTGCTGATGATCCCCAACATGTACAAGATCGCTGCTGAGCAGCTGCCCTGCGTGTTCGATGTTTCTGCACGTACCGTTGCTACCCAGTCCCTGAACATCTTCGGTGATCACAGCGACGTTATGGCATGCCGCCAGACCGGCTTCGCAATGCTGGTCGAGAGCAGCGTGCAGGAAGTCATGGACCTGTCCCCTGTTGCCCATCTGGCAGCGATCGAGGGCAAGGTCCCCTTCCTGAACTTCTTCGACGGCTTCCGTACTTCTCACGAGTACCAGAAGATCGAGAAGTGGGACTACGCCGACCTGAAGGAAATGTGCAACATGGAGGCTGTCGAGGAGTTCCGTGCAAAGGCTCTGAACCCCGAGCACCCCAAGATGCGCGGTTCCCACGAGAACGGCGACGTGTTCTTCCAGCATCGTGAGGCCTGCAACTCTGTCTACGACGCACTGCCCGCAGTCGTCGAGAAGTACATGGCCAAGATCAACGAGAAGCTGGGCACCAACTACGACCTGTTCAACTACTACGGCGCACCCGATGCCGATCGCGTCATGATCGCTATGGGCTCTGTCTGCGACGTTGCTGACGAGGTCATCGATTACCTGAACGCTAAGGGCGAGAAGGTCGGTATCGTCAAGGTCCGCCTGTACCGTCCCTGGGTGTCTTCCGCTCTGCTGAAGGTCCTGCCTGCTACCGCTAAGAAGGTCGCAGTTCTGGACCGCACCAAGGAGCCCGGCTCTCTGGGCGAGCCCCTGTACCTGGATGTCGCAGCTACCCTGCGTGAGGCTGGCAAGAATGATGTCATCCTGACCGGCGGCCGTTACGGTCTGGGCAGCAAGGACACTCCCCCGTCCTCCATCTTCGCTCTGTTCAAGGAGCTGGAGAAGGATCAGCCGAAGGAGCGCTTCACCCTCGGCATCACCGATGATGTCACCGGCCTGTCTCTGCCTGAGGTCAAGCCCGCTCCCATCACCGCAGCAGCTGGCACCAAGGAGTGCAAGTTCTGGGGTCTGGGCGGCGACGGTACCGTCGGTGCTAACAAGAACTCCGTCAAGATCATCGGCGACCACACTGATAAGTATGTTCAGGCATACTTCCAGTATGACTCCAAGAAGACCGGCGGCGTGACCATCAGCCACCTGCGTTTCGGCGACAAGCCCATCCGCAGCCCCTACTACATCAACCAGGCTGACTTCGTGGCCTGCCACAACCCCGCTTACATCCACATGGGCATGAAGATGGTCCAGGATGTCAAGCCCGGCGGCGTGTTCATGATCAACTGCCAGTGGAACGATGAGGAGCTGGGCCATCACCTGAACGCTGAGGCCAAGAAGTACATCGCTGACAACAACATCCAGCTGTACACCATCAACGCTATCGATAAGGCTATCGAGATCGGTATGGGCAAGCGCACCAATACCATCCTGCAGTCCGCTTTCTTCAAGCTGGCTGACGTTATGCCCATCGAGGACGCCGTCAACTTCATGAAGCAGGCAGCTCAGAAGAGCTACGGCAAGAAGGGTCAGGACGTCGTTGAGATGAACTGGAAGGCCATCGATGCCGGTGTTGACGCCATCCACAAGGTGGACGTCCCCGCTTCCTGGTCCAACCCCGAGGCCGATCCCGCTCCGAAGGAGCTGGCTGGCCGTCCCGAGCTGGTCAAGCAGATCCGCGACGTCATGGAGCCCATCGCTCGTATGGACGGCGACAGCCTGCCTGTCTCTGCTTTCGTTGCTAACGCAAACGGCGAGTGGGAGCAGGGTGCTTCCGCTTACGAGAAGCGCGGCACCGCTGTGAACGTCCCCGAGTGGGATGCTTCCAAGTGTGTTGGCTGCAACCAGTGCGCATTCGTGTGCTCTCACGCAACCATCCGTCCCTTCCAGCTGACCGCTGACGAGCTGGCAGCAGCTCCCGCACAGACCAAGAGCCGCGACAACAAGCCCGCTAACGAGTACAAGTTCGTTATGGCTGTGTCTCCTCTGGACTGCATGGGCTGCGGCGAGTGTGTCACCGTCTGCCCCACCAAGGCTATCCAGATGGTTCCTCAGGAGTCTCAGGCCGATCAGCAGGCAGTCTTCGACTACTGCGTCGCCAACATCTCCAAGAAGCCCTCTAAGTTCGCAGACGACACCGTCATCGGCTCTCAGTTCAACCAGCCGCTGCTGGAGTTCTCTGGCTCCTGCGCAGGCTGTGCTGAGACCTCTTACGCACGTCTGATCACCCAGCTGTTCGGCGAGAAGATGTACATCTCCAACGCCACCGGCTGCTCCTCTATCTGGGGCGGTACTGCTTCCATCTCTCCGTACACTGTCAACAAGGACAGCGGCCACGGTCCTGCATGGTGCAACTCCCTGTTCGAGGATAACGCAGAGCACGGCCTGGGCCTGTATCTGGGCCAGAAGACCGTCCGTGAGAACCTGATCAAGCGCATCGCTGAGGTCGCTGGTTCTGACAAGGCTTCTGCTGAGCTGAAGGCTGCCTTTGACGAGTTCATGGCAACCAAGAACAACACCAAGGCTAATGATGCCCCCGCTAAGGCTCTGATCGCTGAGCTGGAGAAGGCTGCTGCCGCTGGCTGCACCGAGTCCGCTGAGATCCTGAAGAGCAAGGAGTTCATCGCCAAGAAGTCCGTCTGGATCTTCGGTGGCGACGGCTGGGCATACGACATCGGCTTCGGCGGTCTGGACCACGTCCTGGCTTCCGGCGAGGATGTCAACGTCATGGTCTTCGATACTGAGATGTACTCCAACACCGGCGGACAGGCATCCAAGGCCTCCAACATCGGCGAGGTCTGCCAGTTCGCTGCTGCTGGTAAGGAGATCAGCAAGAAGAGCCTGTCTGAGATCGCTATGACCTACGGTTACATCTATGTTGCTCAGATCGCTCTGGGCGCTAACATGAACCAGGCTGTCAAGGCTATCGCAGAGGCTGAGGCATATCCCGGCCCCTCCCTCATCATCGGCTACGCTCCCTGCGAGCTGCACGGTGTTAAGGGCGGCATGACCAACTGCCAGAACGAGATGAAGAAGGCAGTTGAGGCTGGTTACTGGAACCTGTTCACCTTCAATCCGGCCAACAAGGCTCAGGGCAAGAACCCCTTCACCCTGACCTCCAAGGCTGTGGATGCCGAGAAGTATCAGGCACTGCTGGCAAACGAGACCCGTTACAGCCGCCTGACTCGTGCATTCCCGGATCGTGCAAAGCAGCTGTTCGCTCGCAACGAGCAGGTCGCAAACGACCGTTACGAGCATCTGACCCGCCTGGTCGAGCTGTACAAGTAAACCAAAGTTCTTTTGACTCTGGCTGGAATTTTGCCGCAGCGGCACCTTAGTCCCGAAAGGGCGGCTGCTCCGTGCTGGCGATTACTGCGCAACGCAGCAGTACGAAACTGTGGCCCCGGCCAGAGAAGAAATGACAGGCTTATTTCTACGCAGAGACTGGAGCTTTGTACTCCAAACTGATTTCAACTCTCTGCCCGCCTCCGAACGCGTCGGGGCGGGCAGAGCCTGAAATACCAAAGCGCCCGCGAGGGTCCTTGAAAGCATACTTCGCGTGTGTCAGGAGCATAAGGTCTGTTCGCAGATACCTTGCCCCGCCTGCTGCATAAGACCTGCTTGCAGGGATCTTGCCGCAGTCAAAAACGGATCCCGTTTTTAGCGCCCCGCTCACTGGAAACAGTGTCCGGGGCGTATTTTTGTGTCTTTTACACTTTCTTCATAGGTTTTTCATGAAATCCGGTGCGGAATCTGCTATACTACAGCCATGAGGATTCGGGGCCGCAACCGATTCCTTGTACATGATTCCTCCTCACACCAAAGCAATATCCAAACACAGCGCCCTTTCCGGTGAAGCCGCAAGCACCGGAGAGGGCGCTGTGCGTTTTTTCTGCGTCAATATTCCGGAAATGGGTGCCTTACAGGGTTGACCGGGCATTTGAGTGGAGATATAATAAACCTGTAGGCTAAGAAACTTAGTAAAACGAATTTGTGGAGGTGAACGCAGGACAATGGACCCGGATCATAGTCGAAGACGATGGAATGATGCGGCCGGAACGACCGCGAAAGGTGCTGCGTTCGCCTTTTTTGTACGCTGAACAGCGGAGTATCCGCTGTCCGGCTGCCGTACAAAAGAGGCGCAGCTTTGTGCGTGCAGATGGGCAGTGCGGCCCGGGGTCTGCGGCGCAGGAGCGGCGCTTTTTGCGTTGATGCGGCTGTGTCCTCCTGAGACAGAAAAGAGGAGGAACACAAATGGAAGAAGAAAAGAAGACCCCGGAGCGCGAAGAGGAACAGGCTCTTCCGGTGCAGGAGCTGCCCACGGATATTCCCGCTGAGGTGCGCCAGAAGCTGGCCGAAGACCTGAACGAGCAGGCCACCGAAGACCTCAAGCAGGACGTCCGCGAGGCCGAAAAAGAGGAGGCCAACGACGAAGAAGTCAAGGCCAACCCCGAGATGCTGACCAAGAGCCGTCTGCTCAAGCTGCTCGTCAAAAAGCAGTACGTCAAGCTGCGCGAAGTGACTGAGGAAGAGCAGCCCGCCGACCTGGCTGAGCTGCTGGAAGAGCTGGACGAGAACAACCGCCTCGTGGTGTTCCGTCTGCTGAAAAAGGACGTTGCAACAGAAGCATTCGCCTATATGTCCGATGAGGCCCGCGACGACCTCGTGAATGCTTTCTCCGACGTCGAGCTGGTGAGCGCCATCGAAGATATGAGCCTTGACGATGCCGCCGACCTGCTGGAAGATATGCCCGCAGGCGTGGTCAAGCGGGTGCTGGAAAAGTCGTCCCGCCAGACCCGTGAGAGCCTGAACAAGCTGCTGAACTACCCCGAGAGCTCTGCCGGCAGCCTGATGACCCCCGAATACGTCCGTCTGCGGCAGGAGATGACCGTCAGTGACGCCTTCGCCGCGATCCGTAAGCAGGGTGAGAACGCCGAGACGGTCTACACCTGCTATGTGGTGGAGCGCAACCGCCTGCTGGGCGTCGTGTCGGCCCGCAGCCTGCTGCTGTCTGACCCCTCTACCCCCATCGTGGACATCATGGACGACAATGTCGTCACCGTGAAGGTCACGGATGACCAGGAGTATGTGGCCCGCGAGATGCAGCGCTACGACTTCACCGCGATGCCTGTTCTGGACAACGAGGGCATGTTCGTCGGTATCATCACCATCGACGACGCCATCGACGTCCTGACCGATGAGAGCACCGAGGATATGCAGAAGATGGCAGCTATTCTGCCCGACGACGATGCCACCACCTACTTCGGCACCAGCGTCTGGACCCACGCCAAGCAGCGTATCCCCTGGCTGCTCATCCTGATGCTCTCTGCTACCTTCACCGGCATGGTCACGACCCACTACGAAGAGGCTTTCGTCAGCCTGCCCCTGCTGGTCTCCTTCATGCCCATGCTGATGGATACTGCCGGCAACTGCGGCAACCAGATCAGCACCCTGATGGTCCGCGGCCTCGCTCTGGGCGAGGTGGAGCCCAGCGACTTCCTCAAAGTTCTGGGCAAGGAGCTGCGGGTCTCCGCCATTGTCGGCGCGGTGCTGGGCCTTGTCAATGGCCTGCGCATCTACCTGATGTACGCCTACCTCTACGCCGGCCAGTATGACAATGTCATCGGCTACGCAGTGGTCGTCAGCGTGTCGCTGTTCTTCAGCGTCATCCTCGCAAAGCTGGTGGGCGGTATGCTGCCCCTGGCCGCCAAGAAGCTGGGCGCCGACCCGGCCATCATGGCGACCCCCTTCATCACCACCATCGTGGACGCCTGCAGCTTGATCCTCTACTTCCAGATCGCACAGGCTGTCTTCCGCGGCATGATGTAAATACACAAAAACGCCCCTGCTCAGGAAATGCTGAGCGGGGGCGTTCTGTTTCCCGGATACAACAAGACCCCCGTCTGGCGCTTGCGGCGACGCCAGAGGGGGTCTTGCTGTTTGGGGTATTGCTTTGGTGTGAGGAGGAATCATGTGCAAGGGGCGGTTGCGGCCCCGCACCCTTGTGAGCTATAGTATACCCGAATTACCGGCCAAAATCATGTCTTTCCTGTGAAAGATTTGTTAATCGGCCTGTGAAATTTTTGGAGCGGAAATGCAGCGCTTTGCTTACAGCGTCTCGATGTCGCTCACGGTGATTTCGTCAGAGCGGGAATTTTTGGTATAGGTCACGCGCTGATTGCCGCAGGTAAAGCTAACGGCGACGGTGCGGCTGGAACGGTACCAGCTGTCATAGGTTGGCTGGCTGATTTCATACGCCAAGGCAACACTGCGCTCCTCGCCGGGTCTGATGGTGAGACTGTCATAGGTGCGCCAGATGTCTGCATCTCCCACATCCCGTGCGCTGAAGTTGAACGGGGGGATGGGGGTACCATCCAGCGTAGTGGCAAAGTTATCACCGCTGAGCGTCACAGGCTTCGAGCTGACATTAGTCATGACGATTCTGAAAGAGATCTCGTTGACGGGAACAGTGGCATTTGCGGCCCAATATCTGCTTCTGCCAATTTTGCAATCCGTAGCCACGATGCCGCCAACTGCGCCCTCGATCAAAGCCTGATTGACAGCCTCATTGGTGGAAGAGCAGGCCGTCAGGGCAGCGGCCGCAGCCACAACGCCCAGACCCCTCATGAATACTCGGCGGGAAAACATCTCAGACATTCTTCATACCTCCGTGAGGGCGGGACGCGCCCTGTTTTGACTCGATGATAGCATAGAAAAGCCAGCGGTACAAGCGGTTCGCTATAATATACAACGTGGCATCTCACAGCGCCGCGTGCTGACGGCCCATCTCCACATAAGCTTTTGCGTTCTCGATGTTGTGGGCCAGCTGGTCGTCCCGGATGGTCTTGATGACCCGGGCAGGCACGCCTACCGCCACCGAGTTGTCGGGGATGACCATTCCTTCAGGTACCAGCGCCCCGGCCCCGATGATGCAGTTTTTGCCCACGACGGCGTGGTTGAGGATGGTGGCATGCATCCCGACGAGGCTGTTGTCCCCCACCGTGCAGCCGTGGACGAGGGCGCTGTGGCCTACCGTGACGTTTTTGCCCAGAACGACCTGCCCGCCGGGGTCGCAGTGGAGCACGGCGTTGTCCTGCACATTGCTGTTCTCGCCCAGTATCAGCGCGCCCTCGTCGGCCCGCAGTACAGCCCCGTACCAGATGTTCACGCCCCTGCCCAGTGTCACGTCGCCCAGCACCGTCGCATTCGCCGCCACAAAGACAGCGCCCTCATCCCGGGGCATTTTTCCACCAAAGGAGAGCATCATTGTTGAAAAACCACCTTTCTCTTTTGCTTCATTTATGGTATTCTTTATTATAGCTCTTATTGTCGGAGCAAGGAAGCCCCCAGGCTTCCGAAGGAGTATCAATTTATGCAGTTTCATCCCTTTGTGCGGCGGTTTCTGGCTCTGGTCCTCACCGCTGCATTCATGACCACAGCGGCACTGTCCGGTTTCGCCGTCTACGCGATGCCCATTCAGGCCGCCTACCCGCAGGAATCCATCTACCTCTTCGATGCCGACACCGGCGAAGCTCTTGTGGAGCAGAACCCCGACCTTCCCCGCTGCGTTGCCAGCCTGACCAAGATGATGACGGCCCTTCTCGTGCTGGAAAGCGGCACCGACCTCAGTGCCAGTATCACCATCCCGGCCAGCCTCACGCCGGAACTTCAGTCCATCCGGGCCAACCGGGGCCACACCATCGGCCTGCAGGCCGGCGAGACGGTGCGCCGCATCGATATGATGTACGCCATGCTCCTGCCCAGCGCCAACGACGCGGCCAGCGTGCTGGCCGTCGATACCTCCGGCAGTCTGGCCGCCTTCGCGGCCCAGATGAACGTCCGGGCCAGCCAGCTGGGCTGTACGGCCACCCATTTCACCTGCCCCCACGGTCTCTACGACGGCGGCAACTACTCCACGGCCCGCGATATGGCGAAGATCGCGCTGGCCTGCTATGCGAACCCGACCTACCGCCAGATAGCGGACACGGTGTCCTATGAACTGCCCGCCACCAACGTGCATCCGGCCCGGACAGTCAAGACCACCAACAGGCTTTTGCAGCCCGGCAGCGGCTATTACCGCAGCGATGCCCACGGCATGAAGACCGGCTTCACCACCCAGGCCGGGCGGTGCTTCGTTACCTTTGCCCGGCAGGACGGCCATACTTATGGGCTGGTCATCCTGGGCTCGAACTCCCAGAATATCTTCCGGGAGGCGGCAGAGCTGTTCGACTGGGCCTTTACCAGCCCCGAACTGCACCCCGCCCCGGCAAAGCCCGAGGCCGAACCCGAGAAGCACGGGCTGAGTGCATTCTGGCACAAAGTGTTTGGCTGATGTTTGAATGTTAAGGAGGACAAGCCTATGAATCGACCCACCTTCCTGCGCCGGAGCACGGCGCTGCTGCTCACGCTGGTGCTGATGATCTGCGCCGCCCTGCCCGGGTTTGCCGCTTATCAGATGCCCATCCAGACGGCCAGCGACACCGAGTCGGTCTATCTCTTCAATCTGGATACCGGCAAGCCCATCCTCAGGCAGAACTCTGACCAGCAGCGCTACATCGCCAGCCTCACCAAGATGATGACGGCTCTGCTCTTCCTCGAGAGCGGCAAGGACATGAACGCTGAGATCACCATCCCCACCAGCCTGACCCAGGAGTTCAAGGACATCCAGAACGCCAACGGCTCCACCATGAACCTCCGCATCGGCGAGACGGTGCGCCGCATCGACCTGCTCTACGGTCTGCTGGTGGCCAGCGCCAACGACGCGGCCAGCGTCATCGCCAGCGACGTCTCGGGCGGCGACCTGACGGCCTTTGTGGCCCAGATGAACGCCCGCGCCAAGGAGCTGGGCTGCACGGATACCACCTTCTCCTGCGTCCACGGTCTGTACGACTACGGTAACGTCTCCACGGCAGAGGACCTTGCAAAAATTGCCGCTGCCTGCTACGCCAACGAGACCTATATGCAGGCCGCGAACACCCTCACCTATACGCTGCCCGCCACGAACCTGCACCAGAACGAGCGGACCATCAAGTCCACCAACCTCATGCTGGACCCGGAGTATGCCTATCACCGCGACTATGTCCGGGGCATGAAGACCGGCTTCACCACCCTCGCAGGCCGGTGCTTCGTCACCTTTGCCCAGCAGGACGGCCACACCTACGGCCTCGTGGTGCTGGGCAGTGATATGAACAACATCTACCGCGAGTGTGCGGAGATTTTGGACTGGGCCTTCTCGAGCTTTTCTGACCGTCAGCTCGTGGACACGGAGACGGTGCTGACCACCATCCCGCTGACCAAGTGCCGCACGGAGGAAGCCGTGGAGCTCTACGCCGCCAGCGGCCTCAGCGGCTACGGCCATGCCGACGATGAAGTGACCTTCGAGTTCTCGGTGCCGGAGAGCACTTCGGCCACCGTCAAGGAGGGTGCTGTGCTTGGTACGGCCACCGTCTACCTCGACGGCTACGAGATGGGAACGGTGGACCTTGTGACCCACAAAGAATATGTGTCTGACTTTCGCTCCGACACCAAAACGACCCTTCTTCTCATGGCCGCGCTCATCGGCATCCTCATCGTGCTGGGCTTCCTGACGATGGTGGCCGGCGGCGGTTCGCTGAACCTGCGGCGGCGGAGTTGGTCCCGCAGAAGATAATCGAATCAAATAGCAATAGGAAAAGCTCCCCGGAAGGGGAGCTTTTGCTTTATCCAAGCTTCGCTGCAAGAACGGAAAGTGTGATTTTGGGGTTCACCTGTGCGGCAAGCCGCTGAATGGCCGCATCGGCCAGCGAGAGGGCGCGGCGGGCGGCGTCAGCCGTCAGAGGGGTGCTGGCGCACCCCCGGAGCCCGGCGGCGGCTATGGCCCGGAAATCGCCCAGTAGGGCCGCTGCTGCAGCCTTGTCCTTCTCGTATCCGGCCAGCAGGACGGCGGCGGCATAGCTGTCGTGAGCCGCCGCGGCCTTGGCCAGCGTCAGGGCCTTTTCCACCTGTTCCCGGCGGGCGTCGTCCCGGGCGGCGGCAAGCACTGTGCCGATGTGGCCGTCGAACAGCTCACTGTAGAGCCGGGCCTGCTTTTTGTCCACGCCCTGCCCGATGCACCACCGGGCGCATTCCTCGGGGCTGACCGGGGCCACGGCGAAGCTGATGCAGCGGCTGCGGATGGTGGGCAGCACACCGGCCAGCGAATCTGCCGTCAGCAGGAAGAGCACGCCTTCCGGCGGCTCCTCCATCACCTTCAACAGGGCGTTGGCGGACTCCTCGTTCATCCGCTCCACATGGTAGAGCAGGACGGCGCGGCCCTCGGCAGAGAGGCTGGTATTGAAAATTTCGGTGCGCATGGCCTTGACCTGGCTGACGAGATACCGCCCGCCCGAGCCCATGCCGGTGACGGAGATGGCTTCCCGTACCACGCCGGTCTCGATGCGGCCGCTGTCGCGGTCGCCGGCTTTGCCCACGGCACGGCAGCATTCGCCCCGCAGAAGGGCCTCAGCAGGCGCGCCGCCTGCCGGGTAAAGATAGTCTGCCGCCACGCACCGGGCCGCGTAGCCCGCGCCCAGGCCCGTCTCGCCCACCAATAACACGCTGTGGGTCAGACGGCGGCTGCCCAGCATCAGGCGGACGCTGTCTTTCAGGGCTGCGTTGCCCGCAAGGCGGTCTATCATCATGAGCGGCTCACCTCCGGTTCTTCCGCTTCCACTGCTCCCGGCGTATCCACGCCCGGACGCTGCGCAGTGCCTGCGGCCCGAAGAAGAGCACAAACCCCAGCATACTCAGCAGATAGCTCACCTTATACAGCCACCCGGCGGTGAGGAAGCTGAACAGCCACATGGCAGCGGCGAAGAGGCCGAAATACTTCACCCTTACCGGGATGACGAAGAACAGCAGCACCTGCACCTCGGGGTAGAGCATGGCGAAAGCCAGCAGCAGCGACAGCGACAGGCAGTAGGTGTCGGCGGGGATGCCGGTGACGAGACAGCCCAGCACGGTGCCGATCATCCCCAGCAGGAAGTAGAGGTTGAAGCGGAAATCGCCCCATTCTTTTTCCAGCGCCGTGCCGATGAACCATGTGAAGTAGATGCCGAGGATGACGCTCAGCGGCCCGCCCCCCGAAAACGGGATAAAGACGAAGGTGATGAGCCGCCACACCTGCCCCATCAGTAGCAGGCTCCGGCTCAGGCCGAGATAGACTGAGATGAATTGGTTGACGAACAGTTCGATGGCGTAGACTAAAATCTGTCCGCCTACGATGATGGAGATGAGGTTGGGGATGCAAAAGCGGCCGTATTTCCGCTCAAGGCGGGAGATCCAGTTCATAGGCAGACGCCTCCGTGAAAAGAAATTTTTGCGGCCCATGTCCGGGGCCGTTTTCTGTCTTTCATTGTATCATGTTTGCCCGGCCCATTCAAGAAAATCCGTGGGAAGTGCGGGGCTCCATTTTGGTGCGTTATCGGAAGAGTATCCCATCTGGAATGATTTTTTAACTTTTTCCACTGGGTTTTCCACCGATTTTGTGAAAAAGAAGTGGGGTTTCCCACAGTGTTTTCCACTTTTTCCACCGAGTTTTCCACAGAAAATTGAGTTTTGGGTTATACACGATGTATTCTAAAACGGGAAAAGAGGGAAAATCTGGAGAGAAAAGGGGGCGAAGAGCCTTTTTTTGAAAAGAAAGTCGAGGCCAAAAATTTATTTTCTGCGGCGTTTCGCGCTTGGGGCGAAAGCGCCTCTCCCCTCTGGAATTTTTGGCGCAGGAGTTTTCCACAAACGCTGCCCGGCAAAAACCATGTGTGGAAAACCGTGGGAAAACCCGGGTTTTCCACAAACTTCTCAGGGAAAAAAGAAAAGCGCCCCCGGGGCCGGACGGCCCGCAGAGGCGCTGGAATGCTGGAAAATTTATACAGCCCCGTAGATGCCGTGGACGGAGACTTCGCCGGTAAAGACCTTCTCCTCGCCGCTGTCGGTGCGGACGATGAGCTGGCCGTCGGCGTCCACGTCGATGGCTGTGCCGCTGCCTGTGCCGCCGCCCGGCAAATCGAAGGTGACGTGGCGGCCCAGGTTGACGCAGGCCGCCTTGTATTCGTCCCGGAAGGGAGCGAAGCCCTCCCGCGCGAAGGTATAGAGCGGACGGTCAAAGCCGAAGTCCGTCAGCGCCTCGGCCAGCCACTGGGGGTCGGCGGCAAGGTCCACTTTCGCGCCCTGCAGCTCAAGGGAGGTGCCGTTGGGCAGGTTTGCGGCGTCGAAATAGCTCTGGGGCTGTGCCAGATTGATGCCGATGCCGCAGACGATGCCCCGGCCCTGCATCTGGTAGCCGTAGCTGACGCTCTCGCAGAGGATGCCCACGATCTTTTTGCCGTTCAGCAGCAGGTCATTGGGCCATTTTATCCGGCAGTCCACGCCGTAGCGCTGGGCCAGCTGATCGCGGACGGCAAGGCTTGCCAGCAGCGGCAGGGTGGCAGGCTGGGCCAGCGGCTCCCGGATGACCGCCGTATAATAGAGGGCGCGGCCCTCGGCGTTCACCCAGCTGCGGCCAAGACGGCCCCGGCCTGCGGTCTGATTGGTGGTGTATACCGCGCCCACCGGGCCGAACTCTTCAAAATGCTCTTTTGCGTAAGCGTTGGTGCTGCCGCACTCGGACAGCCAGCGCACCTCGTTGATGCTCATGCTTTGGGTACCTCTTTGTGCTCGTGGCTGACCACCTTGCCGTCGGCAAGGGTCAGGATGCCGTAGGTGTTGGGGCCGGTATAGCACCGGCCGCAGGAGCCGGGGTTGAACAGGAACACCCCGCCCCGCTCTTCTGCCACCGGGATGTGGGTGTGACCGAAGAGGGCGACGTTCGCGCCCCGGGCTGCGGCTGCGTCAGCCAGCGTGTCGAGGTCGTATTTCACCCCGTACATATGGCCGTGGGTGTAGAAGACGACCACCCCGTCAAAGGCGGCAAGCCCGTCCAGCGGCTCCAGCGCACCGAAATCGCAGTTTCCGGCTACAGCATAGGCCCGCAGAGAGGGGTAAAAGGTGAGCGCCTGCTCGAGGTCGCGCAGGCCGTCGCCCAGAAAGATGAGCGCGTCGATGCTGTCCGCCTCGGCGGCCAGAATGTTTTCGATGGCCAGACGGCTGTTGTGGCTGTCGCTCAAAATCAGAAGTTTCGTCACGGGAAAAGGATCCTCCTCAAATTTTATTCCGGGTCGCGCTGCTGGATGGTCAGCAGTGCCTTATATACTTCGCTCTTGGAGTAGGGCGTCCCCTGGGCTGCGGCCTTGGCGGCGGCAGTGGGGCCGAAGCCCTGTCCGGTCAGCTCGAGGGCGCGCTGTGCGGCCTGCTCGAGGGTCATTTCTGCTTCCGGCTCTGTGGAAACTGGCGCACCGGCCATGACCAGAACATACTCGCCTCTCGGCTCGTTGGCGGCGTAGTGGGCCTGTGCCTCCCCGAGGGTGGTCTTCCAAATCTCTTCGTGGAGCTTGGTCAGCTCACGGCAGAGGGTGATGCTCCGCTCCGGGCCGAAGGCGTTCACGAGGTCGTCCAGCGTCGTGCGCAGCTTGTGGGGGGCTTCGTAGAAGATGACGGTCCGCTTTTCACCCAGAAGCTCAGCAAGACGCTCTTTCTTCTGCTTCCGGTTCACAGGCAGGAAGCCCTCGAACACCCAGCGGGAGGTGTCCTGGCCCGAGACGGCCAGCGCCGTCACGCAGGCGGACGCCGCCGGGACAGGCACGACTTTGATGCCCCGGGCCAGCGCGTCCCGCACGATGACCTCGCCCGGGTCAGAGACGCAGGGCATTCCGGCGTCAGAGCAGAGGGCGCAGTTCTCGCCCGCCTCAATGCGGCGCAGGATACCTTCGCCCTTCTGCAATGCGTGCTCGTAGTAGCTGACCATCGGCTTTTTCAGGCCCAGATAGTTCAGCAGCCGCATGGTCACGCGGGTGTCCTCGGCGGCCACGAAGTCCGCCGCGCCGAAGGTGGCGGCCACGCGGGGCGGCATGTCGTCCAGATTGCCGATGGGGGTTGCCACGATATAAAGAATACCGGCCATGATTGACCTCCCTGATGTTGTTATTTTACTTCTCCGTACATCGCCGCCCCGGCGGTGATGAGCACATCCGGTTCGATGCGCAGGCCGGTGCGGCGGTTTTTCTGGGCTTCCACAAGAAAAAGCCACGGCGCGGCGCCGGGCTTATTCTTCACAAAGGCCAGACGCTTCGGCTCGAGGCGGTGCGCCCGCAGCACAGCCAGCACCTCGGCCAGACGCTCGGGCCGATGGCAGAGGGAAAGCTTTCCGCCGTCCTTCAGCAGGCGGAAACCACAGGCGCAGACATCCTCGAGGGTGCAGTCCGTCTCGTGGCGGGCCACGGCGCGGCCCGCGTCGGTGCTCTGCGGCCCGGCAGTAAAATAGGGCGGGTTGCAGGCGCAGACATCGAACTGGCCCTCCCCTTCCCGGAAGGTGCGCAGGTCGGCGAGATAAGGGGTGATGTGCCCGATGCCCTGCGCGGCCACAGCCTCCTGTAAGAGCGCACTGGCCTCGGGCTGCAATTCCACGGCGGCGCAGGGGCCGCGATGGCCCCTGTCGTGCCACTCAAGGCTCACGATGCCGCAGCCGGAGCACAGATCTGCCGCCTTCTGGCTGCGCCGCGGCTCGCAGAAGCGGGCCAGCAAAAGCGCGTCCGAGCCGAACCGGTGGACGGCGGAGCAGGATACTTCTGTTTTATTATACAAAATCTCGGTAGAATGTTCCATACGCCCGGCCGAAATCCTCCGACAAAATATTGTGTCCCGAAAGATGAAAAAAATATGCAGGAAAGAAAAGCAGCAGACCCGCCTGGCAGGTCTGCTGCTTTTGATGCGTTATTCGCGCGCTATCTGCTAAAAATTATTCAGCGGTGATAGCACCGGTGGGGCAAGCGCCCTCGCAAGCGCCGCAATCGATGCAAGCGTCTGCGTTCACAACTGCAACGCCGCCCTCAACAGCGACTGCACCAACGGGGCAAGCGCCCTCGCAAGCGCCGCAGCCAACACATGCGTCAGAAACCTTGTGTG
>ERZ1026961.636-NODE-636-length-18968-cov-10.399091_pt1 | contig 18968 bp, 15 predicted proteins | sample MGYA00519298_ERZ1026961 | MGnify/ENA primary metagenome ERZ1026961 (study PRJEB26926, sample SAMN06164515) | human gut metagenome | biome: ENVO:00009003; feature: ENVO:2100002; material: ENVO:00002003 | host: Homo sapiens | place: USA | collected 2012 ...
CTACACACTGCATATCGTCGGCAGCGTCAGATGTGTATAAGAGACAGCATTATATATATCCATATTAAAAAAACCTGTATCTTTGTTGCATATTTCTTCAATGGTGGAGAAATAGACTTTACGATTTGGAGATCATTTTATTATTCGTTTTCCAAAAAATCTGGTAAATTTTTACAAGAACGAATAGTAGGTGAAAGACTCCACGTTTGGATTGCATATAACTTTGTTATATACGTTCCGGCGTGGGGCTATTGCTTATTATTTTCTTGGTGGGTTTACCAGAGCCTTTGGGAAGAATAATATACCAATAGTACCCACGCCCTTTTTTTCATGATAAAGAAACTTAGGACAAACTACAACTTTTAAATTTATAACACGATGAATGTAGACTTTACCTGCTCTTGTCAAATGAAAATCGACTTAGAAAACTCAGCCGATGTATTTTCTTTTTTCGAAGAAAACTATTCCCTACCTGCTATTGCAGATAATCTGGATACGCTTTCCCCTAAAGAATTGCGCTGTGCCTGTTGCCTGATGGGCGTTGCCTTAGTAGCATTATCCCAGAAGAAAACCATTTGGGAACGACTGAAGACTATGGGATTGGGAAACAAAGAATAAAGCCTTACTCCTGCTTCATTACTACCTCCCTCACACAATTCCCTGAACCATCATGCAAAAGATGGCATCTTTTGTTGTAAAAGATAGCATCTTTCGTAGCAAAAGGTGCCACCTTTTGCATCACTTGTATAAGAGAAAGAGATGAAAGGTAAGTATTATCAGCATGAAAGGATTAAGTGAAGATGCCCCAAACTCCAATTTCTTATGCAAAGGCAAGGCTATAAGCAAAATAATCGCTACTTTTGCTACGTGAAGATAGGCTGCACCTCAGCAAAATGCAAATGCCGGGGCATTCAGTTTAAATAAATCTCTCACATTCGAAAAAGAGAATGAATTCTCTTTTTACTCATAAAATCGAGATTTTGCACTATCTTTGCACATTCAATTGAAAAAACATATCAACTCATGAGTAACCAAAGATACATGATGCGCGGTGTCAGCGCTTCTAAAGAAGATGTGCACAATGCCATCAAGAACATCGACAAAGGTATTTTTCCGCAGGCTTTCTGCAAAATTATCCCTGACATTTTGGGCGGTGACCCGGAGTATTGCAACATTATGCACGCCGACGGTGCAGGCACGAAGTCCTCATTGGCTTATATGTACTGGAAAGAAACAGGTGATCTTTCTGTTTGGAAAGGCATTGCACAGGATGCACTGATTATGAATATCGACGACCTGCTCTGCGTAGGTGCAGTAGATAATATCCTGGTTTCTTCTACCATCGGACGCAACAAACTCCTCATTCCGGGAGAAGTAATCTCCGCCATCATCAACGGTACGGACGAATTGCTCGCCGAGCTCCGCGAAATGGGTGTAGGCGTATATGCCACTGGCGGTGAAACTGCCGATGTAGGCGATTTGGTACGTACCATCATCGTAGACAGTACCGTAACTTGCCGCATGAAGCGCAGCGATGTGATTGATAATGCCAATATCCGTCCGGGCGATGTAATTGTAGGCTTGGCTTCTTACGGACAGGCTACTTACGAAAAGGAATATAACGGTGGTATGGGCAGCAACGGACTGACCAGCGCCCGTCATGATGTATTCTCCAAATATCTGGCAGAGAAATATCCCGAAAGTTATGACAAGGCAGTGCCCGAAGAACTGGTTTACTCCGGTGGTCTGAAACTGACGGATGCCGTAGAAGACAGCCCGCTGGATGCTGGCAAATTGGTACTCTCCCCTACCCGCACGTATGCGCCGGTAGTGAAGAAGTTGCTGGATGCACTTCGCCCTGAAATTCACGGTATGGTACACTGCTCGGGTGGTGCACAGACGAAAGTGTTGCACTTTATAGGTGACAATTGCCGCGTGATTAAGGATAATCTGTTCCCTGTTCCTCCTTTGTTCAAAACGATTAAAGAGCAGAGCAATACGGACTGGGCAGAGATGTACAAGGTATTCAATATGGGACACCGCCTTGAAGTATATCTGTCGCCCGAACATGCCGAGGAAGTAATTGCCATTAGCAAGAGTTTCGGCATCGATGCACAGATTGTTGGACGTATTGAAGAAAGCAACCAGAAAGAACTGATTATCAATAGTGAGTTCGGAGAATTCAAATACTAATTCAATGGCAGACAACAATACCATATTAGAGAAACTCGAAGGGCTTGTTGCCCGCTTCGAAGAAGTATCGACGCTGATTACAGACCCGGCAGTGATTGCCGACCAGAAGCGTTACGTAAAACTCACCAAAGAGTATAAAGAACTGGGCGACCTGATGGAGGCCCGTAAAGAATATATCCAGGTGCTGAACGGCATCGAGGAAGCCAAAGAGATCATCTCCAATGAAGCAGACCCGGAGATGCGGGAAATGGCACGCGAAGAATTGGATGCCTGTCAGGCACGCCAGCCGGAATTGGAAGAGCATATCAAACTCCTCCTCGTGCCTGCCGACCCACAGGACAGCAAGAACGCCATCCTCGAAATTCGTGGAGGTACAGGCGGTGACGAAGCCGCTATCTTTGCCGGAGACCTTTTCCGCATGTACACCAAATATTGCGAAACAAAAGGTTGGAGGATGGAAATATCCAGCGTCAACGAAGGCGCGGCAGGTGGATTCAAGGAAGTTATTTGCAGCGTTACGGGCGACAATGTGTACGGAACATTGAAATACGAATCGGGTGTACACCGCGTACAGCGTGTTCCGGCTACTGAAACTCAGGGGCGTGTGCATACTTCCGCCGCATCCGTAGCCGTGCTGCCCGAAGCAGAAGAGTTCGATGTAGTAATTAATGAAGGCGAAATCAAATGGGATACTTTCCGAAGTGGCGGTGCCGGCGGACAGAATGTAAATAAAGTTGAGTCCGGTGTACGTCTGCGCTATGTATGGAGAAATCCAAACACCGGTGCTTCCGAAGAAATCCTGATTGAATGTACCGAAACACGCGACCAACCGAAGAATAAAGAGCGTGCCCTCTCACGTCTGCGTACCTTTATTTACGACAAGGAACATCAGAAATATCTGGACGATATTGCCTCCAAGCGAAAGACAATGGTATCTACCGGAGACCGCTCCGCTAAAATCCGTACCTACAACTATCCGCAAGGACGCATCACCGACCATCGTATCAACTATACCATCTATAACCTCTCCGCCTTTATGGACGGTGACATTCAGGACTGTATCGACCACCTGATTGTAGCGGAAAATGCAGAACGTCTGAAAGAAAGCGAACTGTAAACCAATAGGTTAAGAAGCAGAGCGAATGAAAGGACAGCTACTACATAAAGTATTTCATACCCTGACGGAAGCGTTTCAAAATTGCCTGAGGCGCTTTCCTTCTACAGTATGTTTTGTCCTTGCACTTACCGTCTATTTAGTCTATTTGGTAGCTACCGACATGGATGATGACAGGAAGCTGGTGATGGTTCTGGGTTACTATTTTTCTATCGGTACGTTGCTCTCACTCACTCTCCACCTGTGGAGCGAAGAGATAAAGAGCAAGATAAAAGGAGTGATCGTACATATAGTAATGCACGTATTGCTGATTGCCGATGCGGTGTACCTCTACAGCCTTTCACCGGAACAGTCGCTTACTGAAATAGGCATAGCCCACGGAGCCGCCATCCTGGCACTGTGGCTTTCGGCTTTCTTCCTTTCATTCATCAAAGAAAAGAATGACATTCCAAGCTGGAACTTCACTTCATACACGGTTGGCGCTTTTGTCACGGCCAATGTGGTGGGGCTTATCATGAGCGGTGGAATCAGCCTGCTGGTATTCTCGCTTCGCCAACTCTTCAACGTGGATGTAAGTTGGAATTACTATCTGTATATTCTTATTATATGTAGCGTATTGCTTCCGATGTTGCTCTTCCTTGGCATGTTGCCCAAAGATGAACAAAAACATAACCGGGAGCCGCAACCATCGGAGTTCCTGAACGGTACGATACATTTTCTCTTTCTCCCACTCATGGCAGGATACCTCCTCGTGCTTTATGTTTATGCAGCCCGCATTTTTATCAGTTGGGAACTGCCCACAGGCTGGGTATCCTGGCTCGTGGTAGCACTGATGGCAGGATGTATCGCCATTGAATTCGGGTTGTATCCCGTGCGTATTCAGGAGAAGAAACCTATAAACGAATGGATTGCGCGTTGGTTACCCGCTTTGGTATTGCCGATGCTGGTACTGATGACAATCGGCATTATACGCCGCTTCAACGATTACGGCGTCACCATCAATCGCCTTTACCTTATAACTCTCAACATCTGGTGCTACATTGTCTGTATCGGACTCGTCTTCATTAAAGCCCGGCGCATCAGTTGGATACCGATTTCGTTCTCCATCCTCTTTCTGCTAACTTCGGCACTGCCAGTCAATTATGCAAGTATCACCCGGAATATCATACGCAGCAGCGTAGAGAAAGAGCTGAAACGCACTAATTTAAAACTACCACTCACCCGTGAACAATACGATGACTGGATGGAATCGCTCCCGACGGAAACGGCAGTGCAAGTAAACGACAAGTTCAGATATCTGCGCAACTGGTTCGGACGGAAAAGTATAGCCGACCTTGTGGACAAGGATGCTTCATTCTATTCTTCTAAAAATTACGGTACTACCGATACAACAGGCGATTCCGATTCCTTTGTATCATACAGCGGCAAGAGTTCCCATCAAGTCAGCATCCAGATACCGGACGGGTACCATCAGTTCATAGTCGTACCGGATGAAGATATAAAGGACAGATACTTCCACATACCATACGACTATCTGGAAACAGGAATACTGCCTGTTCCCCTTACCACTCAGACTAATAATAAGAACGATACGATCTTCATTGACCTGAAAACAATGGAGGCACTTGATAATCACAAATATAATCAAATGCCCCCTACCCGATTTAAATGTAATTCCGACAGATGCCTTTTCATGCTAACAAGTTTCTCTCTGGATTACAATAAGAAAAGGAAAGATGCTCTCAGATTACGCATAGAAGGCTACTTATTCAAGAAATAACCAAACGAATTATAAACAGATTAAATAGATTCAGTAATGGATAAACAACAACTTTTTGAAAATATCAAGCGTAAGAAATCATTCCTCTGCGTAGGTCTGGATACAGACATCAAGAAAATCCCCGAACACTTGTTGAAAGAAGAAGATCCGATCTTCGCTTTCAATAAAGCCATCATCGACGCAACGGCTGACCTTTGCATTGCCTACAAACCGAACCTCGCTTTCTATGAGAGTATGGGCGTGAAAGGCTGGATTGCTTTTGAAAAGACTGTGAAATATATCAAGGAAAACTATCCCGACCAATTCATCATTGCCGATGCAAAGCGTGGTGACATTGGAAATACCTCTGCCATGTATGCCCGCACATTCTTCGACGAACTGGACATCGACTCTGTAACCGTAGCCCCTTACATGGGTGAGGACAGTGTTACTCCGTTCCTGACTTATGAAGGCAAGTGGGTAATCCTCCTGGCACTGACAAGCAACAAAGGCTCCCACGACTTCCAGTTGACGGAAGATCCCAACGGCGAACGCCTTTTTGAAAAAGTACTTCGCAAGTCTCAGGAATGGGGCAACGACGGACAGATGATGTATGTGGTAGGTGCCACACAAGGCCGTGCTTTCGAAGATATCCGCAAGATTGTTCCCAACCACTTCCTGCTTGTGCCGGGCGTAGGTGCACAGGGTGGCTCACTGGAAGAAGTTTGTAAGTATGGCATGAACTCCACTTGTGGACTGATTGTAAACTCCAGCCGTGGCATCATCTATGTGGATAAGACTGAAAAATTTGCAGAAGCTGCACGCAATGCCGCAAAGGAAGTGCAACAGCAGATGGCGGAACAGTTGAAGGGAGTGATTAACGCCTAATCACTTATCACTTACCCTTAATCACTAACAACGTGTTCGAACGAAAGATCATTAACGACCCGGTGTTCGGGTTCATCAATATCCCGAAGGGGTTGCTGTACGACATCGTGCGGCATCCCCTTTTGCAGCGTTTAAACCGCATCAAGCAACTGGGTTTGTCGTCTGTGGTTTATCCCGGTGCGCAGCACACTCGCTTTCAACATTCGTTGGGGGCTTTCCATTTGACGAGCGAAGCTGTCCAGCAGCTCGCCAGCAAGGGAAACTTCATTTTTGATAGTGAAGCCGAAGCAGTACAGGCAGCCATTCTGATGCATGACATCGGACACGGTCCTTTCTCTCATGTACTGGAAGACACCATCGTACAGGGCGTATCCCACGAGGATATCTCCCTCATGCTGATGGAGTGTATCAACAAAGAAATGAACGGGCAACTCACACTTGCCATCCAGATATTCAAGGACGAATACCCCAAGAAGTTCCTGCACCAACTGGTCAGCGGACAACTTGACATGGACCGCATGGACTACCTTCGCCGCGACAGTTTCTATACCGGCGTAACAGAAGGCAACATCGGCTCGGCACGCATCATCAAGATGCTCGATGTGAAAGAAGACCATCTCGTGGTAGAATCCAAAGGTATCTACTCCATTGAGAACTTCCTCACTGCCCGCCGCTTGATGTACTGGCAGGTATATCTGCACAAAACGTCCGTAGCATACGAGAAAATGCTCATCAGTGCCCTGCTCCGTGCCAAAGAATTAGCAAGTAAAGGTGTAGAATTATTTGCTTCACCGGCATTGCGTTTTTTCCTTTACAATGACATCAACAAGGAAACTTTCTATAACAATCCGGAGTGCCTGGAGAACTTTATCCAACTGGACGACAATGATATATGGACCGCATTAAAGGTCTGGAGCACCCACAGTGACAAGGTTTTATCCACGCTGAGCCTCGGTATGATCAACCGTAATATCTTCAAAGTGGAAATTTCTACCGAACCAATATGTGAAAAAAGAAAAAAAGAGTTAACTTTGCAAATCAGTCAGCAACTGGACATACCCCTCTCTGAAGCGAGTTATTTCGTCTCTACCCCCAGCATCGAGAAGAATATGTACGACCCGGCAGACGATAGTATTGATATCCTTTATAAAGACGGAAGTATCAAGAATATTGCTGAAGCATCGGACATGCTCAATATTTCCCTACTGTCTAAAAAGGTAAAAAAATACTATCTTTGCTACCAACGTTTGCATAGGTAAGTATAAAATATTCACCCAAGGACAAGGAAATATAAAAAAAAAGTCCGTTATTTGTGATTTGAAACCATCTAACAAGAATAAGACAATGGAGTTCTCTGCTAAACAAATTGCAACATTTATCCAAGGAGAAATCGTTGGAGACGAGAATGCAACTGTACATACTTTTGCCAAGATAGAAGAAGGCATCCCCGGTGCTATATCGTTTCTGTCAAACCCCAAATATACATCTTATATCTACGAAACCAAAGCCAGTATTGTACTGGTAAACAAAGATTTCGTTCCTGAACAAGAAATAAAAGCTACTTTAATTAAGGTGGATAATGCCTACGAAAGTTTGGCTAAATTGCTCAACCTTTACGAACAAAGTAAGCCTAAACGTGTTGGTATTGATCCGTTAGCTTTCGTTGCAGAAACTGCTAAAATCGGAAAGGATGTTTACATTGCACCCTTCGCTTGCATTGGTGAATACGCAGAAGTAGGAGACAATACAATGATACATCCGCATGCGACTATCGGTAGTGGTGCTAAAATAGGCAGTGATTGTATCTTATATGCCAATACGACCATTTATCATGACTGCCGGATAGGCAATCATTGCATCCTGCATTCCGGTTGTGTGATCGGTGCGGATGGTTTTGGTTTCGCCCCAACTCCCGAAGGTTACGAAAAAATACCTCAAATCGGTATCGTAATACTGGAAGACAATGTAGAGATAGGTGCAAACACTTGTGTAGACCGTGCTACAATGGGGGCAACCATCGTACACAAAGGTGTGAAACTGGACAACCTGATACAAGTAGCCCACAATGACGAAATCGGTGCAAATACCGTTATGGCGGCGCAAGTGGGTATTGCAGGATCTACCAAAGTAGGCGAATGGTGTATGTTCGGCGGCCAGGTAGGCATTGCAGGACATATCCATATTGGAAACAAAGTGAACCTCGGAGCACAGTCTGGTGTTCCCAGCAATATTAAGGATGGCAGCCAGTTAATCGGTACTCCTCCCATGGAGCTGAAACAATACTTCAAAGCCTCCGTTGCTCAACGGAACCTACCGGATATGCTAACAGAACTCCGCCAGCTCCGTAAAGAACTGAATGAATTAAAACAACAAATAAATAAGTAACAAATGTTGAAACAAAAGACTCTGAAAGACAGTTTTTCCCTCAGTGGTAAAGGCCTTCACACGGGACTTGACCTGACCGTTACTTTCAATCCTGCTCCGGACAACCACGGATATAAAATCCAGCGCATCGACGTGGAGGGACAACCTATCATTGATGCGGTTGCGGACAATGTGACTGAAACCACTCGCGGCACCGTCCTTTCCAAGAATGGTGTGAAGGTTAGCACTGTAGAGCACGGCATGGCAGCCCTTTACGCCTTAGGCATAGACAACTGCCTGATACAAGTCAACGGTCCTGAGTTTCCCATTCTGGACGGTAGCGCCCAATATTATGCACAAGAAATAGAGCGCGTAGGTACAGAAGAACAAAATGCCGTTAAAGATTTCTATATCATCAAGTCAAAAATCGAGTTTCGCGATGAAAAGACCGGTTCTTCCATTATCGTGTTGCCCGACGAGAACTTCAGTCTGAATGTACTGGTATCTTACGACTCGACCATCATTCCCAATCAGTTTGCAACGCTGGAGGATATGTCAAAATTCCGAGATGAAGTAGCCGGCAGCCGTACATTCGTATTCGTACGCGAGATCGAACCACTGTTGCAGGCCGGTCTTATCAAAGGCGGTGATTTGGACAATGCCATCGTTATCTACGAACGAGAAATGTCTCAGGAAGACTTCGATAAGTTGGCCGATGTGATGGGAGTTCCCCACATGGATGCCAAGCAACTGGGTTATATCAACCACAAACCGCTGGTATGGGCCAATGAATGTGCCCGTCATAAACTGCTCGACGTAATCGGTGACTTGGCTTTGATAGGCAAACCTATCAAGGGACGTATCATCGCTACACGTCCGGGACATACCATTAATAACAAGTTCGCCCGCCAGATGCGTAAGGAAATCCGCCTGCATGATATACAGGCTCCGACTTACGACTGTAACCGCGAACCCGTCATGGATGTAAACCGTATCCGCGAACTGTTGCCACACCGTTACCCATTCCAATTGGTAGACAAGGTGATTGAAATAGGTGCCAATTATATTGTAGGCGTGAAGAATATCACTGCCAACGAGCCTTTCTTCCAGGGGCACTTCCCACAGGAACCGGTAATGCCGGGTGTGTTGCAGGTTGAAGCTATGGCACAGGTAGGCGGTCTGCTTGTATTGAACTCCGTAGACGAACCCGAACGCTACTCTACCTACTTCATGAAGATAGATGGTGTGAAGTTCCGTCAAAAGGTAGTGCCGGGTGACACCCTTATCTTCCGCGTAGAACTGCTTGCACCTATCCGCCGTGGCATTTCCACGATGAAAGGTTATGCGTTCGTAGGCGAGAAAGTGGTTTGCGAGGCAGAGTTTATGGCACAAATAGTTAAGAACAAGTAAAAGGATTTATGATTTAAGATTTATTCGTGGCTAATAATAAGCGCGAATATCTCATAAATTATAAATCATAAATCATAAATCAGCATGATAAGTCCCTTAGCGTATATTCATCCCGAGGCAAAAATCGGGGAAAACGTAGAGATTGCTCCTTTTGTATTCATCGACAAGAATGTGGTAATCGGCGATAACAACAAGATTATGGCAAATGCCAACATTCTGTACGGTTCACGTATCGGCAATGGAAATACTATTTTTCCGGGAGCTGTTATCGGTGCCATCCCTCAAGACCTGAAATTTCAGGGAGAAGAGAGTACCGCTGAAATTGGTAACAACAATACCATTCGTGAAAATGTTACCATCAATCGCGGTACAGCTGCCAAAGGCAGAACCATTATCGGTAACAACAACCTGTTGATGGAAGGTGTGCACGTAGCTCATGATGCCCTTGTCGGTAATTACTGTATCATTGGTAACTCTACTAAAATGGCAGGTGAGATTGTAATAGACAATTTTTCCATTATCAGTGCCAATGTATTAATGCATCAGTTCTGCCGTGTAGGTGGATACGGAATGATACAAGGAGGTTGCCGTTTCAGTAAGGATATTCCGCCGTACATCATTGCAGGCCGGGAACCGATTGCTTACAGCGGTATCAACATTATCGGGTTGCGTCGTCGCGGATTCTCCAATGAAACCATTGAGAATATACACAACGCATACCGTATCATTTATCAGAGTGGATTGAACACTTCAGACGCATTAAAGAAAATAGAAGAAGAAATTCCGACGAGCCTGGAAATCGAATACATTGTCAGCTTCATCCGTGACTCCGAACGTGGTATTATTAGATGATAAAACGATAAAGTAATTAGAATATGATATACAGATTTACACTTATCTCCGATGAAGTGGACGACTTCGTAAGAGAAATACAAATTGACCCGGAAGCTACATTCTACGACTTCCATGAGGCTATAGTGAAGTCAGTAGGTTATACTAACGACCAGATGACTTCTTTCTTCATCTGTGATGATGATTGGGAAAAAGAAAAGGAAATTACACTGGAAGAGATGGATGACAATCCGGAGATGGACAGTTGGGTAATGAAAGACACCACTATCAGCGAACTGATAGAAGATGAAAAGCAGAAGTTACTCTATGTGTTCGACTACATGACAGAACGCTGTTTCTTCATTGAACTCTCCGAGATCATTACCGGAAAAGAAATGAAAGGTGCCAAGTGTACCAAGAAGGAAGGTGATGCTCCGAAACAGACAATTGACTTCGAAGAAATGGCAGCCAACAGCGGATCGCTTGATCTGGATGAAAACTTCTATGGAGATCAGGACTTTGATCTGGAAGAATTCGACCAGGAAGGTTTCGACATGGGCGGAGGCGAAGGTAGCGCAGCACCGTTCGAGGAAGAAAAGTTCTAATATTATTTTAAATTTTTCATCCGCAGATAACGCGGATAACGCAGATCTCTTCTAGGCTAAGTCTTTCAAATCTGTGTTATCCGCGTTATCTGCGGATGGGAAATGATTCTCTAAATACCATTTCCTTATGAAAACCCTGATAGTGCTTATTGGACCGACCGGAGTAGGAAAGACCGAACTCAGCCTGCGGCTGGCAGAGCATTACCAAACTTGCATCGTTTCCGCAGACTCCCGGCAACTCTATGCCGACTTGAAAATAGGGACGGCAGCCCCTACCCCCGAGCAACTGCAACGCGTGAAACATTACCTTGTAGGAACCTTGCAACTCACCGATTATTACAGTGCCGCCCAATATGAAGCGGAAGTACTGAAACTTCTGGAAACCTTATTTACCGAACAGGATACAGTATTGCTTACCGGTGGCTCTATGATGTATGTGGATGCCGTTTGCAAAGGCATTGACGATATTCCGACCGTAGATGCTGAAACACGCCAGGTGATGCTACATAAGTATGAAACGGAAGGTCTGGAAAGATTGTGCGCAGAGCTAAAGTTACTCGATCCCGAATACTACAAAATAGTAGACCTGAAGAATCCTAAACGCGTAATCCATGCACTGGAGATATGCTATATGACAGGGAAGACCTACACCTCATTCCGTACACAACAGAAAAAAGAACGCCCCTTCCGCATCATCAAAATAGGATTGACGCGCGACCGGGAAGAACTTTACGACCGCATTAACCGACGGGTAGAGATTATGATAGAGGATGGCTTGGAAGAAGAAGCTAGAAAGGTATATCCTTATCGGGCACTTAATTCATTGAATACGGTAGGTTATAAAGAGATGTTCAAATATCTCGACGGAGAATGGACCTTGCCTTTTGCCATAGAGAAAATCCAACAGAACTCCCGCATCTATTCACGCAAGCAGATGACATGGTTCAAGAGAGATGAAGAAATCCGTTGGTTCCATCCGGAACAAGAAACGGAGATACTGGCGTACCTCCATTCGGTAATGTAAGTTCTATTCTGATTCCAGTAAACTCTGATAGATCATTCTGATGGATGATTCCAGTTCATCGTACAGCTTCGGTATTGCTTGGGTATCGAGGCTTCCTTTTTTATACCATTCTTCCAGCAATGGCTTCGTCGTACGGAAGACTTCATCTTCTACCGCAGTAATCGCTGTCATATAACCGTCACCTTTCTCAGGACTATACAATCTTTCCCAATTCAGATAACGTCCGGTACCCATTCCCTGCTTATAGCTGAAAACTCTGTCTGCCAAACGAAGTGACCAATCACTGAGCGGAGCTGCCTCATGTTCTTTACCGAAACGTACCATTCCGGGAAGAAGTTTACCGGCATCTTTCACCCACAGTGGCACAGCTATACCGGTAGGAGGATAACCTAACAGTGTCCACATGGTAGTCAGTTCGGCTTTCTCACCCGGTTTTACACCTTGTACCACTACCGAACACGATGTACTGCTACGCGGAATGAAATCCTGATCTACAAACCAACCCGACGCCTGAGGACGATTATATGCCCCGCTACGCAAATCAATATCCAGCATACGGTTACGGAACGAACGCGATAAATCATTGAAAATAAACTGTGGGGTAATGCTACCCGTAGCCGAAGCTTTCATCAGCACCTGGTCTGCTTCCATATAGCGCACATAACCGGCACCCTCGTTCACCTTACCAGCAAAAGAAAAGTTGGTACGGGCAATATAACCATAAGGAGCGTCCTTCGGGTTATTGGCATCATACATCACATATTTATGATAATCTACCTCAAACATAGCTGCCCCGCCTTGTGCATCGATTACACCAAAATTAGCTTCGATATCGCTGGGCTTGGAAATGGTATCCAGAAAATGACAGAAATCCTCTACCGTTGCACAAACTTCGAGTGCACGATAAATAACACGCCCATTGGCTGCCCCCCGCTCTTCATCGCCCTTTACATCCACCAGATTATATGATTGTGTATTCATCAAAGCAAATCCTGCAGAGTTAGTCCCCATCCATGCTTCTTTCAGATATGCATTGACACTATTCACTACAGCAATAAAGTCATACTTCTCACCTTTCACATAATCAACATGATTTCGCATAAAGTCTGTATCACGGTTTTTCCAAAGCAGGGAACGACCGTCGGGTGTCACTTTACCCGATACAACAGCAGAAGTGCAGGCTTGCACAGGAGTAGTGAACAAAACGATTGCTACCGCACACAGGATTAATAAGGATATTTGTTTCAACATTAGTTATCAGGTATTTCCTATTCCATAATCTTTAATCATTCCGCTCTTGACAATCACTTTTATTCATATTCTCCCCTTAGGAAAATCATTGGTTTAATATAAATTTCCAGTATTCCGTCTGCACCGGTCTTCACTTCCATTTGCTCAATACTCGTTTGATACGCAGTACTGGCCGGAACTTCTTTACCGTCAATATAGTAACGCGCATTCCTCCTGTTCACTCCCTTTGGCTTGAGAAAATCATCTATTTTCTTAATGTTTTTTTCCTCCTTTACCTGTTGTGGAGTTTTCAACTTCAGAATAATGACCCCATTTATTCCACGTGTGCCATAAATGGCAGTAGCTGAAGCATCTTTCAAAACTTCAAGACTTTCAATATGCGCGGGGTTCAATGCTGCAAAAATCTCATAGGGAAGTTCCATTCCATTTACTATAAATAAAGGCTCATCAGATGGAATAGGAATGCGATCTCTAATAACGAATGTGCCATTTTTCTTCGGAGACTGCGGCACAATGGTATCATTCTTCAAAGTATCTTTGAAAAGTACAAGCTCCTTTGTAGAAGGGGCTTCAGCATGAATAGATATAGCGGCAGACATCACTAATAATAGAAATACTCCCCAAAAGAAGCTATATCCCTGGTGAATTTGTTTTCCTTGTCTCATAGCATTATCTTTTAAGTGATAGAATACTAAACCGTCTCAAACAAAAATACTTAAAAGTAATGATTTAAACAAAGAAATAAGAAACAAAGTTGATTATTCGCCTGATAATTCCTTTAGTCTATCAAGCAAATAGGCCCGTTTACTCTCGCTTGTACCTTCTTCCCAATAGCGGATAATACCTTTTTTATCTACCAACAATGTAGTCGGCGTGACCTGTACTTTAAACAAATTGAAGAAAAATAATTCATCGGCAATATGCGTAAAAAGGAAAGGACGGTTTTCCACTATCTTCTTTATCTGTTCCGCTGTATTCCAGGTAGTAGAGAAATAAGTCACATCCGGACAGATTTTCATCCATTCATTCAGTTCCGGCATCTCCTTGATACACGGTCTGCAACCTGTGTGCCAATAGTTCAGAACGAAAGGCTTTCCAATGATATCCGCCTTTGTCCATACCCGTCCCGTCGTATCCTTTACCTTAAAGTCCGGGAATGATTTTCCTACCCATTTATCAAGAGTTACTGTATTAGTCGCTGCAATCGCCATCGGCTTTTGCGCTCCTGAACGGGAAATCTGCAATAATTCCTCTCCTCCGGGTACTTTTTCTACGGAAACCCGATATTTCATTGCATAGTCCGGTAAAGTTTTGCCTTTATTCAGACGTATTTCCAATGCGGTATGTCCTTCCTCATCTGTCAGCATAATCATCTGGGCACCTTCATCAGTCCGAATTCCCGGAGGCATACCATTGAAAAAACATCCGTCAATGAGAACATACTTATCACTACTCGTTTGGGCGGAGCAAAGCCCCACCCAAACGAACATCATAGAGAGAAACAAAAAGAGAGAATTCCTTTTCATATAAAATATCTTTGATTATTCATCTTTCAAAGTAACTGTCACCTTCGGCTCCGCCTTTACTTTAGCAGTTTTCATGCCAATATAAGAAACAACCAGTTTATCGCCTTTTGAAGCAGATAGGACAAAGCGACCATCCACATCGGTTATACTGCCGCTTTTTGTTCCTTCTATCAGTATGGCAGCACCTACAACAGGTTCTCCGTCTTTATCCTGCACAATACCTTCCACTTTCATATCACCTTTGGCAGAAGTCTTCTCAACTCCTCTTTTGTCTTTGGTAGTGATATAAATCTGGCCTTTGCCGTCTGTTCCTTTCTCAACACTCATGCTTTCAATTCTTTCAGCCGGTACTACCTCACCTATGTCCGCAACGCTGGAATCAATTTTCACCCCATCTACAAAAAAGGTCACATCTCCCCGATTTGCCTTCTTACTATTTATATAGATACCTTGCACTCCATTGACAGTAGTAAATTTTCCTGTACCTTTCACTCCCAAAACCACGGGATCATTAGTATTCTTTAGTGTATAGGTTTCTGATGGATGGTATTCTTCTTTATCTTCTTTCAAAGTAATCAATATAACCCCATTCTTGCCTCTCTCTCCATATATTGCAGTAGAAGCCGCATCCTTCAAGACGCTAAAACTCATTATCCTGTCGACATTTATTGCATTCAATATAGACTGGGTAACTTCCTTGCCATCCACTATAACCAAAGCACTATCCAATAAACTTCCAGGGCGTCTGCTCATCTCTACAGTACGAGAACTTTTCATCTCTCCCCCTTCCAGTCTGAACATTACCGGCAGTGTATACTTCACTGCTACCGCTTGTCCTTTCTGCATACCTGGTTTCCACTTCGGCATCGTTCCTATCAACCGGATAGCCTCAGCATCCAGATCTTTATCTACGGCACGGATCACTTTCGGATCCGTCACATTTCCTCCCTTATCAATAATAAATTGCACCGTAACGCGTCCCTGTGTACCATTCTTCTTTGCAGTTTCAGGATAACGCATATTCTTCTGAATATACTCCAATGCAGCAGCCATGCCACCCGGATACTCCGGCATTTGCTCCACCACCTCGAAGAAGGGAGTACCCTGTAGCTTCTCAGTCACTTCTGCAGGAATATACTTCACCTCCACGGGTTTAGCTGTATCTTTCAGTACTGGAGCTACCTGTACTGGTTCTTCCGTAGTTTTTACGGCTTTTGCTTCCACAATTGCTGTCAAATCATTAACTTTGGCGGCAGAAATGTCATGCAAACGAGAGAAGAGCAAGCTTGCTTGTTCCATTCCGAGTGCATCCGACATTCTTGAAATCTCTTCTGCGGTTTCCGAGATTTCAGGACGGGCAAAAGCAGTTACTGCAATGGCAGCTACCGGAAGTATATATAAATACTTCAACCTTGCCCACGGATTCGATTTTTCTTTTAACATCATAGTGATACGTTTTTTAAGTTTACTGTGATTAAAGCTGTTGGCCATAGAGTAGAGCCTTGTGCCAACAGCTTTTTTTATCAGTAGCAACTGATATTGCCTGGCATTAACTCCCTCTCTGATAACAGACTCATCCGCTTCATACTCATGAATATTCTGAAGTTCCTGCTTTAATAGCCAGGAAGCCGGATTGAACCATTGAAAGAAAATACAGATATCGGCAATCAGCAAATCGACAGAGTGACGATTACGAACATGTGCTGCCTCATGAATGAGTATCTCTCTGCCATCCTCCTCCAAATCCACTTTAGAGATAACAATATACTTCATCCAGCTGAAAGGTGAAATCTTTTGTTGATGAATCACTAAGGTCATTCCGTTTTCCATCTTCTCTTTCTCCCCTGACCTCAGCAGCATCAACAGACGCCCCAAAGAATAAATATGCCGGCAGGCGAAAAAGAGAACTCCTGATAAATAAACCATCAAAAGAATCTGTATGCCGGATAAAGTCACCGCTTCGGCAGGTGTCACCTCCGATACCGGCATATCTGCCATCATCAATAATTGTTCGATAGTAAGCATCGTCTGATGTACTTCTGTCTGTTCGATAGTAGTCAGTTGAACAAGAGGCAACAACAGAGACAGCAACAACAGAGTCAACAGAGCGATCCTGTTAAATCGGTGAAATGTCTCCTTGCTCAATAACAAGCGGTAAAACAGATAAAAACCTGCCAGGCAAACAGAAGACTTTACTATATAAACGAAAAAGAGTCCCATCATATCCGCATCATTTAATTATTCTTCGTTCTTTTGCTCCACCTCCTGAATCAACTTCTTGAGGTCGTCAAGCGAAATATCTTCTTCCTTCACCAATGACGACACAGCACTGAGATACGAATTATTGAAATACTTGCTAATTACACTTTTCAGCGTACGTTTACTAAAGTCCGATTCGCTGACTACCGCATAATACTGATAGGTATTGCCATAAGTATGATGTGCTAAAAAGCCCTTCTCTTCCAATCCGCGCACAATTGTAGACAAAGTATTGAAATGTGGTCTTGGCTCATCATAAAATGCCAGTATCTCTTTCACAAACAAAGGACCCTTCTCCCAGAAAAATCCCATAATCTCTTCTTCTTTTGCTGTTAATCTTTTCATAACCTTTTCTTCATTTGAACACAAATAACGAAAAGATTTAGTTCAAAAACTAATTTCAGCAGTTAATTAAAACTAAAGCGGATAGTTTCATGATAAAGCATATACAGCAAAACATTACCAGCCGATAAAGTGTTATTTCATACATTTTTTAACCGTTTGCTATGCTAAATCAAAAATAATTCTCACCTTTGTGATGCGTTATATAATTTTTTAAGCAGAGATAGAGAAATAAATATTTCTTTGTCTTACTTTAGCTACGGGCATATGATCGTATATGTCCGCAGCTTTTGGATAAAACGGCTCTGTCCCCGTGTCCAACTCCGTAATGGGTTGGCATATATTTATTTCTTGCTCTGCATGAAATTATATAACGCAAACGGGTCAGCAGGGCCGTTCATTTTTCCCTGCCTATTACGTTTAAGCCATGGGCAAACCTATTATCAGAATTTTATATTTCCAACGCCGGGGAATCGACGCCAATGGTTATTACAGATTGAATTACATCATTCAGCGAGGCAGAAAGATTCTATACTATGCCACAGAAACCAAGGACTTTGAATATTCAGACTGTTTCACTTCTTCCTGTTTATCCGAACGGAAAGAAACGATTCTCGATACAGCCCAATACATCTTCAAAGTTCACAAGGTGAGATATTCCCGCCTGATACTAAGTCCAAGCTACTCATATATCACTAAGTATAAATCCCGTATCCGGCAGATCTGCACCGCCACCCGATTTTGTAAATCAGACATCATTTGGACGATGTGTCCCCGGAGTTTCATACCTATTTCAAAGATTCCATTTTCATTTTAGTTTTTTCTTTCAGTTTGAACCTTTATATACATTCTTAAATCCAGATCTCTACAACAAACTCAACCAGTTGATGCGAACCGCTGTTTCTTTATTGCCCCCCGTAAAGAGCAGCGGTTCTTTTTATCCTGCCAATTAAGTAAATAAACATCTTAATTTTGCTATACTTATAAAGCATCGTATATCAATATCTTACTTCTTATCTCAGCACCTTTATCCCGGTCCGCGTAGCAGGGCTTATGGGCTCAGGTACACGGGACGAAATAAGGACTGCACCATTTCCTAATTAAACAACGAAAAAAACAAAATACTTTAAAAGGTATATTTGCTTAAGAAGTGTGCAATCTATATCTGTAGTTCAGATACTTACGTGAAATATCACCTTAAAACAGAGGGTGGAAGATGGAAGATCGATTTTTTGGGGGTTCTTCTTCAAATTTGATGGTAAGTTTTCTTTTACTCATGGAATCTAATTCAGTTTTCGGAAGGGTAAGCCCTCGTTTATAGTTGACAAAAAAGCAGGTATCCCGGTTTGCGCCCGAAGAATCCATCCGTGAGGTGAAGAAGCTAATCTTAGACTAAAACTTC
>ERZ1026961.651-NODE-651-length-18781-cov-10.245594_pt1 | contig 18781 bp, 8 predicted proteins | sample MGYA00519298_ERZ1026961 | MGnify/ENA primary metagenome ERZ1026961 (study PRJEB26926, sample SAMN06164515) | human gut metagenome | biome: ENVO:00009003; feature: ENVO:2100002; material: ENVO:00002003 | host: Homo sapiens | place: USA | collected 2012 ...
GGCAGCGTCAGATGTGTATAAGAGACAGCTTCTTATTACATTCCACCTGTAGGGAAGTCAAATCAAAAAGACGGGGGGGAGCTTCCTTTCCTTCTTTCTTGGTTACATTGGTAATGGCAAAAGGAGAATTCCGTATTTGTTCCAGCAATGCCGCCCCTTGCTCTTGGCTGGCAATAGGATCAATACCCCGGTTTTCTTCTTCCTTTTTGGGCTTCTTCCCGGCAGCGATAGCTTCCTTATTCTTTTCAGCTTCCAGAATCAGCTCTTCCTCACTTTTCCGGATTATGGCAGAAAACGTTGTATCACGATATACAGTCTTCAATTCCCAATATTGTTTGGGCACAAAATTCGCTATTTCCAACTGCCGGTTTACAATGAGTGCCAACGTTGGCGTCTGCACACGACCAATGGAAAGTACCTGTTTATTCTGTCCATACTTCATTGTATAGAGACGGGTTGCATTCATTCCGAGCAACCAGTCGCCAATAGCCCGGCTCAGTCCGGCTTCATAGAGCGGTTGAAACTCTTTCTGATCCTTCAGTTTGGCAAAACCTTCACGGATGGCTTCTTCCGTCAACGATGAAATCCACAACCGCTTTACCGGACAGCGTGCACCGGCTTTCTGCATCACCCAACGCTGAATTAACTCTCCCTCCTGCCCGGCATCACCACAATTTATAATCATGTCGGCTTTCTGCATGAGGGTTTCTATCGTATGGAATTGCTTCTCGTAAGTAGGATTACTGATTAGTTTTATTCCGAAACGGGGCGGTATCATGGGCAGGCTTCCCAGGCTCCATGATTTCCAGTTCGGGGTATATTCATGCGGTTCTTTGAGTGTACAGAGGTGACCGAAAGTCCAGGTAACCTGGTATCCGTTCCCTTCGATGTATCCGTCTCTCCTGTCTTTCGCTCCTAATACATCAGCAATGTCACGCGCCACAGAGGGCTTTTCGGCAATACAAACTATCATTCATCTCTTTTTTAGTCGGGCAAAAGTAGTATAAATCGAAAGCAGAAGCAAATTTATTTGCACTATGCTAAGATACAGCCCATTTTCGGGAAGCAAAGGTACAAAAAAGAGATGAATGATAAAAAATGAATTAATCTTTAAAGAATAATTTCTTCCTCAGTACATTTGTACCATTGGTTGCAATAACGATATAGAAACCTTTTTGCATACCTGATAATTCCAGAAAATTAGCGTTGGTATCTTGCAAAAGCAGGCGTCGGCCGGACAAGTCAACGATCTCGATCCGGGTACTCATATCATTCCCTAAGCCACTCCAGGACAATTGGCCGTTGCAGTAAAACATTTCTGCCGCAGACGAGGAAGCATCCGGTAAAATACCGGTTGAAGGATCATCTACGCAAGCGGCATAAAGTTCATGAATCGACCAGTAATTGCCCTTAGTTCCCGTTTGCACAATCTTGAATTTTGAAGTTTCTTCTGCCGGGAAAGAGATAATTTGTACTGATCCCGCATTCTTACCCGAAGCAACAAGTTTCCATGTGTCGCCTTCACCGGTACTCAGATACAACTCATAACCTGCCGGACCATCATTCGGACTCTTCGATGTGTCCAGAATAATCCGGTTCAGTTTCTGTGCCGCTCCCATGTCCACCATCACCCACTGTCCGGCTTGCTGCGAAACGCTTGTATCCCAACGTGTGGAGGCATCATCATCAATGGCTTTACCCGCATTTGAATTGTTCGTACTGGCCGTGATCTTCCATTTCAGACGATTTAACAGCGCATCCGTAGTAGTGAAAACAGGTGCAATCGTCAAGTTATTCTCCCACACAGCTATCTTATCAATAGTTCCGGCAGCCACATCGGTTACAGTAGACGTAACAGAAGCCTGCTTCTCGTGTCCTTCGCTAATGAAGGCAGCCTCGTCTTTCATATTTACGACAGCATTGTGTAAAACGATAGTACCTGTAGTCTTGGGAAAGTTCATGAAGGAAGTCCCTCCGGACGTACTGAAGTTCACTAGATTCAGATTCATTTTTCCACTTTCCACAACGACACCATGCTTGGCACTTCCCCAGAAATCCGCACCAAAAAGAGTTACCTCACCCGAAAAGCCTGCACGAGTAGTCAGAAAGCGGGTTTCTGTATATGTGTTACTTTGATCCTCAAGGGCTACAACCTGAGAATTAATCATATCAAAGCCAGCCGGATCGATCGCCTCGTAAACCACGGAATTCCAGGAACCATCAATACCCAATCCAAGAGAGCAACCCGATGCGGCTTTACCCTGGTCGGCTTGAAAAACGATGCCCTCGAAACCACCATAGTGGAAGTCATTGTACAAAATCTGATTACGGCAATCGCCCACGGTGATGAAACGTAATTCTGTCTGATTCTGCCAATAAGCCTTGTCCTGATCTGCTTTTGCACTGTTGGGCCATGAACCAAACTTTGTTTCTTCTCCACAAGCATACACTATCGTATTGAACTGCATATTGCAGACCCGCCCACCTTCTGAACCGCCACCGATGCGGATTGCATTCATAAAAACATGTCCTGCCAGATAATCGACATAATGATTGTCACATTTATAAGTAAACAAATCCAGACCGTTGTATGCAGCACGCAAACCTACATTCACTACATACACATCCTTTCCCAGCGCCTGAATACAATAAGGATATTCAGTTACAGTAGGCAATGCGGAAGATACCTGCTCGGGATAGTCAAACGACAATCCACGCACGCCACTACCAGCTGAGAGTTTCAGGAAAGCCTCTCCTTGTGCCTGTCCGCGCCCTGCATAGACTTCAAGAATACTGCCATGCCCACGTGGAATAGTAGCAAAATCAGAAGCGCCCCGCAGTTCCACACCTGTAGGAACTGTCAGATTCCCCAGCACTTTATAACGCCCGCCGGGCAGATATACAATACCTCCACCTTCACTGGCAGCCTTATCCAATGCCTTCTGAATAGCTTCCGTGTTATCCTTAGCCATCTCCAGTCCCGAACGGATATCTATTTGAAGCCACATACTGGTTGAGCTGGCAGTAAATGGTACCACAAAGGGTTCGGCTCCAAAGTCAAGTACATTATACAACGCCATACGCAAAGGCTTGGTTTCCGGTACTTTCATTTCCGGGAACTCCGGCAAAGGCTTCATCTCTACAGGCGTATGATCAATGCGGCATTCAAAGAGGGATTGATTATTGATATCCGCTTTCTTCGCAAAACGATTACCTGTAAGGATTGCACGAGCATCAGAACCAATATATACTTGCGGCGCGTCATTATTAAAGTCTGTATCCGAAACGATGAGATCACCTCCCAAACCTTTTACTTCCCCCTTATTGACAGTACACTGCTGCATCATCAATTTAGAAGAAATGCCTTGTTCCAGCAATACTGCCGCATCCGAAGCAGATATTTCACACCCATAGAACTGTACCGGTCCAGTACTGGCGGATGTCACTACCACACCTTTTTCGCAATCTTCAATGTGGGCCCGTGTAAACATGATACCTGCCGATGAAGTACCATCCACATAAATACCCGTCTCGCAGTTCCGCAAATTGAACTCATAATTATGTCCGTTAGGTGCACCGTCTCCTCCTACGCAAAGTCCGGTACTAAAACCTTTATTATAGCCTTCAATATCCACATAGCATGTATACGACCAGTCGTTACGACGCATCACAATGCCTGTTCCATGCTTATAGATCCAGTCAGCATAGGCTCCACCTGCCTGCGGCGCTCCTTCCAGACCGGAGTCCGCCCAATAATCGGGTGAGAAATGTATCCACTCAAAACGCCCTACATCGGCTATATGGTCAATCTCGATACCACGTGACAGCGGAGTGCCATACACATCATAGATATTGGGACAACCGCCCCCGTTTTTCCTCGACAGCACAATGCCGCTATAAGAATTCACCAATGTCACATGACGCACATTGCAGTAATCGTTTCCCCATACGCCCTCACGCCCGTACAAGATAGTGGGCGGATAAGGTTTTATATTATCAGGATCCTGGTGCGGATACCAGATAGTAAGGTGTGTTAATGCAGTAGACGGTTCCATCGTGATAAATGCACCGGATTCTGTCTCAGATCCACTTTGCATATCCACCATCAGGATGGTTCCTTCCACCGGCTTGCCTTTCACCGGTCGTTTCCATTCTCCACGTATCGTCACACCGGTAGGAATGACCAACTTTCCGGAAATACGATAACGACCAGCCGGAACAAACAGTACACCACCACGGCGATTTTCGCCCAATTTAGTCAATGCCGTCTGGAAAGCATCCAACGAATTTTTCACACCCGTAGGATCGGCATTAAAGTCAGTAGTCACAGTATAGGTAGCCACCCCTACATCTTCTGCCGGATATTCATCCGACGCGATTAATTTCCAGTTACCGGGTTTATCAGCAGACTGCGACCTTACACCCAAAGCCAATAAGGCTAACAAACTAAAAAGTAGTAATTTCTTCATGCGATATTATTATTAGATTATGGTTCTTCTATAAGCAAGAATAATAGCGCAAAGATGTGGTGGGACAGTTAATAAGAGAATTAATCTGGAATTAAAAACAAACTAATTTTCGTGTACACCGCTTAAAAACAAAAAAGCAGGGTGTTTTTTAACACCCTGCCTCTCTAAAATTATCGAAATTATCAATAAAAGCTTTATTCTTCGTCCATCATGATTTCCAGAATCTGGCAAGCAGCCTTGGCAACCGGAGTACCAGGACCAAAGATAGCAGCTACACCGGCCTTATAGAGGAAATCATAATCCTGTGCAGGAATTACACCACCGGCAATTACGATGATATCCTCACGACCCAATTTCTTCAACTCTTCGATGATCTGCGGAACCAGTGTCTTATGTCCGGCAGCCAGTGAAGATACGCCCACTACGTGAACGTCATTTTCAACAGCCTCGCGGGCTGCTTCGGCAGGTGTCTGGAACAACGGTCCCATATCCACATCGAAACCACAGTCGGCATATCCGGTAGCTACAACTTTAGCACCACGGTCGTGACCGTCCTGACCCATCTTGGCAACCATAATACGGGGCTGACGTCCCTCTTTCTTCGCAAACTTTTCAGTCAACTCGCAAGCACGCTTGAAGTCACTGTCATTCTTACTTTCTGATGAATACACGCCTGATATAGTTCTTATTATTGCTTTATAACGTCCTACAATCTTTTCGCAAGCATAAGAGATTTCTCCCAATGTAGCGCGAACACGGGCAGCTTCCACTGCCAATTCCAGCAAGTTGCCTTCCTTGGTTTCCACGCATTTGGTGATAGCTTCCAATGCTTTCTGCACTTCAGCCTCATTACGTCCTTCTTTCAGACGCTTCAGGTTCTCAATCTGTTCCAGACGAACTGCTGTATTGTCGATTTCAAGGATATCAATCGGAGCTTCTTTCTCCAAGCGATACTTGTTCACACCAACGATAGTCTGAGAACCGGAGTCGATACGGGCCTGCGTACGTGCAGCAGCTTCTTCGATACGCATCTTAGGAATACCGGTTTCGATAGCTTTCGCCATACCACCCAATTTTTCAACTTCCTGAATGAGTTCCCAAGCCTTGTGAGCCAGCTCGTTTGTCAGAGACTCTACATAGTAAGAACCACCCCACGGGTCAACATTCTTGCAGATGTAAGTTTCTTCCTGAATATAAATCTGAGTGTTACGTGCGATACGTGCAGAGAAGTCCGTCGGCAACGCAATAGCCTCGTCAAGTGCATTGGTGTGCAAAGACTGAGTATGTCCCAGTGCAGCAGCCATGGCCTCGATACAAGTACGGCCAACATTGTTAAACGGATCTTGCTCGGTCAGTGACCAGCCCGAAGTCTGGGAGTGTGTACGCAGAGCCAGAGATTTCGGGTTCTTCGGATTGAACTGTTTCACAATCTTCGCCCAAAGCATACGTGCAGCACGCATCTTGGCAATTTCCATGAAGTGGTTTGTACCGATAGCCCAAAAGAAAGACAGACGAGGAGCAAAAGCGTCAATATCAATACCCGCAGCTGTTCCGGCACGCAGGTATTCCAAACCGTCGGCCAACGTATAAGCCAACTCGATGTCCGCCGTAGCTCCCGCTTCCTGCATGTGGTAACCGGAGATAGAGATAGAGTTGAACTTCGGCATCTTCTGAGAAGTATATTCGAATATATCGGAAATAATCTTCATGGAGAATGCAGGCGGGTAAATATAGGTATTACGCACCATGAACTCTTTCAGAATATCATTCTGGATAGTACCGGCCATTTCTTCCAACTTAGCACCCTGTTCCAGGCCGGCATTAATATAAAACGCAAGAACCGGAAGCACAGCACCATTCATTGTCATGGACACGGACATCTTGTTCAAAGGAATACCATCGAAGAGAACCTTCATGTTTTCCAGTGAACAGATAGATACACCGGCTTTACCTACGTCACCTACCACACGTTCGTGGTCTGGATCGTAACCGCGGTGTGTAGCCAAGTCAAAGGCAACGGACAAACCTTTCTGTCCGGAAGCCAGGTTACGACGGTAGAATGCATTCGACTCTTCAGCAGTAGAGAATCCGGCATACTGACGGATTGTCCAGGGACGCAATGTGTACATCACAGAGTACGGACCACGCAGGTAAGGAGGCAAACCGGCAGCATATCCCAGATGTTCCATGCCTTCCAGGTCTTCCTTTGTATAAACAGGCTTCACTTCAATGTGTTCCGGCGTTTTCCAATCAGCATGGATGCCGTTAGCCTTTTGCCACTCAGCACCGTTTGCAGGCTGAAATGCGGCATATATATCTAAGTTCTTAAAATCTTTTCTCATCTTACTTCAAAAGTTTAGCGTTGAATTCCTTTAATGTTTCCAGCACGTTAACGCGAACATGGATAAAGTTCTCGATACCGACAGCCTTCAGTTCTTCCATGTTGGCAGGAGCACCGGCTACGATAAATATGGCACGGCCATCCAAAGCCTTGAAGGCAGGAACAGCATATTCTGCATATTCATCGTCACTCGAACACAATACCACGATGTCAGCTTTGGCAGCCATAGCGGCCTCTATACCGGCTTCCACTGTGGGGAAACCAAGGTTGTCAACCACCTCATATCCGGCACAAGCCAGGAAGTTGCAAGAGAACTGAGCACGTGCCTGACGCATAGCCAGGTTACCGATAGTCAACATAAATGCTTTCGGACGCTTACCGGAAGCTTCCGTTTCGAGACGCAACGCTTCAAATTCACTGGCAGCACGGTCGAAATTCAATGTCTGAACATCTTTTTCGCAAGTGTCATGACCACCGCAGCAGCAAGTAGCTTCAAGCGGTTTCTTCTCACCTGCCTTCTCATTGAAGTTCGGGAACTGATTGGTACCCAACAATACTTCGCGACGCTGGGCAACAGCTTTATGACGGGTCTTGTTACTTTCGTTCACAGCAGCCTGCACCTTACCAGCTTTTACTGCTGCATAAAAACCGCCTTCTTCTTCTACCGCAAGGAAGAGTTCCCATGCTTGTTTAGCGATGGATACAGTCAGGTTTTCAATATAATAAGAACCGGCAGCAGGGTCAATCACCTTATCAAAGTGAGACTCTTCTTTCAGCAACAACTGCTGATTGCGCGCCATACGTTCAGAGAATTCATCAGGAACCGCATACGTTTTGTCGAACGGGCTCACAGTCATTGAGTCCACACCGCCCAAAGCAGCACTCATAGCTTCTGTCTGCGTACGCAGCAAGTTCACATGAGCGTCGAACAAAGTAAGGTTGAATGTAGAAGTCTCAGCGTGAACACGCATTTTGGCAGCACATTTAGCCTCCGCATCATAAGAAGCCACAATGTTTGCCCACAACATACGGGCAGCACGGAACTTAGCTATTTCGAGGAAATAGTTGGAACTGATACCGAAATTGAATTTAATCTTCCTGGCAACTACAGCAGCAGGAACTCCGGCTTCAGTCAGTTGATTCAGATATTCATTACCCCAGGCAAGAGCATACCCCAATTCCTGATAGATATAAGAACCGGCATTATTCAGTGTCAGAGCCGTTACATTCAGTACACGGTATTCCGGCAGAGCATCGGTTGCTTCAATCAAGGCTTTGGCTGTTGCCAGCATATCGCCCTTTTCTTTACCTTTGGCCAGCATCTTGTCGAAGAAATCATAGCCGATAGAACCTTGCAATTTCGTCAGGTCATATTCTTTCTTCCGGAAGTAAGCTACCAGGATTTCCGCAAGTTTCACTACATGTCCCTGGCACGTGTAGAAGTTCAACTCTACACAATCAGCGCAGATACCTTCGAGCAATGTCTCGATGTATTCGGCATTGAGTTCTTTCGCCTTCACACGGAACGCCAGTGAATCTACGCCTTTATTCAGAATATCCAGCGCTTTTGTGTTAGCTTCCTTCGGGCATTCCACCTTGATTTCCTGGCGTACCAGCCATTCGTTGTTGTCTTTCTTGGTGCCTCTGAGATAAGGGAATTCACCGGGAAGTGCATCCGTCGTTTTCAGTCCTTCGAGGTCTTCCATGCGATAGAAAGGTTTCACCTTGAATCCTTCGTTTGTTTTCCAAACGAGTTTCTTCTCAAAATCAGCGCCTTTCAGGTCGGCTGTAACTTTGTCCATCCACTGTTCGGTGGTGGTGGGAGCAAAGTCTGAGAAGAGTTTTTCTTTACTGTCTGCCATAGTTTATTTTATAATTAAAAAGATAATGAGTAATCTCTTCACTTGCCTATTTGTCTAAAATAGGACTTGCAAATATACTCAATAACTTAATAACACAAGGTTTTTTAAGTAAAATTCGCATGAAGATATGACATTCTGGAAGCATGATTTCCGTATGTATATGCATGATTGCAAAGTGCACCTTACATTTTAGAGTAAAAACTTATATTCAAGCATACTACTCAATTATCCTCTGCCCCTGTCTGTACTCAAAAGAAAAACTCCCGGAAACCCTTTGCTACCTCCCTTTTAATGCCTACCTTTGCGCGAAATTTAATAAGCAAATAAAAAAGATAAACAAAAGTAACTATGGATTGGTTAGAGAGTTTGTTATGGGACCCTGCCTCCGTCGCCCATATCGTATGCTTGTATGCATTCGTAATATCTGTCGGCGTGCTTTTGGGCAAGATCAAGATTTTCGGGATATCGCTGGGAGTCACATTTGTACTTTTCACTGGTATCCTGATGGGACATTTCGGCTTTACGGGTGAGACACACATTCTGCACTTCATCCGCGAATTCGGATTAATTCTGTTCGTATTCTGTATCGGTCTGCAAGTAGGACCGTCGTTCTTCTCTTCCTTTAAGAAAGGAGGCATGACACTGAATATGCTTGCAGTAGGTATAGTTGTACTGAATATTGCAGTAGCTTTGGGCATTTACTTCATCGACGGAGGAATCGACCTCCCCATGATAGTAGGTATCCTTTACGGTGCAGTCACCAATACTCCGGGTTTGGGTGCCGCACAGGAAGCATTGAATCAACTGAACTACACGGGTGATCCCATCGCATTGGGATACGCCTGCGCTTATCCGCTCGGTGTTGTCGGTATCATCGGTTCTATTATTGCTATCCGCTACATCTGCCGGGTGAACCTGAAAAAGGAAGAAGACGAACTCTCTACACAGACTTCTGATATGAAGCACATGCCGCACATGTTGCATCTGGAAGTTCGCAATGAATCTATCGATGGAAAGAAGCTCCTCCAGATCAAAGAGTTTATGGGACGTCCTTTTGTATGTTCACGCATACGCCACGATGGACACGTCAGCATCCCCAACCAAGATACGGAATTTCATATCGGAGACCAGGTATTCATCGTATGCTCCGAGGAAGATGCCGAAGCGGTAATCGCTTTTATCGGTAAAGAAATTCAAGTGGACTGGGAAAAACAAGATATGCCAATGGTTTCACGCCGCATATTGGTGACTAAGTCCGAAATCAACGGTAAGAAACTGGGTAGCCTGCATTTTCGTAGCATGTATGGAGTGAATGTAACCCGCATCAACCGTTCCGGTATGGATTTGTTTGCCGATCCGAATCTGATATTGCAGGTAGGTGACCGCGTTATGGTCGTGGGTCAGCAAGATGCTGTAGAACGGGTTGCCGGTGTATTGGGCAACCAGTTGAAGCGGCTGGATACACCGAACATTGTGACTATCTTCGTGGGTATTTTCCTGGGTATTCTGCTAGGTAGTCTTCCTATCGCTTTCCCGGGTATACCTACTCCGGTAAAACTCGGTTTGGCCGGTGGTCCGTTGGTGGTTGCTATTCTTATCGGACGGTTCGGACATAAATTGAAGCTGGTGACTTATACAACCATGAGTGCTAATCTGATGCTGCGCGAGATCGGTATTGTACTTTTCCTTGCCAGTGTAGGCATCGAAGCCGGTGAACACTTTGTACAGACCGTAGTAGAAGGTTCCGGACTATCATATGTAGGCTATGGTTTCCTGATTACCGTAATTCCTTTGCTGATTATCGGTATGATTGCCCGCTTTTATTGCAAAGTGAACTATTTCACTTTAATGGGATTAATTGCAGGTAGTAATACCGACCCTCCTGCACTAGCGTATGCCAACCAGGCATCCGGTAACGATGCTCCGGCAGTAGGCTATTCTACGGTTTATCCGCTGACAATGTTCCTGCGTATTCTGGCGGGACAAATGATATTGCTGACAATGATGTAATACAAGTTGCATTTTAGCAAAAAGAGAGGTCATGTTCGCATGACCTCTCTTTTTTAATTTCACCAGATTATAAACAACTCCGCTTCACTTGATTTTGAGTTTCACAAACTCCTCCACAAAATCTATTGTATTCTCAATTCCCAGCACCGAGGAATCAATGCAGAGATGATAAGTTGCCGCAGCTCCCCATGTCTTGTAACTATAATAATTGTAATACTCCGAACGTTTTTTATCTGCCTTGCTCATCATATTTTCCGCCTCTTCTTCCGAAATGTGATGCATAGCGCAAAGACGGGCAACACGTGCCTCATGCGAGGCAGAAATAAAAATATTGGCGCAACGGGGATGCTCCCGGAGAATATAATCGGCACAACGGCCTACAAAAAGACAGGACTTCTCAGAGGCCAACTGACGAATCACATCACTCTGCACTTTGAAAAGCGCGTCATTACTAAGACAATTTTGGGTAGGTAAAGCGCCATCTCCCACAAAAGGGAAACGCATACCGAAAAGTCCGCCGATGATTCCCTGCGAAGCACGCTCATCAGCTTTCTCAAAAAATTCACGACAGAGGCCACTCTCCTTGGAAGCCAGAGTTATCAACTCCTTATCATAGAAATCGATGCCCAAGCGGGCTGCCAACTTCTCCCCTATCTCCTTTCCGCCACTTCCCAATTGGCGACCGATGTTCACAACGAATTTCTTATTCATAGCTTCAATCTAAATATTGGTTTACTGATAGCAAAAGTAAGGATTTATAGGAAAGAAACAAAAAAAGTCACACGTTTTTCGCCCTATTCTTCCGCTCTCTTGAATTTACGGAACTGCCTTACCAACATTACCAGCGCTACCAGGCTGGCAAGTAAATCGGAGAATGGCATACTATACCACACACCTGCCGCACCGAAAAAACGGGGCAGGATTATCAATGCCGGAAGCAGGAAAAGCATCTGGCGCGTAAGAGAAAGGAAAATAGCCTTACTGGCCATTCCGATACTCTGGAAGAAATTAGATGTCACCATCTGGAAACCGATAATAGGGAAAAACATCACTACGACCCGCAAACCACGTGCCGAGATTGCTATCAATTCCTCATCAGAAGTAAATATAGAAACTACCAGCTCAGGTATAAGCATTCCCATCAGAAAACCGGAAGTAGTGACAACTGTTGCAAAGATGATTGTCAGTTTCAACACCCGGGAAACGCGCGCGTATTGCTGGGCACCAAAGTTATATCCAGCAATGGGCTGCATACCTTGATTCAGTCCCATCACAATCATCACAAATATAAATACCAGTCGATTGACAATGCCGAATGCACCGATGGATAAATCTCCTCCATAGCGCTTCAGCCCTTGATTGATAACAATCACAATAAAACATGCCGCCAGATTCATGAGGAAAGGAGACATACCGATAGCAAGCGAATCTATCACAATCTTACGACGCAAGCGGAAAATGCCGCGGTGAAAGTGCAAGAGTTCGTCTTTATTGCTGAATATCTTGAATTGCCACAGTAATGAAATGACCTGGGCAATGATAGTGGCAATAGCGGCTCCACGGATACCCCAACCGAAGCCATAAATAAATAGAGGGTCAAGTATCGTGTTGATAACAACCGTAGCAATAGTGGCATACATCGCTTTCTGCGGATGTCCGGAAGAACGCAACACAGCATTCAAGCCCAGATAAAGGTGGGTGACGACATTGCCAAGTAAAATGATCTGCATATATTCGCGGGCGTACTTCACCGTCTCATCACTACCGCCGAAGAAGTAAAGGATGGGATCGAGAAATATCATCGTCACTACCGTAAATGCTAATCCCAGCACTATATTCAGGACAAGCACATTACCTAATATCCGTTGAGCCGTATCATAGTCTTTCTGCCCTAACTTTACAGAAACCAGCGTAGAAGCGCCCACTCCCACCAACGAACCGAACGCTGCTGCAAGATTCATCAGAGGAAAAGTAAGTGCCAGTCCCGAAATAGCCATTGTGCCCACTCCGTGACCGATAAAAATGCTGTCCACCATATTATATAAGGAAGATGCCGTCATGGCGATAATTGCCGGCACTGCATATTGCATCAGTAGTTTTCCAATCTTTTCTGTTCCCAACGCTGTGGGTGCCTTTTGTCCTGTCATACCTATTTCTTTATTTTCAGGGCGCAAAGGTACTCATTTTCCCACAAGCAAACAAAAGAAGACGAGAAATAGATTATTTGTAGTGTTATTTCTTCAAGAGGTATATCATGCTAATTTCGGCTATTATGGTTCAATAGATATCACCTATTTGATTATACAAGAAGTTATACAAAACAACTAATACACTATATATCAAGCAAATAAATTTCAATCAAATACAATAATAAAAAAATGGGGTTCATTTGGGTTCAAGGTTCACTATGAACCCTACGTGCCACGTATTTATGTGGAAAAAAAGCTGTTTTTGTAATATAATAAGAACTATTTATAGACCATCTTCGCACCCATTCATCTTCGTATCCCGACAGAGTATAGTCAGAACATTTGCAATACAGTATTATTTTCGTACATTACATAATAAATGGGAGTGAACCTCCCCCCCCCAAAAACACATATTATCCACAAAATCAAAAAGCAATTAACACACTCACTATCTGATGATTAATAAAAATTTCAGAAATTTCATACTGACAGATAGGGTTCATAGTGAACCTTGACCCCTGTGAACCCTGCGCAACAGTAAAACGATGTTACAATAAACGAATATGGACGCAATATCATCCCCCTATCATCTATCCCACTAAAAAATCAACTATTAAAAGAGCAAACAAAATTATAGCAAGAGAGAACAAAACTATTGCAGAAGTAAATGAATACCCATGAAGCCCGCCGGAGAGTGTTAAAGTCCCGGTTCAGAGATGATTTTACTAAAATAGAATACGATTTTCATACCTCCGGAAAAGATTCGCGCTTACATTTGTCCCTCAAATACGGAAATACATGAAAACTCTATCTTATCACCACTTTATTTTTCTGTTGGCCGGACTTCTTTTTGCAAGTGCCGTAAATGCCCAGACAGCCTATATGTACGGTTCTACTTATGAAGAACGCGGTCATTCACTCATCGACCAGATGTTACAGACCCAACCGGTAGACAACGGTAACATAAAATATGTGTCGCCTTTCTACTTCGCCCGCTTATGGCGTGACTGTGAAAAGGAAAAAGCCATAGAAAAACTAACCAAAATGTATCAATATCAACTGGACCATGTGGAAGCGTTCTATAACTCCGGCTCAGATATGGATTTCTTTGCCCATGCCACCATGCACGGCTACATGCTCACCAAAGAAAAAATGCCGGACTCACTGCGAGAAAAGATTAAAGCCTTCATGAAAATAGGCAAATATACCAGAGATAACGGTACGCTGAACATGAAACTCATGCATCAGACCAGCGGATTGCTCTGCGCCGAAGAATGGCCCGACTTTACAGATGCCGACGGCAAAACCTCCGTCCAGCTAAAAGAATTCCTGCATGACAGGATCGTACATACATTAAAGCAATTCATCACCCATAACTGTCCTGAAGCGGATGCTTTTACCTATCTGGGAACTAATCTTCAATATATCAGGATGCTTGCCGAATTCTCTAAAAACGAAGAAATACGTAAAAGCGCTTTAGCAGCTTACCACCATATCATAGCACAATTACTGTTACCCTGGAATCAAGGCCTGTATTGTGCCAATCCTCCCCGTTGTAAAGGTTGGAAAAATTTATATACGGGTAATTTGAGCACCGGTGTACAGATCGTTCAGCTAACCTGGCTATTCTACGGTAGCCCCGATGAACGTATCATCCTCCGTGAAGCTGCAAACAGAGATAATTTCGGCTGTTTCAACTTCTGGCTGGCCTACGAACGCACTGTAAAACCACTCCCTTTTCTGCAAGCTCTGAACAACTCGAAAAGCTATCCTTACGATTTCAAAGCTTTACGGATAGACAGCAAGCATTACTATTGCCGCTACACTTATCAAAGTCCGAATTACGGTTTATCCACCCAGACAGTGGAAGCTTTTCCTGAAAAACTGAAAGATTTCCAATACACCTACGCATTTAAAGAGACTAAGAACATACACCTTGTCTGGCAATCGGATAATTCGGAAGCATCCGTGTTCAGTGTGTGCCATGATAACCCCGAACGCCCTCAGATTTATCAGACACACTCCAACAAGCTGGGGTATGGGGAGAATCCTTATCACCGTGTCTTCGGATACGAAAAAAGTGCCATTGGCGTATATAATGTAGCAGAGAACTATATGAATATCCCCCATTTCTATCAGATGTACGTACCATTCAGCCGCAAGGGCATAAAAAAGAGAATGGTGAAGAAAATCAACGGGTTGCAATGGATATTATGTCACACCGGTTCCATGATGTTCGCTTTTGCCACTCCGGAAGAATGGACTTTTGAGGTTTCCGGCGGCAAATATGATATAAAAGCACACGATGTTCTCATCCTGAAAGACAAGAAGCGTCGCAGAGGCTCCTGGGTACTGGAAACGACTGAAATCACCGAACAATACAAAGATGCCCGGGGAGATATGAAAGCTGAACTGGAGAATTTTGCCAACGATATCCGCAAAAAGGTAAAGTTTAACTGTTCCAGCGACTATGAAACGGGTGAAACTCCGGGAATTTCATATACCAACCTACAGGGAAACACACTGGAACTGACATTCTTTTCCCCCGAAACAGCCTATAGCGGACAGTATAAACTGAACGGAAATCCTGTAAAACTGAATACCGAATACATATCTCAAAGCAAATATATGGAGCAAAAAGCCAATAGTAACGTTCTTCTGTTCCACACCCCGGAAGGTACAAAAACCTGGAAATTGGAATAACGTACCAAAGTTGGGAAAAACAGTCGTTTGAGACCTTTTTTATAGGTTTTGAAACGATTTTCCATATCCCTTCCCACCCCATCGGCTACTTTTGCGAATGAAAAACAAACTTGCTTTATGCATATTTAAAGAAATTAATAGTATCTAAAAAATTTAATTTATGGAAAACAGAATCACACTCTCAAAACGTGTGGAAGGAAAATCCCGACTTTGGGTGACTTTACTCCTTCTATGCTTCTGTAGTTTTACTTGGGCACAAGTAAAAGTTACCGGCGTTGTAACAGACCCGTCGGGTGAAGCCATTATCGGTGCTAACATCGTAGAAAAAGGTGTACCGGGAAACGGCACGATCAGCGACATCGACGGAAACTTTACCTTAAATGTGAAAAGCAACAAGGCCACAGTAACCGTCTCTTTCATTGGCTACAAAGACAAAACAGTAGCCCTCAACGGAAGTACAAACCTGAAAGTTACATTGGAAGAAGATTCTCAGTCATTGGATGAAGTAGTGGTAGTGGGTTACGGTTCCGTGAAGAAAAGTAATCTGACGACTTCCGTATCCAAGATGACCTCCGAAGCCATTGAAGGACGTCCGGTCACCAATCTGAGTGATGCCCTCTCCGGTCAGCTGGCCGGTGTGCAAACCCAGACCAGCAGTGGTATTCCGGGTGAAGAAATGCAGATTACCGTACGTGGTGTCAGCTCCATCAACGGTTCTTCCAATCCTCTCATCGTAGTAGATGGAGTCATCACCGAAAATATGAGCAATGTGAACCCGTCCGATGTAGCATCTATCCAAGTGTTGAAAGATGCGGCAGCCACTTCTATCTATGGTGCACGCGGTTCTGCCGGTGTAATCCTGATTGAAACCAAACAGGCTCAGAAAGGTGCTCCTGTCGTTAAATGGGAATCATACTTAGGTTTCCAGAACGCCGTAGGCCTGCCCGAAATGATGTCTCCTAAAGAATGGATGGCATACAACCTGTATCTGAAAAATGCAATGTGGCTGCAAAAAGACGGCAATAACACACTGGATACCCCCAATAAAGACCGTCCGAGCGGTGACCGCGTGAACCCGGACTGGTTGCTGAACCCTAATTCCGACACAGCCGACTGGACTTTGCGTTCCGATCTTCCTCAGACTGATTGGGTTGACGCCATTCTCCAGACAGCTTTCACCCACAGTCACCAGGTATCGGTTTCCAGCAAAGGCGACAGATATTCTATCTATGCTTCTGCCGGATACCTGAACCAGGAAGGTATCGTAAAACATACCGGATACGAACGTTTCAACTTCCGTATCAACGCTTCAATGAACATTAACAAGCACATCAAGGCCGGTGTGAACTTTGCTCCTACCATTTCTTCACAGGACAGAGGTGAGTCTGAGGGTAAGGATAAAGTCATCATGACTGCCCTGACCATGATTCCTACTATCGGCATCAACGAAGGTACCCGCTCGCTGGGTTTCAGCAAATTCAGAAAGGATGACGTTAACCCATACGAACGCCTCAGACAGGTTACCGACAGCAGAGATATCAAGAATTTCGACGTTGCATCATGGGTAGAAGCAAATATCATCAAAGGACTGACTTTCAAGTCTATGTTCAACTATAGTTCTGAAAACCGCATCGACGAATATTTCCTCCCGCTCGACGTACAGAAAATGTCCGTAAAGAGTGCTACTGCTTCAAGCAAAGTGATTTCCGGCAGTCGCACCGGATGGCAAAATACATTGAGCTATGACTTTACTCTCTGGAAGAAACATCAGATGAATGTATTGTTAGGACAAAGTATAGAAAACCGCAACATCTATACTGCCGATATGAAAGCTACCGACTTCCCGCTGGATAACGTTCCTACCTTGAACCAGGGGGCCACTCCGAGTCAGGCCAGCACCCTGAAGAATATCGTTCGTACGGCTTCTCTTTTCGGACGTTTAAGCTACAACTATGATGATAAATACTTAGTATCTGCATCTATGCGTCGTGACGGTTCTTCCCGTTTCGGTCCTTCCAATCGCTGGGCTACTTTCCCCTCCGTATCTGCCGGATGGAAAATCAACAGTGAAGAATTCATGAAAGACGTAGAGTTCATCTCCCTGTTAAAGCTCCGTGCTTCCTGGGGTATGTCCGGTAACGACCGTATCGGCTACAGTGACTATGTTTCTACCTTCACTACCGGAAATGTCGCTTACGGAAATACTTCACAAATAGCCATCTACCCGACTAACTATGCCAACTCGGATTTGAAATGGGAAACGACCAAAGCATTCGACTTCGGTTTCGACCTCTCTCTGTTCAAAAACCGCATACAGTTGAACGTAGACTATTACATCAACCGCACGGACGACTTGCTGTATAATTTGCAACTCCCCGCTGCTACCGGCTTCAACAATATGCGCACAAATCTGGCTTCTATTGAGAACCGTGGTTGGGAAATTGACCTGACAACAACCAATATTAATACAAGATCATTCAAATGGTCGAGCACACTGAACCTTTCCGGAAACAAGAATAAGGTACTGGATTTAGGTGGAAACGATGAAATCATCACTGATGCATGGAACGCACAGTTCATCACGAAAGTAGGAGGTCCTATTTCTCAATTCTATACTTACCTCACAGACGGTCTGCTGACAGAAGCCGACTTCGAAGTAGGCGCTGACGGACGTTATAATCCTAACAAGCCATTGGTTCCTACCGTAAAAGGTAAGAAGCAGAGACCCGGTAGCGTGAAATACGTAGACGTTGACGGAAGTGGTTCTATCGACAATGACGACAGAGTAGCTTACGGTTCAAACGAACCTGACGTGATGTTCGGTTTCACCAACAGATTTACTTATAAGGACTTCGAGTTGAGCATATTCCTGCGCGGACAGATTGGAGGTAATGTACTTTGGATTGGTGCCCGTAACCTGGATACCGGCGGTAAATATGGTGCCAACAACACACTGAGAAGATGGTTGCACTGCTACAAAGAAGATTATCCGAACGGTAACCCCATTCCTACTGAACTGGGTGTAGATATGTCATGGGATGGAAAAACACCGACTCCTTACGGTTTGGGTGACAACTCAGAGCAGGACGGACAATTGCACAGAACAGATCTGGAAATCTTTGACGCAACTTTCTTACGCATCCAGAATGTCAGCCTGGCCTACAATATGCCCAAGAAATGGCTGAATGCCCTGGGAATCAAAGCTGT
>ERZ1026961.659-NODE-659-length-18612-cov-10.619443_pt1 | contig 18612 bp, 10 predicted proteins | sample MGYA00519298_ERZ1026961 | MGnify/ENA primary metagenome ERZ1026961 (study PRJEB26926, sample SAMN06164515) | human gut metagenome | biome: ENVO:00009003; feature: ENVO:2100002; material: ENVO:00002003 | host: Homo sapiens | place: USA | collected 2012 ...
CTACACACTGCATATCGTCGGCAGCGTCAGATGTGTATAAGAGACAGGTTGGGGAGAAAGTTAAAGATAGAGACGTATTGGAGGAAAGGCACATGGCAACCTATGGCTACAGAGCCATCACAAAGGCTGGAAAAGAAGTAAAGGGAAGTTTGGAAGCGGATAACAAGGATCTGGCAATGGCAGAACTGAGAAGGCAGGAGCTGACCGTTATCGATCTGGGAGAACAGAGCTTCCTGACGAAAGACATCGATATCCAGATCGGCGGATGGCCCAAGGCCAGGGATCTAAGCGTCATGTGCCGCCAGTTCGTCAGCATGACCAAGGCGGGCGTCAGCATCCTCGAATCCCTGAAAATGCTCTGCGAGCAGACAGAGAACAAGAGATTACAGGATGCACTGAAGGAAGTCCGCATCAGCGTGGAAAAGGGTGAGACTCTGGCAGACTCCCTGGCAGAGCACCCGAAGGTATTCCCGGCGATCATGGTGAACATGGTGGCTGCGGGTGAAGCATCCGGTAGCCTGGAAACAGCAATGGATCGTGTGGCTACACAGTTGGAAAAGTCACATAAGACACAGGCAATGGTGAAGAAAGCGATGATTTATCCTATTGCGGTGTGTATAGTTGCAATCATAGTTACCATTGTAATGCTGGTAAAGGTTATTCCTTCTTACGAGGATATGTTCAGCCAGATTGGCGGAGAACTTCCCTGGATTACAAAGTTTTATGTGAATTTGAGCCATGGAATTATTAATTATTGGTTTATTATTGTCCCAGTAATTGCAGCCATTGTGTTTGCAATTCGTGCATTTGCTAAAACGGACCTTGGAAAACACTTTTTTGGAAAAATAGCATTGAAGATTCCTTTGTTTAGCAAACTCACTATAAAATCAGCTTCTTCTTTGATGGCGCGTACATTAAGTACTTTGATGGGAGCCGGAGTTCCTTTGATGGAAGCAGTGGAAATTGTATCCGATGTTATGAGCAACGTATATTTTAAAGAGGCTTTATTGGACGCTAAAGAAGAAATTACTATTGGTATGCCTTTGTCAAGACCACTACAGGAAAGCGGACTGTTTCCACCTATGGTATACCAGATGATCCGTATTGGTGAGGAATCCGGTAATACAGAGGAAATGCTGGACAAACTTGCCGATTATTATGAGGAAGAAGTGGAAATGGAAGTGCAGTCCCTCATGGCAGCACTGGAACCTATGATCATCATTGTACTGGCTGTTGTAGTCGGCGGATTGTTAGCGGCATGTATGATGCCTATGATGTCTATGTATGAAGCATTAGATGCAATGTAAATTAAAACGAATTATCCGTCCTGTGTAGGGACAGGACGATAATTAATAAATGGGGCGGAAAACTTACTACCCTGAAATTAAAAAACACATAAAAAGGAGAATGTTATTATGAACAAGAAACAGAAGAGCTTAACAAACAAAGGTTTCTCCCTGGTAGAGCTGATCATCGTTATTGCTATTATGGCAGTTCTGATTGGTGTACTGGCACCTCAGTACATTAAGTATTTGGACAAGTCTAAGATTTCTGCTGATACTCAGTTAGCAGATAGTGTTAGAAATGCTATCACAAATACATTACTCGATCCCTCTGTAACAGACAACGTACCTGCAGAAAATACTGCTAAAACAACGATTCCCGGACCTGGAGCAACAGCAACAGATTTCTGGAAGAATGTATATGATGTTTTAGGCGAGACAAGCTATAACGATTTGCTTGCAAACTTAAAATACGATAATGACAATACAAAGGTTGTTATCAGCTATGAAGTAGATGGTCAGAAAAATGTTACTGTTACTATTGATGGTGGTAAATATACAACTAATAGTAATGTAATTACAGTTGACTAATTTTTTGAAAGGCAACCAACATGCTTCCTGCAATTTTACTCTACATAGTGATTTTCCTTTATGGAATCGTGATCGGTAGCTTCCTTAATGTGTTGATCTACCGTATTCCTAACAAAGAGAATATTGTGACTACCAGGTCTCACTGCATGAACTGCGGTTACCAGCTGAAGTGGTACGACCTCGTACCGCTGTTCAGCTACCTGGCGCTGGGAGGCAGATGTCGGAAATGCAAGGCACATATCTCCGTTCAGTACCCCGTCATCGAGGCACTGAACGGAGTGCTGTACCTGATCGTATTCTGGAAATATGGGATGAGCGTGGATTCCCTAGTCTACTGCTTGTTGTATAGTGCACTTCTTGCTTTAAGTGTGATTGATTTCAGAACATATGAGATCCCTGTGGGATTTAACTTATTTATACTGGCACTGGGGCTGATCCATGGAATCTTCCACTATACACAGTGGCTGGATTCCCTGATCGGCTTTCTGTGTGTCAGTGTATTTTTGCTTATTCTGTACTATGCGACCGGTGGCAGGGCCATTGGCGGCGGTGATGTGAAGCTGATGGCGGTCTGCGGGCTGTTACTCGGCTGGAAACTCATTATTTTTGCGTTTTTACTGGGATGTATCATCGGTTCCGTGATCCATCTGATCCGTATGAAAGTAAGCGGCGAAGGACATGTCCTCGCCATGGGACCGTATCTCTCCGCAGGGGTGGCAATCGCTGTCCTGTGGGGCAATGAATTCTTACAGTGGTATCTGCATTTTTATTTATAAGAAGATACCTGCATTTCGAACATGATTTCAGAAAGTTCTTCAAAAGCTCCGCACCAGCGGAATGCTTTCGAAATACGATAAATACCGGGAAGAGGAAGGGTAGAAATATGGCAATGAACAATCGCGTATTGAGTATTGAGATCGGCAACTCTTTTACGAAGATCTGCGAGATGGACTACAAGGTGAAGAAGCCGAAGGTCTATAAGGTACTGACAGTGGAGACACCGGAGGGCATCGTGGTGGATGGTATGCTGCAGCCGACACAGGAGTACGCAGACCGCATGGTGAATGCACTGGGGACAAACGGCATTCGGACGAAGAAAGTGATCTTTACCATTTCATCTACCAGAGTGGCAAGCCGTGAGGTACAGATCCCCAACGTTAAGGCGAGTAAGATCGAGGCACTGGTGAAGACCAATGCCAGTGACTATTTCCCGGTGGATCTGACCCAATATGAGATCGGACATTATCTGGCAGGCGGTCTGGCAGAGAATGGCAAGCTTCGTGTCATGGCTCTGGCCGTACCCAAGGCTCTTTTAAACAGCTATTATCAGCTGGCGCAGATGTGCGGCTGGGAGGTGGAGTGCTTCGACTACAGCAGCAACAGCTTATACCAGATTCTCCGCGATGAGAAGTCCGAAAAAGTTACCATGGTCATCAAAATCGATGAGAACAGCACCATTGTGACCGTGCTTTCCGCCGGTAAGGTGTTATTACAGAGAACGGTGGCTTACGGTGTGCAGGATGCTATTGATACTATGATCGCTTCCGGAGCCTATGCCGTGAGCGATCCCATGAGTGCGGTAGAACGTTTCCAGAAGAAAACATGTCTGAACAGAGTACTCCATCAGGGAGACAAAGTCTGGGAAGAAAATGCCGGACGCTGGGAAGATGAGGATGCCGGTAATGTGGAGGTCACAGCAGCAAGACAGAAGATCACCGCTTCCCTGGAGCCTCTGATCGTGGGTGTGAGCCGTGTCATTGACTTCTATGATTCCAGGAACAGTGAAAATCCCATTGAAAAGTCCTATGTTACCGGTCTGGGCGGCAGCTTCAGCGGCATGAGCAAGCTGTTCACCAACTGCCTGGAGCGCAAGGTACATACCCTGTCCGAGATGGATGACAAGATCGGCATGAGCAAGGCCATCCGTTCCACCAGACCCGCAGCCTATATTTCCTGTCTGGGTGCGGTGCTCGCCCCTGTGGGACTGATCGACAAGAGCACCCAGAAGGCCAAGGGACTGACCGTGGTCAGCGGCACGAACTATACCTTCGTCAGTGTGGCGGTACTGGTGTTGGGAGTGATCCTGTCCATCGCCATGGCAGCCACCTCTGTGACCAGATATCTGGGAAATGTGGCGCAGAATGTGTATCTGCAGAACCGGGTACAGGAGCTGCAGCCGGCACAGGCAGTATACAACGATTATCTGGCGGCAGAAGCCCAGTATGATAAATACACATATTTATATGCTTATACCCAGACTCCCAATGAGAATCTGGTGGAGTTCATCAATGAACTGGAACAGATCCTGCCGGACAGCTTCTATACCAACAGCTTCAGTTCCGACCAGACCGGCATCAGCATGTCAGTGACGGTGGAAGGGAAAGCAGCGGCAGCCCGTACGATTCTGAATATCCGCAACATGCAGAGCATTGATGATGTAGAGATCAGCAATATTACGGACAGCAAGGATGAGACCGGAACGTCCATAGTGACTTTTTCCATTACCGGAAGCTATAAGGAGCTGACGGATGAGACCGAAGAGAGCGGTGAGGCACAGGCCGACACCCAGACAGCACAGTAGGAGGCAGCGGAAGATGAAGGTTAAAAAGAGTGAAATTCAGCTTTTGATCGCAGTGATCGGTGTTCTTATTGCTGTGTGTACTTATTTTCTGGTATATTCCAGTTTTAATGAAAAATCAGATGCCCTTGAGGCACAGAATGTAACGTTATCATCCCAGGTGGCAACGCTGGAAGCCTTAGACCAGCGCAAGGCGGACTACATTGAGGCTACCGAGAAGATGCAGTCCTATATCACGAATTTTGAGAACCGTTTCCCGGCAGATATCTTACCGGAAGACAGCATTATGATGGTAAAGACATTGGAAGATTATACTCGTACCGAGGTGGCAAATATTGCATTCGGTTCCGAAGCAGAGGTGGTGTATACTCCTGCAGCGGATGCGGCAACGACGACTGCGGATGCAACAGCTGCCACGGATGCAGCAGCCGATGCTGCGGCAGATACCACAGCAGCTGCCGCAACGACGGCAGCAAGTCCGGTATCTACGGCCGGTACTGCTTATGCAGATACCCATATGTATGAGGTACCCCTGAGCATCAGCATTTCCTGCACCTATGACGATTTCAAGGGACTGGTAAGATACATTTACAATCAGCAGGAACGCGAGAGCATCCAGGGCGTCAGCATCAGCTACAACGAGACCGACGGAATGCTCACCGGCAACATGACCATGAACACCTATTATCTGCTGGGAACCGATAAGGTATACAGTTCACCTTACATCCCGGATATGCAGATGGGCGTAGACACTATTTTCGGAAACGTGGAATAATAGATTTGCAATCATAGCGGTATACGACTGCTTGCAGGCAGGATACTGCTATGATTAGCAAATCAAACAACCATGAGCAGGGAGGACGATAGTCCGGAGTGCGAATGGTTGTCCGGTTTCGGGAGCACGGAGTGCGGAGAAAACGGTATTAGTCAGAGCAGGGAGGATGCCTCACATGAAGGAGTACACGGAGAGAAGACAACTGAATAACGAAGGCTTTTCTCTGATTGAACTGCTGATTGCCATCGTGATCCTGTCGATCATCGTTGTGCCGCTTTTGCACAGCTTTGTGACTTCTGCCAGAACCAATGCCAAGTCCCGCAACACCATGCATGCCACGGCCATCGCAGAGGATGTCATGGAGCAGTTTGAGGCACATACACTGGAGGAGATGGCAGACACCTATGAGACGGTCACTCCCACTGATTTCACTAACAATGTGCAGAGAGATGTCTCTCTGGATGTGGACGGAGACGGCGCAGCAGAAGATGGTATCTGGCAATATACCTTCCGGGATGAGAAGACGACTTCGGGCACCTATGATGTAGTGGTGACACTGGATCCTAACGGTTACACGGCACTGAATGAGAAGGATATTGTAAATATCCAGAACCTGGCAGGCAATCTGAATGCGGTATATTCCGAATCGGAAGATGCCGCACAGGAGGCTTACGGTTATTTTGAAGCGTATTCCGGCGGCAGAGACGTTATGGAGATTGCCAGGAATACTACCAAGACCATCGAAATATCCATAGACAGCAGCCGCATTTTACTGGATCTGGGAGACGGAGAGAGTGTAGAGACAGATGTGTATCTGGTGACGGCCTCCACAGTCTATCATTGTAATTCCGCTATCCTTACGGGCATCAGCGGAGATTATCCCCAGAACGGCTCGGATTATGTGATCTTTTCCAATGAAGAGGCGGTAAGAGCCAAAGCAGCGGAGCTTAAGAAGGAGAAGGAGAGCGGGAATCCGGTGGATGCAGAGGAGATCATTTCCCAGCTGGCCAATATCATTGTGTGCCTGCAGCCCAGAGTGGAGGCATCCCAGAGTGCGGTGACTTCTGCGGTAGACAAAGTGATCGTAAATAACCCGAAGAATGTACAGACGAATCTGTTCCTGGTGGAGCAGACTCCGTCAGCGGAGAGAATAGACAGCTTCACGGACGAAAGCACCGGTTTTAACCCGTATTCCTCCTGGAACAACAATTACAAGGCGGCATTTGAACTGCGGGAGACCTGGCCGGGCTGGATGTCCTCTGCCGGAGCCAGCATTGATTCCGCCTGCAGACTGCGGACGAATCTGATAGACCGCAGCAATACGGAATACATTTTCAATGATCTCAGCGTGTCCGGTGCGGCAGGAAATGCTGTCGGAGATGTGGCGAAGGATATTATGGGTGCGGACGGCGGTCTGACACCGACGGAGCGACGCAACCGTATCTATGACATGCGGGTACAGGTGTACAGCAGGGATACGATCGGTGTACAGTCCCCTGTGCTTACCATGACGGGAACCGTGATCGAGTGATCCGTCAGGCACAGGACAGAGAAGATACCGGAAGGAAGACGAGAAAAATGAAGATATGCGGAAGAAATCCCAAAATATTTTCAAGGGTAAGACAATTCCACAGACGAACGGACAATAAGGGCTCAGCAATGGTCGTTGTGATCATTGCCATGGCCTTTATTGGCATTTTAGCCAGTGTTTTGATGTATATGTCACTGCTGAACTATCAGATGAAGGTGAACAATCTCAAGGCGAAGGACAACTTTTACTCCGCAGAGACTGTGCTGGATGAGATCCGGACGGCTATGGGAGAGCGGGTGTCCGCTTCAGTCGGAAGTGCCTATGAACTGGTTCTGAAAAATTATGAGGCAACCTCCGCAGAGGAGAAGCAGAACAAACTGAGATATTATTTCCTGAAGGATATGCAGGATTATTATGCAGTGACAGGAAGTATGAATATCAACAACTATGATCTGACCAAGCTGTTCAACAGCCTGTCTTCGGAGATAAAGCGGGGGACGGTGCTAGAGACATTGAATGACTCCGGGGAAGTAGTGTACCGGATGGCTCTGGACAGCAGCGGCAGTCTGAAGGTATATGTAATGACAACGGATCCGGTGACGGGCAACAAGGAGAGAGTGGAGACCACGGATATTCCTACCGGACGTTTTCAGTTGTACACCGATGGACTTTCCTTCTGCGGTCTGAAAGTGACTTATACGGATACCGATGGCTATGTGTCCGTGATCCAGACCGATATCCGGGTGAAGATGCCGGATATGGATTTTGCGCAGGCAGTGACACTTCCCTCCATTACGGGGATCTCCATGGTGGCGCAGGAGAATATTCAGGCACTTCCTTCTGATTCCACGCTGATCAGTAAAAATGTCATTGGCGGCAGCTTTTATGCGGAACGTTTTATCGTGGGCAGCGAAGAGTCCGGCAAGGGTAACGGTGTGACGGTGGAATGGAAAGAGACCACCGGCAATGAAAACGAAGACAAGCGTATGGTGATGGCTTCCGATTTATATCTGGGAGAAGGAGCCACACTTACCACAGATCAGTACGGTGAAGTATGGGCCGGTTCCATTGCCATGAACGGAGGGATTCCGGGCAATACGGGAAGCAACGGAACGTTGAGCTTTCAGGGAAACAACGTATATGTGGCCGGAGACCTCAGGATGACCGGGGAACGGAATGTATTTACCGCCGGAGCACAGATCGACGGAGAATATGCCGGACAGTATATCGGCTTCGGCAACGGAAAGGGCGTGGACAGCAGCGCCATTCTGGTCAACGGCACGGATACGGAGATCTATCTGAATGAATTGAAGAATCTTACGCTGGCGGGAAATTCTTACATTTCTCTGACGAAAGCCAATGATGGAATTACCAGTGAGGATGGTGTGAGCAACACCGGAGTACAGGATGTGATGATGGGACAGTCTATCGCTGTGAAGAGTGACCAGCTGGCTTATCTCGTTCCGGCGCAGTGTATCGGCGTGGATGCTTCCGGCAAGACCGTGTTAAACGGTGCCAGCAACCCGATCACGTTGGAGCAGTATAAGGACAAGATCAGAGACCAGGCGGATGTAACGGAAGTGGCATTGAATATTCCGTCCGCTACCCTGAATGGTCATACGCTGGCCGAGTACGGACTGACCCAGAACAATATCCAGAAGATTTTCAAGCGGATCAACAGCAAGATCACGCTGGTGTATTATTATGTAAGCTTTGACAGCACCTCTGATACCGCGAGAGCCAATGCCAACCGGTATTTTCAGGATTATTACGGTGCCAACCAGCAGACCATGGAAGCCTATACCGGTCTGTATACCAAAGCCATTCAGGTGCGTGGACAGCAGAACGGAGCGTACATCATGCATCTGGCAGGCAATGTGGCCATGTATGACAGCAGTGCGGCTGCGGGAAGCAAAGAGAAGCTGTTGGATGCCACACTGACCAGTGATGGTGCCAATGCAGGATATCAGGCACTTTTGGCATCGGATCAGTTGAAATTCCAGGCATTGTCCAAGAAGATGATCGATGTCTATGAGCAGCTGCTTCCTTCGGAGAAGACGGATGCAGCCAATGCTTATACCAATCTGGTAAATGAAGGGGAGATAACGACCTTCCATGCTGTATTAAACGGCAGTACCGGAAATAAGGTGGAGTCAAAATATTTCGGCAATACCACAGGAAGCCTTGCGGAGCAGGGATATAAGGCAGTTATTGTAAAGGGTGATTATACTTATCCGGAAGCCGGATTCGGTGAATTTAAGGGGCTGATCATTGCTGACGGAGATGTCAAAGTGACGGAGAACTTCCAGGGAACGATTCTGTCCGGCGGAACGATCACGCTGGATCAGAATGTCAATGTGGAACCCGACCGGGATGCGGTGCTTCATGCCCTGACCTATTCCAGAACGATCGTAGATGCTGCCGGTAAGACACAGGAATATCATGTGGTAGATTTTTTAAATGGCGGAGACGGTTACCTGAGCAGTAACGGTAAGTCCTATAAGAACAGTGATATAAATCTGGGAGATTTGATAGTTTATGAAAACTGGCAGAAAGAATAACAACAGTGGTTTTTCCCTGGTGGAGCTGATCATTGTCATTGCGATCATGGCGGTGCTGGTGGGTGTGATGGCCACATCCATTACATCCCTGACCGGCAGGAAAGTCCGGAAATGTGCGGACGAAATTGTGACAACACTGGAGCGGACCAGAGTGCTGACCCTCGGTAAAGAACAGAATCAGGTGGAGTGCGTTATCAGCTATAATGATACGACCAAGGAATATACGGCACAGATCCGGCAGGGAGATGTGGAGGTATCCAACAGGGTACTGGGAAAAGAGCCTATTGATATCAAAGTATATTTTGAGGGGGATTCCACGGGATATTCCCTGACGGAACTGAAAGGATCCGACAGCCTGTTACCTTATGTTTCATCTTCAAATGGGCTGCATCTGGTGTTTAACCGTGCATCCGGGGCCTTTGAGAAGGATACCTGTACGGCAAACAATGTGTTGAAGGAATATTGTCTGAAAATCGTCGTAAGCAACGGAACGAGAAACATAGAAATCACAACGGTCGGCAAGACCGGCAAGATCCTGACGAAGTAAGGAGGTTGACCATGGGGATTGGTAAGAAAGGATTTACTCTGGTAGAGATCATCGTATCTCTTGCAATCATGACCATAGTAGCAGGTGCGGTGGGAGCATTCGTGATCGCCGGCAACAATTCCTATATGCGGGGAAACAAGGAACTGACTCTGCAGGAAGAAGCCCAGCTGACCGCCAACCAGATGATCGATCTGATCATTGATGTGGAGAAGGGTATCAGCTTTTCCAATCTGACAGATCAGGAAGCGGTTGATGTTGATGGCAATGTGGCAAAAGACGTTAACGGCATGGAAGTAACAAATGCCAGTGTCAGCGAGTTGCGTCTGATCAATAATGACAACAGCTATATGATCCGCTGGCAGGGTGGTGCCGGGGCGGATTACGCCGATGCCAATCAGGTATATCTTTACGAGGTAACAAATACTAAGGACGGCGAAGGCAAAGTTGTGGTAGGAGATTTTGACGCGGCTAAGCCCGCACTGATGGCAGAGCATGTCAGCAGTTTCAGCGTGGACCTCAGTGAACTGGATAAGCGGAAAGTCGTTCTGAATATGATCTTTACCTATCAGGACAAATCCTATGATATTTCCGAGACCATCAAGTTAAGAAATGATCTGAGCTCCGAACCGTCCAGCATCTATTCCTGGATCAGCGGCATCCGTATCATTCCCGAGCACGCAGATCTGAAACAGGGACAGGCTTTCGTCTTCGATTACGAGATCACCGGAGACGAGGAAGCCATTGCTCAGGGCGTGACCTGGGCCGTAAGTTATCAGGATGGCAGCGCATGTAAGAGTACCATCAGCGGTAACGGTAAACTGAGTGTGGCAGCGGATGAGACCATAGCAGAGAATATTCTGACAGTAACCTGTACCGCCGTAGCGGATCCTACCATAGCGGCAACGGCTACCGTAACGGTACAAAAGCATATGGTGGATTCTCTGGATATAGAACCGAAAGATGCTTCGGTGATTCAGGGGGACAGCCTGCAGTACTCTTATACTATGGAAGGAACAGAAGAGGCTAAAAATGCCGGGGTGACCTGGAGCGTGGCAAGAGTGGACGCAACTGGACTTAAGGCAGGAACCACGATAAATGGGAGCGGTCTTTTGACGGCTGACAGATATGAGCCGACCGGAACACTTGTGCTACAGGTAACCTGTACTTCCGTGGCGGATCCCGGAATGTCTGCATCCACAAAGGTATCGGTATTACCCTATACCAACATTGACGGAAAATATGATGCAACACTGATTGCCAAGAATCTGACCACATATGATTTTACCGAAGGAAGTACGGAAAAGATCGGTTATAAGGCATTGATTGAATGTCTGCCGTCCTGGGCGGATTACAGAAATGGTTATCCACAGATTGAGTGGAGTGTGGTAGATGATTATGCCAATAATTACAAAATAACCGGTTTGACAGATTCTGATGGTCGACAGTTCCAGGCAGAACTGGAATGTGGAAATATGACGGATACGGTAGTACGTGTACGTGCGGTGATAGCTTTATCAGTAGATATTAAGATTACCAGAGAAATCGATATTACAATCCCTCCCCTGAAGACGGTTGTAAACGCGAAGGAACCGTATATTTACTCCAGTCAGTTTGTATTAAACCGTAATGGAAAAATTAATTGCGAGATTCGAAATTATAAAGGGGAAGTAAATTGGAGATTTGCAGATATTCCCAGTGAGCTGAATAATGATTTCAAGGTATGGAACGGAATACAAAAATCATATCAGGTCGGTTTTGAAGTCTATGACGGAGCATATGATAATGTTCATCAGGAAGCCTATCTGACAACAGAAAATACGGGAGAATCTACAGAGGTAAGAGCACTTAGCTATATTTCCTGGGATACCGAATATCGTCTGAAGCTTCAGGCATGGAGCCTGGATGATTCCACATTAGTGGCCGAAACGGTAATACTGGTGCCGGTAGTGGATATCTTATTTGCCAATGATCAGCATGTGATTACGGTGCTGAGACCTACCTGGACGAATCGTTATGATCTGCATGCGTATGGTTTTGAGTCTGGAAGAGAGAAAGGACATAGAGCAGCAAAACTGGCAGGATATTTCCAGGGAGAACTGCCGTTGGATTCCAACACGAAATTTGCAGAAATTGATAATATGCATCTTCCTTTTTCGCAGGTACAGTTTGATATTGGCGCACATGAAGAAAATGATTATTTAATTATGACCATTTATGATGAACGATATCCGGATCATAAGAGAAATCTTTTACTGGAAGTAGAGAAGAATCCGGAGTGGTGGGAATGGAAGGATAATAAATGACCATGAATTGGAAACGCAATTCAAAAAAGTACATAGCAGGAATCCTCACCATAGCTTTGGCCGTCGGAGCCGGTCAGAGCTATGGCTCTATGGAGGTCAGTGCGCAGGAAAGAACCCTTCCGGGTATTGAAAAACTGGTACAGGATACGGTAGCTTCTTCTGACGGTACTTTCCATATTCTGGAGATCGTTCCGTCGAAGGAAAATGCCACGATCGGCTATCTGGCAGGCGGCGAGGAGCCGGTATCTGAGGGCAGAAAGCTTTCCGAGATGCCGTCAGCCACAGAGCGCCAGACAGCTATGGACAGTCTGGATGCTGCAAAGTTTCCGACGACAGGTCCGGTTACTTTTTCTGCCTACAGCGAAAGCACCGGAGCTTCCAGAACCGAGGACGTAAGAGGACGCTTTGTATTCCGACAGGACGGATCCGGCAGATACAATTACCAACAGATCGATGCGGTCTATCGTGAGATTGCCAATGGGGAGACGGTGGCAGCAGGAGAACGTTATAACCGATACAGTGCATTGGAGGCCGCCGGAGACAGTAACCGGGATGCCAAAAGCGTGACCCCGGTATTTTCCCATAGATCTACCGGAGGAAGCAACGGACTGGAGACTACGATTATCAATGGTTCAGACAGCACCAGGGGATATGCGCAGGGCTTATATGCAATTTCGGAGACGGATCTGGCCGCTATTGATAAAACGAGTTTTCAGGCAAAAGATTATGTGGGCAGGACAATCTATCAGAAGATAGGTACGGGTGAGACTGCAGTTTATACCTATCTTGGACAGATTGTATACGGTACCGATGCGGCACTGCCGGATGGATTAAAGACTACGTCCAGAGGGGTATCCGGAAATGATGCAGGTACTGCTGTGCAGGCACGCACGACATCCGGAGGAGATGCGATAGCAGCCTATTCTGCCGGAGATATTACCCAGAATCTCTACATCCTGGATCATGCACAGCCGGATAGCGCACAGCTTTGGGCAAAATGGGATGATGTTTCGAAGGCATATACATTTGAGACCATAGCCAGTGCCTATCTTGTGGATTTCACAGCAAATGATAACGGCGACTATTATGTATCTGCAATGACAGTAAGTGACAAAAACGGTGATTACCGTCTGATCGATACCTATCGTAAGGATGAGGCCGGCAGCTACACTATGGTGACACCGGGTTCCCTTCAGGTTACTTACAAGGGGGAAGCGGGCTTTGACACCGCCAACAGCTATGATTTTGTAGGGGATGACAGAGAGGATGCTACGGAGACTATTGCCTATAACGGCGGTTTCTACAACAAAGAATGGTTCAAGAAAAATGTCCTGAATCTGTCAGGTACCAGTCGTTATGAGAGCGGTACGGCCACCGGAGACGATATCGATACACTGAAGATCGAGGTGACAACACTTACCCTGCAGGAACTGGCTGATCTGGCAGATGCTTCCATTACAGCGGAGGATTCTTATTGTGGAATTGATCTGGCAGATGTGGATCTGTTCTATTTTTCCGGACAGGGAACTTACGGAGCAGAGCCGTCCAATATGGTCTCTGCGGCAACTTTGATTGCAAAGATGGCATTCGGCGTGGACGACAGCGGGATCAGAACCGCTGCAGCCAGAGTGCCGGTGATCATGGATTATAATTTCTATGCCGGGAACAGTGCGCAGGGCAATGCAGTGCTGACGAAACTGGCACTTGTTCTGTTGCAGGTGTCGGATGACAATGTGGCAAACGCAATCGCAGGTCAGGGCGATTCCTATTGGGAAAATGTAAGTGTCGATACGCTGAAAAGCGCGGCAGAGGGAAATATCAGATCCTATGCGTCTGCAATGCAGGCGGCAAATGCGGATACCCTGACATTGGATACCTTGAAGGAATACCTGAACGAAAATGTATACCTGAACAACGACAGTTCCAAAGCTTATGCGGCAGAGGATTATCTGACGGATCTGAAGTCAGATACGACAAGAGCATGGATCTACACGGATGTCCTGAAAGAGATCCGCTACGAGAATTTTCTGATCACACAGGAAAATGCCACGGCGGTCACTTTGAATGAAGAGATCAGCAAAGCTTCCATCACCAGATATATTATGAACTGGTATCTGCACAGAAGCCAGGTAAAGGACAGCCTTGCGATATTGGATCTGGAGCCCTGTTATGATTTCGGAACTGGAGCTTTATCTGCAGATTCCGTGAAAGGATTTCTGGGGCAGAGCAGTTACGGTGGAAGGATTTCCATTACCCAGATGGCTTCCGCAGAGTTCATTGGCAAGATAGAGGATCTCAACGATCGATATGATATGATCTATGTGGGTGCCCGTACCGGCACCATGAATGTGAAAAACAATCAGACCGTTTACAATGACAGCTCTATGGACGGTCTGATCTATACGCATATCGGGGATCTGTATGATTATAAGGATGAATCGGATGATAACAAGAAGCGTCTGAGGGATGATTCCCTGAGCCACACTTCCAATCAGTACCGTGGCCCGGGAAATGATATGAACTCCACCAGAGAAAAGGAGTTCGAGCAGTATATTTCCGCCGGGTATCCGGTAGTATTTGCGAATGCACTTCTGACGGGAATTGACGGTAAGGTGAGTGCCAATACGGCAACAGTGGACGAAAGTTCCTATTTTTACCAGTTGATACAGTTTGCCTTGTCCACGGATGAAAGCGGCAATTACAAATACTGGCAGGAGAATGTATTTGCGGAGAGTCAGCTAGTACCCGGAGCAGCAGAAAAGGCGGCGGATGACAGCAAAGAGGCGCTGGCTGCCGCAAAGGCGGCAAAGGAAGCAAGAGAAGAGAGACAGAGAAACTTTGGCAACCATCTGAATCTTTCCAAACTGCAGATCGAATGGGTGAAAAATCTTGGGGAAGATTATATTCCTACAGAGCTGCATTACAACGGGGACGGTATCAACGATGCGTTCCTGAAGATGACGGACGGTAAGTTCTATCTGCAGTATATTTTTGCTCTGTCCAATGATGCGGCTGCCTCCCAGGTGAGCACGACGTATGATTGCAAGCTGTATATTGATAAGAACTCCGACGGTCGCTTTTCCGGTTCCGATGTGATCGGGCAGACACTTTCCTCCACAGAGGAGCTTGCCGGACTGAATCTGTATGTCAGATCCGGGCAGGAATGGAAGGAAGTGGCGAAGAATGACGGTGGCCATTACGAGCTGCGCACCGGATATACCTATAAGGTAGTCAGAGTGCTGCCGGATGATTATCAGGGAGTATTGCCCTGGAAGATGATCTTCTTTGATAATTCTGATGCACTGGTGAGAACCGCAGTGTCCGGTTATACGGCAGTGGACAGAGGTTCCAGAGTGGATATTCAGGTATTGCAGCTGATGTCCGACAGAAAAGCATCTAATGACAAGACACTGTGGAATCTGGAAAGTGACAGTGATGTAAAGTCACTGTTAAGCGGTATCCGGGAATTTAATGTATCTATTGATTCCGTGAAGACTTCAACTTTTATCAACGGATTGATTTCAGACGATCAGTTGAAAAAGCTTAAGACCGATGAACAGAAGTCTGAGGCTTATTACAATGCGGCATACACCACTTTCCAGCAGTACGATATGCTGATCCTGGGATTCGGAGACAACTATCAGTTCGGAAGCAAGGATCAGAGCCTGAAGAACATGGCAGTATCCGAAGCAATCCGTGATTATATCGAAGATGGTAAGAGTGTCCTGTTCACCCATGACAGCAGTTCGTATATCAACAGTACGGCCGGAAGCGGTAAAAGCTGGTACTGGGGCTATGAGTTCAACAAGACCATGCGTGCGGCGGTAGGACTGGACCGATACGGTGCGCTTCGGGAATATTATGATGACCAGAGGAACAATTCCAGTTTATCCGATGCCCAGAGAAAGCGTTATGATGCTTATTACAATATTCTGGACACGCAGTACAATTACGATACGGCATGGAAGCCGGGAACGGACCGGAGCAGTGATCAGACGGTCGGAAATATCGAGGGTACGACCAAATATACGACAGTCCGTTATGTGCAGAATCGGATCAATGCGATCCTGCGGAAAGGAACGTCTTATACGAGCTTCTGTTTCCCGATTCGCAATTCTCTGTTTTATCAGGGTATGGATAAGACAACGAACTCTCAGGGGCAGATCACGGTGCTGGGAGATTACAAGGAATTCGGAGACGGTGCCGGTCCTGATATGATCGTTTCGCAGGTAAATCAAGGACAGATCACTAATTATCCTTATCAGATCACTACAGAAGAACAGCAGACTCTGACAGTGGCGGCAACACATTATCAGTGGCTGCAGCCGAACATGGAGCTGGATAAGGACGGAGACGGCAAGAATGATATTGTGGTATGGTATTGTCTGTCCGACCTGTCCGACAATGCCAAGACCAGAAAGTCGCAGACCGAGTGGAACAACGGATGGGGCAACGACAATGGCGTGAATCTGTATAATGTCAGCCCTAAAGATGTGGTAAATAATTATTATATTTACAGCATGGGTAATGTCACGTATTCCGGTGCGGGACATACGGAGCCCACGGGAATGGCGGAGAAGAAGCTGTTTGTGAACACCATGGTAGCGGCTTACAATGCAGGAACCAAGGCACCTTCCGTATTTTTCCGGGATGACAACGGCAACACCATTGACTCCGTATATATGATGTATGATGCTGCCAACAAGATGATCCTGGATCGAAGCAATAAGATTCAGGTGGATTTCAAGGCTACCGATTACAACATCCTGTCTTCAGCAACGGAGATCCGGGTAGAGTTCTTCAAGGAATCCACGGATGCGGATGCCATAGAGATCGCATATGGCAAGGACAAGCTGAAAGTGAAGCCTCTGACCGGGCTTACGGTAATGAATTCCGCAGGAACAGCAGTGGATGCACATGTGATCACCGGTGGAGACAATCACTTTACGGAAGGTGGAAAGGACTATTATGTCACAGGTACGTCGTATTATTCTGTGACCAGTGACGGTGTATACACGCTGGCATTCCCTGCATCGGAGATGGGCCTGTTCTCCGGCAGCGGCAAGATGACGCTTAACGATCAGGATGCCGCCACCATCTACATCCGGGCGACAACCGTTTACGACAACGGAGCCAAGCGGACCGAAGGCGCTGTTAAGAGCCTGACGGTCAGCGCAGCGGAGCTGTTTGAGCTGGATTAAAGGATTTGCGGGCGACGCAGAAAAGACAAATTGCACAAAGAGCAGGGCTGTGGAAAAGTACCAATTTCCACAGCTCTGTTTTTGTATGGTTTTTTACCTGCAATTTTCTTGCAGAATCGATATGCATGTGCTATAGTAATCACATCTTAAGAAAGTCTATATAGGCAATATTCTGAAAATGCTTTAATGCGTAGGTGCAGTCGATGGCGGATCGCCGCAAATTCATGGATTGACAGAACAATCGGACAGGGAGAAAACTATTGGAAACAAACGATATTGTGACGAAAAATTTTGAAAGCTATGCGGATGTGGCGGCGGACATTATTAATGTTCTGTTACATGAAGGGAGAAGAAGGGTTAAAGATTATGAAATGTTGTCGGCGGCTACTGAGAGTCTTTACTTGGATAAAGAAAATGGATTGCGAAATCAATTGGAAGATGTAGCAAAGTACCATGTGGTAAATGGGGTGCCTAAGGTATTGTATTTATTTGCCAATCAGACAAAGGTGGATAAGGGCATGGTATTGCGCAAGGCCGGGTATGCAGGTGGAGAATACCGCAGACAATATGAAAAACAAAATCCGAGCCTATATCCTGTGATAGAAATTGTGTTATACTGGGGAAAGAGCAGGTGGAAAGGGGTATGCAGTTTGCACCGGTTATTTGATGAAGAAGGGGCGACTGCAGATATTATATGGAAGTATGTAGATGATGTACAACTTCATGTTTGGGAAATGCGTCATTTACCCAGAGAAATACGAGAGCTTTTTCAAAGTGATATGAGAATCATCGTGGATTATCTTGCAGAGGGAGATAGCTATCGGTCGGACCGAAAAGTGATTCATAAAGAAGCAACAGTTAAGATGCTACGGGTATTATCCGGAGATACAAATGTTGATGATACCGGAGATGCATTAAAAGAAATGGGAATCAAAGAGGAGGATGAGATCAGGGTGTGTGAATTATTTGATCAGTATACAAGAAAAGGGATTGCACAGGGAATTTCGCAGGGGATTTCTCAGGGAGTTGCGCAAGGGATTATTATAATGTGCAAGGATTTTAATACCAGTTATGAAGAAACTTTACAAAAGGTGAGACTGAAACTGAATATCTCAGAGCAGGAAGCTGAGAAAGAAATGAAACTTTATTGGTAAATATGGAATAGAAACTTGACTTTTTCTATGTACTATGATAAATCTGTCTCTTATACACATCTCCGAGCCCACGAGACTAGGCATGATC
>ERZ1026961.678-NODE-678-length-18327-cov-8.636165_pt1 | contig 18327 bp, 11 predicted proteins | sample MGYA00519298_ERZ1026961 | MGnify/ENA primary metagenome ERZ1026961 (study PRJEB26926, sample SAMN06164515) | human gut metagenome | biome: ENVO:00009003; feature: ENVO:2100002; material: ENVO:00002003 | host: Homo sapiens | place: USA | collected 2012 ...
TCTAACAACAAATAGAAATATTGAGTTGCTTGAGCCGTATGAGGGGAAACTCTCACGTACGGTTCTTAGGGGAGAAGGGGGCAGTAATGCCCTTGACTTACCCGATGTGCAGAAGCAGGGCGACTTCTTTGTGGAATCACCTATTATTTTGTTTGCCAGCATTATATGGTATCTCAAAATCTATCAAGGCGGCATATACTGCACGTTCCCCCATGCGATTGAGTTCCTGAACCGCCGCTATGAGGATATTTTCCCGATACTGACCTCTTACCCGGAATTGGAAAACTATCTTTCTCCGTTCATGGACGCATGGCTCGGAGGGGCTGCGGAGCAGTTGATGGGGCAGATAGCAAGCGCGAAAATCCCTTTGTCAAGGATGATTTCCCCGCAGCTCTATTGGGTGATGTCGGACAGCGAGTTCACGCTGGACATCAACAACCCCGAAGAACCGAAAATACTCTGTGTGGGCAACAATCCCGACCGTCAGAATATCTACGGGGCCGCTCTCGGTCTGTATAACTCCCGTATCGTGAAACTCATCAACAAGAAAGGGATGCTGAAGTCGTCGGTCATCATCGACGAGCTGCCCACGATTTATTTCAAGGGGTTGGACAACCTTATCGCCACCGCGCGAAGCAACAAGGTTGCCGTGTGTCTGGGCTTTCAGGATTTCAGCCAGTTGGTGCGCGACTACGGTGATAAAGAAGCGAAGGTCGTGATGAACACCGTCGGCAATATCTTTTCCGGTCAGGTGGTGGGTGAAACCGCCAAGACGCTTTCCGAACGCTTCGGTAAGGTGTTGCAGAAACGGCAGTCCATTTCCATCAACCGGCAGGATGTTTCCACCTCCATCAACACGCAGATGGATTCACTCATCCCGCCAAGCAAGATTTCCGGCTTGACGCAGGGTATGTTTGTCGGTTCGGTGTCCGACAACTTCAACGAGCGTATCGAGCAGAAGATTTTCCATTGTGAGATTGTCGTGGATGCCGAGAAGGTGAGGCGCGAGGAGAAAGCCTACAAGAAAATCCCCGTCATTACCGACTTTACGGACGGGGACGGCAACGACCGCATGAAGGAAACGGTTCAGGCGAATTACAGGCGCATCAAGGAGGAAGTGAAGCAGATTGTTCAAGAGGAACTGGAACGTATCGCAAATGATGAAAACTTGAAACACCTGTTGCAGCAGAAATAACAGATTCCTTTATATGTGAAAAAGGGGATGTGTCAAAACACCCAAAATATGAAAATTACCCCTGTCACAGATATCTGTAGCAAGGGTAATTTTGTTAAAAAGAGAGTTTTGACACCCTCTTTTTATTCTCAGATTTGAGATGCTTGTTGATGGTGGTAATGGCAAGCGTCAGCAAATAATTTTTCAGCTCTGTATCGTCTTTAAGCAGTATGCTGTATTCTTCGGCAAACATTCTCAACAGTCTGGTTCTGAGTTTCGACATTTCTTCACCGAAAGGTATCTGTCGGTTTTCTTGCCAATACTCAATCACTACGGAAGATACCAGCCACTTGAACTCGGATTTCATCTCTTTGCCGAGTTTCTTGAAGCGGATTTGTTCGCTAATTGGCGGCTCGTTGTATGGCATTATGTCTGCCGGGTCATAAACGGATATACTGCCGATACCATAATCCATGATTATCGGTAAATCAGTTTTTACATCATTCTTATGTTTCTTTTTTTTAGCCATACCCGTTATTGTTGCAGGAAACCTTTACCTTTATCAGTAAGATAGTATTTCTGTTGCGGACTCTTGGAGCCTATGGGATAAAGTGAAAGGACCAAACCGGAATTTATTGCCGGATGGATATAGTTCTTTAAGAAATTCCTTTTATCTTTCATTCCCGTTTTCTCCATGATTTCTTTAGCAGAGAGAGTGTTGTTCCCAATAGCAGACAACAGTTTTCCTAACTGTGGGGTTACTGTGGGGTTACTATAGGGTTGCTGTGGGGTTGCTGTGGGGTCTTGTCCTACTGTAGTTCTTGTATAATGAAACACAATCCATACAGCATTGCCGTCGGTATGAAACTCCGGATCCGGAATACCGACACGGCGACATTCGTTTACCATAAGGGCTATGCCACGTCCCCAACTCTCCAATACTGCACTTTTGTACAGCACATTGGCTACTATCAGATTTTGTGGTTCGGAATTGTGGCCACCCAACAGTTTCTCAATGGTAATATCAGGCGGAAATGTTCCGCTGTTTTCAATCTCCACGCGGTCATCATAGATAGCAATCCCGACTGAACTGCCGGGGCGATGGTAAACACGATGTGCAAAAGCATTTATGCAACATTCTCTCAATGCCTTATATGGCACATTCAGTTCCTCTTCTCTGTACAAACCTTCAATTTTACCGGAAAGGGACAAATGCTTGAAGAAAAATGCCATTGCAGCATCCAGCAAGTTGAATATATTGCCTGTCACACGCTGATTATCTAAAAATTCATCTTTTGTCGTTCCTTTGAACCGGGCTAAACGGAGCAGACATTGGGGATAATGGTAGAAGTTTCGTCCGAATAGGACAACGGAAGCATTGTTCAGCTTTCCATCATTCAACAAGTCAAATTTTTCAAGGATGGTTCGGACATCCTCCTGCATAGAACCTTCCGGCAAACGTCCGCCTCTGATTCCTCCACGTACTGCGCCCAAGATTGCCGTTTCGTCAAGGTCGGATATTTTCAAGCTGGGATTTTGCATGGAATCCCAAGCATAGGTTCCGCCTCGCTGCATAACCAACAGGTTGTATATACCCTGCGGCATGGCAGATGTAACGCTCTCTATCCGTTGATAAGCCCTCCCCTTATAGGTGAACGGGCGCATATATCGTTGTTCTTCCGCTGATAAAGCTATAACACTTTTGTTCGTTCCCGGAATGTCTGTATAGGATATATCAATGGTCGCAAACGGCTCGATTCGTCTGATGGTTTCAGCAATATCGCGCTTCGTCTTGTCGCTCACTTCCTGACCGATAATCTTTCCCTTGTCGGTTACACCGAACAGCACCGTGCCGCCCGTACCATTCAAGAAGGCACAAAGAGTTTCAATTCCACGCTCCAACTGCCCGGTAGTTTCTTTGAACTCAACTGTCCCGCCTTCGGCTCCGGCAATCAGTCCATTCAATATTTCGAGGTTATCTATTTTCATCCGTCATTGATTAATACTTGCAAAGTTAATGATTTTAATCGGCTTTCCGGCAGATAATAGAGTGATTGTAAATGAAGAAGGATAAGAAACCGTATAATCCGGCCGCTTATCCTTTGTTTGGCATTCGTTTATCTCCTCATCCGCTCCAATTCATCGTCATGTCGCATCTTCGCGTTCAGTTTGTCCTGCATCTTTTCAAGGAAGTAGGTGCGACTGTCGCTTTTCCTGCGTTTGATGTCCGTATAGAAGCGGTAGCAGTCTTTGGACTCCACACCGAAAAAGGAATAGAGGACAGGGGCAAGCTCTTTCAGCGAAGCCTTGCCGCCATTGATGCAGCCGGTGGCGTAGAGGGCATAGATTAGTTCTACCAACTCGACGGCATTACCGGTCCATTGCAAGGCTGGGACTGTGGCTTTGGTTTCGGATGTGGATGTTAGTGGTGGCACGGAGGTAATTGCAGAAGCGGATACCATCTTCTGCATCTTTCGGATGAAGGATAACGCCTTGCGGATATATACAGTGACGACATTCTCCTCCGATGCCGACAAGTTCTGCGGATGGTGCTGTAATTCGATTTCGGCAAAAGCCAACGCCACAATAATATGCTTGGCATCATTGCCGCCGTAGCACAGGTTTATTACTTCCTGCACGAATCCACCGTATGCCGTTTCCGTGCTACCGTTGTCTTTTCCGTTTATCAGGGCGAAAAACTGTGTTTCCGCCAATATGAGATGGTTCATTATCTTTTCTGTTTTGAGGGTTTACACTTGTTTATCAGTGTGCGCACACTGATATATGGGCAAATCATAGCCCTAAACACGAGAAAAGATTGTGAGAAAATTGTACTACATTGTTTTTCAGAAAGATAAAATTCAAAAATAATTTTATCCTTGATTGCATCCCTTGTGAAATGTGTTCAGATTCTGAACATGTGTTCACTTTCTGAACACGGAAATTCCGCCAAGATGTTCATAATCTGAACATTTTATGCCCGTGGCTCTTTATGATAGGTAAGCCGGATTACTCCGTCCCTATAAGTTTTGTTCTCCATAAGCCGCCAGTCATTCATAGGTAGTGCTGACTTGAAAAAATGCGCTCCGTTTCCGTCGATGGTTGGAACAACGTATAGTATGATTTCATCTATCACGTTCATCCGTAACAGTCCGTTGGCATATTCGGTATTCCCGGCAGTTACTTCCAACAAATGGCAAATGCTTCCACCTTCCTCCCTCCATTCTTGAAGCACGGATACCGAATAGTCGGATGTCAGCTTATACAGGGCATTGGCACGTATTTCATCCATACCGTAATCTTCGGTTTGAAGCAACCGCTTCCGGGGATGCAGTTTCATCGGACAGCCATCTATTGAGATAACGGCAAGTAATTGTATTTTCGCCATAACGTATTTTCTTTCCTTTTTGGCGAGGCAAAAAAGTAGCGTGCAATTCACACTACTTTCAAGCGATGGCTCTGGTAAAGCCTTTACGGAGAGTACGTGAATGCACGCTATGCGTAAGCATAGCATAAGCATCACGCAATCGTCTCCGTAGTTTCAATTTACCAGATTTTCGCTCGAAACGCCTTGCGGTCTTATGTCTATATCATCGGCGAAAAGTTACCCGATCGCCTGCTATTTTCTGAAATACAATTGCAAAGTTAATCAATTATTGCCATTTACAGCCATACTCCGGTCAGTTTTCTTCATTCAATCCATACTCTACCAATTTATTATACAGCGTTGTCCTGCCGATACCCAGTATCTTTGCAGCCATTTTCTTGTTACCGGCTGCTTGTTTCAAAGCACGCAGGATACGTCCTCTTTCTTCATCCCCGCTCTTCAATGTAAAACAAGCGGAAGTAGCGGACGGTTCATTGTCAAGTTCCAAATCGGCTTCGGTTATCATATCGCCTTCTGATTGCAGGACTGCCGTCTGTATCTTCTGTTTCAACTCGCGCACGTTGCCCGGCCACGCATGGGCGAGCAGGGCATTACGGGCAGATGCGGCAAAACCTTTTACTTCACGTTCCAACTCACGGTTTGCCATTTCACGGAAGAACTCGGCCAATGGCATGATGTCTTCCGGGCAGTCGCGCAAGGGCGGCATGGTTATCACATACTCCTGCAAGCGATAGAGCAAGTCCTGCCGGAACCGCTTTTCCGTTACGGCTTTCTGCAAATCCTCGTTGGTTGCAGCCACTATCCTCACGTTGGCTGTTTTGTCCTCCTTTGCTCCGACGGGACGGTAACGGCGTTCCTGTATGGCGCGGAGCAGCATCTGTTGCATCTCCATTGTTAGGTTGCCCACTTCGTCAAGGAACAGCGTGCCGCCATCCGCTTCCAGAAAATACCCCGTCTTGTTTGCTTCGGCACCCGTAAACGCGCCCTTGACGTGTCCGAAGAAGGCGGATTGTATCAATGACGGGGACAAGGCTCCGCAGTCTACTGCCACAAAAGGTTTATCGGCAAGTTTGCTTTGTTGGTGTATATGTTGTGCGATATGTTCCTTGCCCGTACCGTTCTCGCCCAGTATCAGCACGCTCATCCGGGTGGTGGCTACAAGGCGCACACGTTTCTTGATTTTCTGATAGGCTTCGCCCTGCCGGACGAATATCGGAATGTTCCATTGTAGTCGCTTTTCATGTTCTTTTTGCAGGGTGCGGATAAGCGGTATCAGTTTATCCTCCAACAACTGTTTCTGTATGTAATCCTTTGAGCCGAGCTTCATACTTTCCACTGCCGTATGCACCTCCCCGTAATTGGTCATAACGATAAACACCTGTTGTTTGTCGTTGGCACGCATCCACCGTAACAACTCTATGCTTTCACCGTCGGGGAGGCGTAGGTCGGCAACGACAATATCATCCACCTCTGACTTTGCCAATAGTTTCTTGGCAGTGGCAAGATTATATGCAGACATAGTATCGAAGCTGTCTTTCTTCAGCAGGTTGCAGACATAATCGTTATAGACGGGGTTGTCCTCAATCACAAATACTTTCATCCGACGACCTCCTTTCCTTTTGCGCAAGTTCTATGATAACTGTTCCCATACGAAGCATGGCATCCACGCATTTCCGCAATTCCATTTCGGAACATTCAGATTCTTGATGCAGCAGTTCATACAGGTTCCACAAGGGTTTGTCAGCACGGATAACAGCCCATGAACTTCGCTGACGGTGTATCCATTCGTCCAACGCCTTGCGGTCATTCCTCTCCATGATTTCCCGGACAGCCTGCATATCCTTTTCTGTTTCGGTTATCAAACGGTCGAGCATCGCCCGTTTGTCACCATATGCAAGCAGAGAGGACAAGTCGGGAAGTTCATCCTTGTCCGTACTTGTCAAAAGGCATTTGTCTGATACAGCAACCAGTTCGGAAATGGAAAATGGCTTGAACAGGCAGGCGGTAAATCCATTTTCCAACAGCTCCTCTTCGCTGCAACTGCCGGAGGCGGTCGCCACGACAATGGGAATCTCTTTCGAGTTGCTGACACTTGACGAGCGTAACAACTCCAACACCTCATAGCCGTTAATCTCCGGCATCTTCATATCGGTTATCATGAGGTCGTATGTGTGCTGCCGCATGGCTTCCATTGCATCGCCAATAGTGGTGAACGTGTCGCAATGCACACCTATACCAGCATACATTTCCTTTGTCATGGATAATACCATCGGATTGTCGTCCAATACGATGACAGAATAAGGTCTTTCTATATGAGCCAGACTTTCTGCGGCTGTCTGTTCTTCAATACCAATATCGGCAGTGTTCATTGGCAACTCCACAGTAAAACGACTGCCTTCTCCTTTTTCGCTTTCCAAGCGTATAGTGCCGCCAAGCATCCCGACTATCTGTTTCACAATGCTTAACCCCAATCCGAAACCGTCTTGCGTGGCGGCGTTGGAAAGCCGCTCGAACGCTCCGAACACTCGCTGTTGTTCTTCCGCACTCATGCCGGTTCCGGTGTCCTCTACTACAAGGGTCAGCCTATTGCCGTCATAGCTTATGACAAGTGAAACGCTTCCGGCATTCGTGAACTTGACGGCATTGCCCAGCAGGTTGTCGCATATCTGTATGATGCGCTCCTTGTCGCCATTCAGGATAATACCCTCCGGGCACTCGATGGTAAGTTTAAGATCTTTTGCTTCTGCTTGTTGCGTAAACTCCGTTTGCAACAGCTCCGCGATGTTTTCCAAACGAAACGGACGGACATTCGCCTGTTCCTTGCCGCTGTCCAAGCGGAAGAAGTCAAGCAGGGAGTTGAGCATGTCGGTCATTCTCTTGGAGGCTTGCAGGATATTGTCCGCATAACCGCTTATCTTTTCTTCTTCGTTGTCCTGCATCAGTTCCGCATATCCATGTATGGCAGTCAGTGGTGTGCGTAGCTCGTGGGTGATGGTGTGCATCGCTTTCTTGCGTGAGGCTATCAACGATTCGTTTTGTTTTACGGACTTTTGCAGTTGCCCGATTAAATCTGTTGTCTTATGTTTGTACTGCTTGATGCGGGTGGCATAGCGGTGAATGATGATGTATGAAATAATAAGCAACAGCAGCATGACACCCGTTATGATACCTACCTGCAAGAACGATCTTTCGCGCATGGCGGATATTTCCGCCTCCCGTTCCAGCAAGTCAGCCTGCACCTTGTGGTCCATCTGCTGGATAAGGGTTTGCAGTTGGCGGTTCAGTTCCGCATTGCGGCTGGCAAGGCTGTCGGCATATTCCGACAGACGATGGCTCTGGGCACGTTGTTGCGCTATCATATCACGGTTCAGTGTGTAAAGCATCGTGGTGGTCGTCGTCGGAGGTGCTTCCTGTTTCTTGCCGAACAACCCGAGAAAACCTTTCCTCCTCTGTTTCTTCGGCTCTTCCTGCCTGCTCGTTTGCACTATCACCGGCACCTGCTTGGCTATCCGGCGGTTGATGTCCGCCTGTTGTTCCAGAGCCTCCATGATGGCGCACAGCCGCTTTTCCTTGTCCTCCAGCAAGTGGCGCACGCTGTCTATGCGCACCGATTCGTAATGGCTCTTGAAGCGGCAAAGCATACTATCCACCGCCATCCGTTGCCGCCGGTATGCCGCCACATCCTTATCGTCCCATTCCAGCACCGACTCGCCCAAAAGTGACAACTCCACCACACCCACATACGCATCGTGTGTTTCCTTGCGGAAGCGGTTGATTTCACGGTTCTCCCGTTCCAGCAACTCCAAGTCGCGCCATTCGCCGAGCCACGTGCAGATGATGCCGCCCACCAGCAGGACTATCAACAGATAGCCTGCGGCAAGCAGCTTGCGGAAATGCTTGGTAGTGGTAACGAATTGTTCGCTCATTTGCTGTTTGTGTAAATACCGTTATTCAACATACGCATATAGGTCGTGGAACTTCGCAGGTTCATGGATGAGAATGGCGGCCATGCTACCGATGACCGCCATAAGTATGGCATAGCCGAAAAATATTTTATATCGCAGCGACACTGTTTGTTGATGAAAAATATAATTGGTTAACTAAATATCAATATCACAGGATAGTGATCCCCACCCTTCATATGATATCTTAGTACACATGTTCTTAGCTGTAATCTGCTATCGATAAGGAAATAATCTAATTCTCGACCTGAAATATGTGTTGGCATACCACAACATGCAAAATTAGCACTATTTCCCGGCCTACTCCTGGTACCTGTGTAAATATTCTGATAATTCGCTTGGAGTCATATTCATGTCCCCACCAATAATAAATGGGTGATTTGCGGATGATACCAATTTATTTATATCTATAGCACCACATCCGGATTGGCAATGAATGGTATAAATTTCAAGGCCTCTATAATTAAGACCAATAGACCACCGACCTGTTCCTGACTGCGCATAAGAATAGGAAGGGCTAAAATTTATATCTGCAATGACACCAGTATTACACCGTGTGTTCCATCACGTCCTCCTTTCTTTATTGGGGTTATACTTCGGTTCTTTCCGTTGCGGGCGGAACATTTCCGCCCGCAACGGCTTACTGCTTCCTCAAGGTAGGCAATGCTCCTTTAAGTTCGTAACGCCACTTTGAGCCTGCGTTCTGCAAGGCGGTGTTCATGGCATCAACGGCTTTCTGCCAGGTAACGTCAGTGCCGTCCACCTTCGTGGCTCCGGTGCTTTCCCTATTGTAGCCGATGCCTTGTTCATGATTGTTCTTCCAATAGCCGGCGGTCACGGTGGTGTAGTTATTTCCCAAAAAGCCGCCGATATGTACTTTGCCAGTGCTACTACCCGTACTGGTTACGTTGCCCGTGGCATAGCAGGCAAGGAGGCTGCTTCCTGCGTTCATTCCCACCAGACTGCCGCCAGCGATATTCTTTGCGGGGTTTATTTCTATGGTCACGTTGCCCGTGGCATAGCAAGCGGTCAGGGTGGCACTCGAATTCGTCTGACCTGCCACGCCGCCGACATCGACCGTTCCCTTCACTGTGGCCGAGGAACTGCATCCGGTGATGGAACCGCCTATTTGAGCACCCACCACACCGCCGACATACACCGTGCCGCTGACGCTGCCCGACACCGAGCAGTTTTCAATGGTGCCCCAGCTATATCCTACCACGCCGCCAGTACAGCCAAACATGTGATTGCTTGTTATCTGTATGCCTTCCATCACCACGTTCTTCACCATACCAGCTCTATTGAGATAGCCGAACAGACCCACAAATTGGTCATTTGTCGTAACGGTCAACCCCGTGATGGTATGGCCGCCGCCGTCGAAAGTGCCTTTGTATGAGTTATCGAAGCTTGTGCCTATCGGCGTCCAGCCTTTGCCCGTCAGATCAATGTTTTTGTCGAGGGTAATGTTAATGTCGGTCTTACCTCCGTTCACTAATTCGGCTACATTCATCAGACCATCAGCGGAGGTCACGGTGTAGCTGCCGTTGCCCTCTATGGTATATCCTGGGTCTTTTGCCGCAGCGAGGGAGACGGTGTAGGTATATTCACCGCCCGCCTGCCAGTCGGTAGCATTCTTCATCTTATAAACGAAGACCTTGCCGTTGGTGAAGGTGCAGGTGATAAAGGTCGTGCCAGCTTCCACACTTTGCGGGGCTACGAGGGCGGTGTAGGTGTTGCTGCCCTTGTCATACGGGATGATTTCGGCTGGGTTGCCGCCTTCGGTGGAGAGACCCGTCAGCTGCACGCCCATCGACTCCTCGGTATAGTCCGTCAGAACGATGGTCACCCGCGCCGTGCGGTGGGTGAAGCGGAGCGTGGGGCTGCCGTAGGTCACCGTCTGCCCGTCGGCTACGATGAGGTCACTGCCATCAAAGTCTTTCTGGGCACTTTGGTTGGCTTTTACCTTCACCGCAGGCGGGGATGTCTCACCAGCGGTGTAGGGCCACCACGCCGTGACGGTGATGTCTTTGTGGTTGGTCCAGTAGTGCGGGTCGGTGGAGGTCAGCGTGGCGTTGGTGGGCGTCACGTCGTATGCCTTCACCGTGCCGTCCATCAGGACTGCCACGCTCTGCACACCCTCCCAATTGCCGTCCACCGGGGCACGGGTGCCGGCGGTGGCTGTCGCGGCGGGGTTCAGCCCCGTGGCGGTGAAGACGATGGGTGTGCCTTCCGCCCCTTCCGGTAGGAAGCCCGCTTCGTCCTGCGTGCAGGCGGCAAGTGAGAGGACGAGCGCTGCAAGTGCAAAAAATCTTGTCTTCATTATATCTGTTGTTTTATTACTCTGGTTCTTTCCGTTGCGGGCGGAACTTTTTCCGCCCGACGGTTTACTGCTTCCTCAAGGTGGGCAATGCTCCCTTAAGTTCGTAACGCCACTCTGAGCCTGCGTTCTGCAAGGCGGTGTTCATGGCATCAACGGCGTTCTTCCAGGTTACGCTGGTGCCGTCCACCTTCGTGGCTTCGGTGCTTCTCCTATTGTAGCCGATACCTTGTTCATGATTGTTCTTCCAATAGCAGGCGGTCACGGTAGTGTAGTTATCTCCCAAAAAGCCGCCGATATGCACATTGCCAGTGCCACTACCCGTACTGGTTACGTTGCCCGTGGCATAGCAGGAAAGGAGGCTTATTCCGTCGTTGAATCCTACCAGACCGCCGCCAGAGATATTCTGTGTGCGGTCTATTTCTATGATCACGTTGCCTGTGGCATAGCAAGCGGTCAAGGTGGCACCAAAACTCGTCTGACCTGCCACGCCGCCGACATTGAGCGTTCCCTTCACTGTGGCAGAGGAACTGCATCCGGTGATGGAACGGTCCCTTTGAGCACCCACCACACCGCCGACGCTCACCGTGCCGCTAATGCTGCCCGACACCGAGCAGTTTTCAATGGTGCCCCAGCTAAATCCTGCCACGCCGCCGGCATAACCCAACCTGTGATTGCATGTTATCTGTATGCCATCCATCACCACATTCTTCACCGTACCGGCGGCATTACCGAAATTACCGAGATAGCCGAACAGACCCGCATATTCGTCATTTGTCGTAACGGTCAGCCCCGTGATGGTATGGCCGCCGCCGTCGAAGGTGCCGGTGTATGAGTTGTCGTAGTCTGTGCCTATCGGCGTCCAGCCTTTGCCTGTGAGGTCAATGTTTTTGTCGAGGGTAATGTTTATGTCGGTCTTACCTCCGTTCACTAATTCGGCTACATTCATCAGGCCGTCGGCGTTATAGACCGTGTAGGTATTGGTGTTGCTGTCGTAGATGTAGCCCAAATCCTCGGCTGCGCCGCTCTCGCCGCCGCCGTCAACCCAGCTGCCGATGGTGCAACCCTCTAACGTCAGGCCGGTGGCGTTCACCTTAACGGTATATTTATAGCGGCTGCCCGCTTCTAATACGACGTTGTTCTGCGGACGGAAGTAGAAGGTGCCGCCGCCGAGTTCCACCTTGACGAACGGCTTGCCTGCCGCAACGGTCTGCGGGGCGGTCAGTGCCTCGTAGGTGTTGCCGCTTGCGTTGTAGGTCTTGATGGCAGTCGGGTTGCCGTTATCGGCGGACAGACTCACGAGGCTCACCGTGGCACCAGCGACGCTCGTGAATCCCGTGCCGGGCTTCAGTTCGATAGTCACGCGTGCCGTGCGGTGGGTAAATTCAAGAGTCGGGTTGTTAAATTCCACCTTCCGGTTCTCAGCAGAGATGAAGTCGCTGTTCTGGAAGTCAGCCAATTTGCTTTGGTCTTCGGCCACCTTCACGGCAGGCATCTGTGTGATGTTGGCATTGTTGAAGGGCCACCATGCCGATACGGTAATCGGGTTGCGGCTGGTCCAGTAGTACGGGTCGTTCTCGCGTGAAAGCGTGGCACTCTTGAAATCGGTAGAAGCCGTTACGGTGTATTCCTTTACCGCATCGCCCATCTTGAGTGCCACGGAAGTGACGCCCTGCCAGTCGCCGTCCACGGCGGAACGGGTTGACGGGGCTGCCAGCGGCGTTGCTTCTACGGACAATCCGGTGGCACGGATGACGACGGGGTATTCACCTTCGGGCAGACGGTTATCGCCAGCAAGTTCGTCCTGCGTGCAGGCGGCGAAGGCGAACAGCAGTGCGGTGGCTGCGGGGATAAATAATCTATGTCTCATAATTCTTCATTCTAATCGATTAATTATTAACATCCTACAGGTCAGCACCCACATCTCCACCGTTTATATCGTTCCACTTTGCAATGGTGGCTTCGCTGACTTCAAGGACTTTGTTGCGTACCTTGACGGTATAGGTATAGTTGTTGCCCGCCTGCAGTGCGCCTTCGGGCATGGTGAGTGTGGCATGATATTCCTGACCTTTGTAATTCACAACCAACGGCAGGGATGCAACTGTCTGCGGGAAGAGGATGATCGATGACGTGAGATTGCCGTCTGCCAGATTCATGGTCAGTTCTCCGGTCTGTGCCCCGTTGTCTGCGGTGGCAATACCGTCGGCCGTGTTGAACGTACCGGTGAGTAACAATCCGTCCAGCGTGTAACGTTCAGGCTTGACCACGCTGAAATTCACGCCGTCGCCCGCCTCGAAGGTAAGGGTTATCTGGCTCATGCGGTGGTGGAAGGAGTTGTCTTCACCGCCTTTGCCGGTTTTGTCGGTGAAGCTCACTACCGGGCTTTTTTTGTCTCCCGTGGCTCCTGTGGCAAAGAGGAAGTCAATGGCAGACTGATTCTGCTGCGCCGTGGCATCGGTCGTGGCTGCGAGGATACCTCCCGCCGCGTTGTACGGATAGTAGGCGCGGAAAGTATGGGCCTTTGTATCTTCGATATAGATAACCTTTCCTTCTGCCTCAAATTTACCGTTTTTCAAGATGAAAGGCACGTTGCCGTACTGGGAATCGTAGCCGATGTCGGTGATGCCGATACGGTCGCCGGCAGTCCAGGTGGTTCCGCTGGCGCGGGTGGCGGGGGCGATGTCGGCGGTAAACCGGGCGGCCACGGGGTCACCGTTCAGGTTCTCGTTGTCGTTGTTGCAGGCTACCAGCGCGAGGGCGAGCGCTACAAGTGTAAAAAATCTTGTCTTCATTATATCTATAATTTTATTATTTACAAATCAGCATTTACATCATCACCTTTCACTTCTTCCCAGCCGTTGATTTCGGCTCCGTCCACTTCCATGCCTTCGGGAGTCTCAACCAGCGTTCCGCCGAGGGTCAGCGATGCGCCCTTTCCGGTGTTGAAATCCTTGAGGGCTTCCGTGAGGTCGCTTTTCAGCGTGGTGGGGCTCGGGTTGCCGTCCGCATAGCGGATTTCACCCGTCAGCAGTTGTTCCGTGCCTGTCACACCCAGCAGCCGCACCGTGGCTTTCCACTTGCCGGCATCGTCACCTTCGGTAATCTTGGTGAAGGGCAGCACGACGTTCGAAGCGGCTCCGTAGGTATCGGTAGCGAAGTCGAGTGTTCCGGCTGCACCCGTCAGATGGGCAACAATCTCCGTGATGCGTCCGGCGGCATCACCCGTCGGTTTGATGATGAGCGTCAGTTCGCGTACCTGCTGCTTCATTGCGGCGGTCAGCGGATAGTCCTTGTCTTTCTCGATGGTCACCTGTTCCGTATAGGTGAAGAACCATCCCAGGGCATTGTTCACAAAGGCATCCGTGCCTGCCCGGGTTCCCGTGGCTGCGGCAATGGTGGCTGTGGTGCCGTTCACGGTGATTCCTTCAGCCGGGTTCCACACCGCAAATGTGTAGCTGCCCGGAGCAAACAGATGGTCGGGGGTATGGGTGGCGGAAGTCTCCGTACCCGTATAGTCTCCAATGGTGACCGTCCATGTGGCAGGTATGTCGATACCCTCACCGCGGGCCGACCAGTCGGCTGTCACCGCAATCTTCCCGTAGTCGGGATGCGGCGTGTCATAAAGCGTGTCCTTCACGCAGGAAGAGAGCAGCACGGCGGCTGCCATTCCCATCATATTTATATGTCTTGCTTTCATATTCTATTCCTCCGTGTTAGAATAACTTCCATACCAATGTCACACCTGCATTGATGGGGCCCCACCAATCTTTTGTCTCGTTGCCGCGGCGCACGCGCACATCGTCGATGACTTCATATTTTTCGAAATCGGCATTCAGGTAGCCCAACCCGAGGTTGAAATCAAGATCTAATGCCTTGTTCAGCCGCAGATGATATCCGGCGGTGATGCCGCCACCCATCAGGTCGCCCTGCTTGCCTGTTTCGGAAAGCTTGTAGTTGAACTGTCCGGCCTTGAACATCGCGCCCAGATACCAAGCTTTCTTCTCACCCATATAGTAACGCACTTCCGGAGCCACTTCCCAGAGTGCATAGCGGCGGTCTTTGTCGCTCCAGCTCCAAGAAGTCCATGAGCCGTTTACGGCAATGCCCCATGACGGGCAGATGCGCCATTCAAGTCCTAAATCTGGTGTCAGGGTAGTCCAGCGCAGCAGGTTGGCACGCAGGGAAAAATGATAGTCGGTTGGGGTTTTGGTTTCCGACGGCGTGTCGGCAAGTGTATTTTGTTGAGCGGCTTTCTCAGCTTCTGCCTTTTCAGCGGCAAGTCGGGCTTCTTCCGCTTTACGTTGCTCTTCGGCAAGCCGTTCCTGCTCGGCACGCTTCTCGGCTGCCAGTCGTTCGGCTTCCGCCTTGCGTCGTGCTTCCGCGTCCGCATCCGTCACGGCTGTTTCCTTTACCGGTACCGTCAGGCGCACGGTAACAAAGTCACCCTCAGTCGCATGGTTGCGGGTAATGAAATTCTCCTCTTTTATTTCCGCACGGATAATCAGTTCGGATTTCACACGGTTGGCACGGATCTTCGCCGTGGCAAGGTTCTCGGCTTCACTGCCCAGTGAATTACAGTAGCCGTCAACCAATAGCGGCAGCTTGCCGTCAAGAATTGTGGTTTTGTTGTTTTCGATACATTCCAACAGGCGGGCAAGTTCCGTGTCATTGCCATTCCAAGGCACGTAGAACATGTCCTTCTGCGGAACGAACCGGAAGGTGTAGGTCGTGTCTGCTTTCTGCTGCGCAATGATAGGAAAAGTTACCGTCATCAGCCCCAGAAACAGGGTAAGAAAAGTGATTTTTCTGCTCATATAAACTTGAATTCATTATCTTTGTCATCTCCAAAGGTAATAAATGCCATTCAGCGCCCAAAATATTACAAAAACTTTTTCTGTTGAAATACAGCGTTTTATAAAAAATTGTCGTTTGAGCACTTTTCAAATTGTCGTTAGAGCACCTTTTTGTCGAATTAGCACTTTTTTTGTCGTTTGAGCACTTTTTGAAAATGGGTTTCTGAGACCTTTTTCAATGTTTTTTAGTACACAAATTATTCCCGATTTGCTTTTTTCCATTTGGCAGGCGTACATCCTTCCTTCTCGGAAAATAATTTGATAAAGTTACTGCGGGAAAGAAAACCGGAGGACTCAGTCAGCTTCTGTATATTGATTTCCGGATGCTCCTTCAGCATGTTTTTCGCATACTCCAACCGGAGACTGGTTATCCATTCGCGGAATGTCATTTTATACGTAGTCTTGATATAAGCGGAAAGATAGGTACGGTTCGTATGAAGTATTTCGGACAGTTCTTTTATGGTAAGTCCCTGCTGGACATAGCCGTCTGTCTTTATCCAGTTGTCCACCTTCTCTATAAATTCTGTATAGGACACTGGAACTTCCTCATCTGAAACCATTTCGGGTTCAGTTCCCGAATTTGTCAGAAGTTCTTGTTCAGATTGTATATCCTGCTCAAACGCATTTTCCACCTGTTCATAGAACAGCAGGTAGTTCTGATAGCTGTAGAAAAGATAACAGTAGAACGGAATTGACGACAAAATCCAAATAAAAACATATTTGTTAGGCAGGAATGTCAGCAATCCGCATCCGACACCGAAGATAACAGCCCAATAAGTGAATATGGAAAGCCATTCGATATATGCGCCTATATCATCCGCCTGAGTTTCATTGAAAATTCGAATGGCTCTACGATATGCAACTATGACTCTGCGAGCTAAAACGACTCCAAAAACAACTAACCAGACAGCTAAAGCAAATAAAGAGATTTTTTGTATGATTCCGCTTGGCACCAGGAACACCACAACTCCGGAAAGAGTTGAGAATATAATCCATAAAATGATATGTGTCCACACACGCCGTTTGGTAATGTAAAAACGATCAAGCAACATTATCAATGCCGAACTGAACAGAGAATAGCAAAGGAAGTATGTGGACATGTTCATCAATATGGTAGAATCCGCATTTTTGAATCGGACACAAAAGAAGAAATGTACCGAATAGTTTGCCGAAAGCAGCAGCATAGCTATACCCATAATCTGTCGGGAGCGGAGATAATTCTTGAAAATTTTCTTTTCAGGAGTCTTTGCAAACAAAAAATAAAAGCCGAAGAATAACATCAACGGCAGTGCGGCACAAAGTGAAAAACTGTATATAGATGGCTCCATTGTTATGCTTATTTGATTTTGATACAAAGATACGTCTTTTTCTTCACAAATAGACACATAATCTATGATTTAACGTTATAGATTCGGTCATATTAGATTGAAAAATTATTAGAATTAAAGCCAGTGGTGAAAAATTCAACCACTGGCTTTTTCTGTCAAGACTTCGATATTAAAGTTTTACACCTTTGGATTCCGATAAACCGGGTCTCCCTATAATTAAATGACTGCGTACAAAGTCCACGTGCGGGCTTTCCGGCTGTTGTTCCGTCTGTTTTTTCTCGTTGCCTTGCCGGTTCTCTTCCGTGTTTTCCTGAGCCGGAGCCAGCTCAAGCTGTATCTTGCGGTCCAGTGCGGCGAGTTCGGACTTCAGCTGTTTCAGCTCGTCCTCCTTCTTCCACACCTTGCCCGCTATCTCCTGCAACTGCGGAATCTCCTTTTCCAGCACTTCGTTCTTAGACTTGTACTGGTCGATGATGGTCGGAATCCTCTCCAATGCGTTCAGAAAGTTTCGTGCGGCAGCAATCGGGTCTGCCATCGCCAGATGCCCGTTGTTGTAGGTGTACTTGTAGTTACCCTCCACCACGAAGCGGTTGTCAGTGAACTCCAGACCTTCTTTGAGTGTCCTCTCGCTGACCACCTTTATCGGAAAGCCGTAAAGTTCCCCGACAGCCTTGTACAGTCCACCAGTCGTGGCGTTCTTGGCGATTTCCTGCAAACGCTTACCGATGACCTTCTCATCCGTTGAATCCACGCCGTCCACCTTGACAAGATTAAGGCGGCTGCCTTCCTTATCAGTCTGCACAACGGAAAGAAAACGGTTCCAGTCTTCCGTCATGGCTTCGATGAAAGCCGTGTTGTTGCGCAGTTCTCCCGTCTTGGATTCCAGCTTGAACTCCGAATCGCGCTTGCCCTTGCCCCACGACTTGCGTTCCCCTTCGAGCGAGGCGATACGCTTCTCTAATTTCGCCTTATCCAAAAGGTCGGTATTGCCGGAGAGCAACGCCATATACTCCGAGAAGTTCATACCCGATTTTTCGTCCATTGCACCCTCGTCTATGGTACGTACGCCCATCGCTCCACTTTTGAGCTGCGATATGAACGTCTGCTTGCAGTGCAGCAGATTGAACTTGTAGCTGTCCAGCGACTTTTCCACCGCGTAGATGATGACATCCACGTTGTTCTCGGCAAAATGCTTGGCAATCTCGTTCCCGGCTCTAACACCCCGTCCGTCACGCTGTTGCAGGTCGGACGGTCGATCGGGTAGGTCAAGGGCATTACTGCCCTCTTCCCCCCTCAGAACCGTAC
>ERZ1026961.715-NODE-715-length-17439-cov-11.947998_pt1 | contig 17439 bp, 10 predicted proteins | sample MGYA00519298_ERZ1026961 | MGnify/ENA primary metagenome ERZ1026961 (study PRJEB26926, sample SAMN06164515) | human gut metagenome | biome: ENVO:00009003; feature: ENVO:2100002; material: ENVO:00002003 | host: Homo sapiens | place: USA | collected 2012 ...
CTAGTCTCGTGGGCTCGGAGATGTGTATAAGAGACAGCATAAGATGTAGGTATTTTGCTCTATATCCGGTTAAAACAACTAAATCCGGTTGCTTCTTATTGTAATTAGTGCTACTTTCGCAAATCTATATTAAAACGCTTTTGGAGAAGTTACGGAATATATTGAAATGGTTCCTTCCTTTATTATTTATCGCATATTTAGGAGGTATTACACTATTTACTCACTCGCATGTGGTAAATGGGGTAATTATTGTACATTCCCACCCGTTCAAAGGTGAACATAGCCATACGGAAGCACAGGTTGAAACGATATTCTTCCTTTCTTCTTTTGTAGCTTCTTCTCTACCGGCTATTCTTTTTGTCGCATCGGCTTTCCTTATTTTATTGCGTGTACTGAGTGTTCCAGCTGTAGAACATACCAAGTGCGTGCGAGTTCGTTGCGGCATCAGTCTGCGTGCACCACCTGTAGTTCATTGACAATAGGAATTCCCCTTATTAAAATCCATTAAAAATTAGAACTACATGAAAAAATATATCTTTTTCGTGGTGGGAGTGATGTGTACATTGCTCTCCCACACCGCTTATGCAATTGATTTAAATAAATCTGACGCCAATATCATTGGCCACGTATTAGAGAAAAAAACAGGAGAACACCTTCCTTATATGACAGTAGCCCTGAAAGGGACCACTATCGGAACTATGACCGATGGTACCGGACATTATTTTCTGAAGAACCTTCCGGAAGGTGAGTTCATACTCTCCGTCAGTGCGGTAGGTTATAAACCACAAGAACGAAAAGTAACCCTTAAACGAGGCAAGACGCTGGAAGAAAACTTCGAACTGGAAGAAGATATGGTAGCCTTGGACGGCGTAGTTGTTACAGCCAATCGTAATGAAACCGCTCGCCGACTGGCACCTACCTTGGTAAAAGTTGTTACTCCGAAACTATTCGACATGACCAATTCGCATACCTTGTCGCAAGGTCTCGTCTTCCAGCCGGGCGTGCGTGTAGAAAATGATTGCCAGAATTGTGGTTACTCACAGGTACGTATCAATGGTATGGACGGGAAATATACACAGATACTGATTGATTCCCGTCCCATTTTTTCTGCACTGGCGGGTGTTTACGGTTTGGAGCAGATTCCCGCTAATATGATAGAGCGTGTGGAAGTGGTACGTGGAGGCGGTTCGGCTCTTTTCGGCTCTTCGGCCATTGCCGGAACAGTGAATATCATTACGAAAGAACCTCTCCGCAACTCAGGTTCGTTTGCCCACTCTATCTCCAATTTTGATGGCTCCGGTTCGTTTGACAATAATACTACGCTTAACCTTTCCCTGGTATCTTCGGATAACAAAATGGGAGCTTACATCTACGGGCAGAACCGCCACCGTTCGGCATGGGATTCCAACGGTGACGGTTTTTCCGAATTACCCAAATTGAAGAACCAGACAGTAGGCGTGAACGCTTATTATAGGCTGAGCCCCTATTCCAAGTTGAATCTGGAATATCATCACATGGAAGAATTCCGTCGTGGCGGTAACCGCTTTGATCTGCCGCCTCACATTGCCGAAGATGCCAATCTGAATGGTTCCGGCGAACCCGGGCTGGTGGAGCAGATTGAACATTCCATCAATACGGGCGGCTTGAAGTTCAGTGCCTTCTCCAAGGATCAGAAGCATGCGTTCAATGCATACGCCTCTGCCCAGCATATCGTGCGCGACAGTTATTACAGTGCCTATGGGCATACCACCGATTTCACCGGTGTATTGGGCGTTCAGTATATCTATCATTTTGATAAGCTCTTTTTTATGCCTTCCGACTTGACGGGTGGGGTAGAATTTAATCATGATAATCTGGACGACAAAGCAACGGATATGCAAAAATACCGGGATGCCGCTTTGGCGGAAGATCCCACCGCAACAGGAGACCGTCTGCAACAGTTGATTGATAAATATACACCCGATCCCTTGAAACAGATTGTGAACATTGCGAGTGCCTATGTGCAGAATGAATGGAAAAGCGAGCAGTGGAGTTTTCTGATAGGCGGACGTCTGGACAAGAATAGCATTATGAGCAAAGCCATTTTCAGTCCCCGTGCCAATATCCGCTACAACCCTACGCAGGACATAAATATCCGTTTCAGTTATGCTGAGGGTTTCCGTGCTCCGCAGGCTTTCGACGAAGACTTACATATAAGTAATGTGGGAGGCGAGTTGATTTCCATCGTTCGTGCTAAGGATCTGAAAGAAGAACGTTCGCGCAGTGTGAACGCTTCGATGGACTGGTATCATTACTTCGGTGATTTCCAGGCAAATTTGCTGATAGAAGGTTTCTTCACGAAACTCTCCGATCCATTTGTACTGACAGCACCGGTAGAAGATCCGAAAGGTAGTGGATATCTGATACAAACCCGTGTCAACGGTTCCGGTGCAAAGGTGTATGGTGGTACATTGGAAGGAAAGATCGCCTGGCGTGATAAAATCCAGTTGCAGGCGGGACTGACCGTGCAACGCAGTCTGTACGATTCTCCCGAGGAGTGGAGTGCAGACAAGGAACATTTGTCGGATGAAGAACGCCATAGCGACCGGATATTGCGTACTCCCGATGTTTATGGTTACTTTACTGCCACTTTCAATCCTACAAAAGCATTGTCAGTAGCCCTGAACGGTAATTATACCGGGCGAATGTATGTGCCTCATCTGATGTCTGAAGTAGATGGTACGGCAGACCTGTTGGTGAAGAGCCCGGATTTCTTCGAACTGGGTGCCAAGGTAGCTTATGATATAGATTTTTCCGGTATGTGCCTGCAATTCAATGTGGGAGTACAGAATATCTTCAACTCCTATCAGAAAGATTTTGATAAAGGAGCCACCCGCGATTCCGGTTACATTTATGGTCCGGGAGCGCCTCGTTCCTACTTTGCGGGAGTCAAGCTTAGTTTTTAGTGCCCGGCGGGTTTGCCTTGTATTGCCTTTTTATGTTACCTTTGAAGAAGATAAGCTGCATCTCAGCATAACTTTTTCATGCAAGCATGAAAGTTATGCATTCGATTTGCATTACCTTTGCGGACATAAAATAATTTGGCACATGGATTTACCCGTATCTTTTGCAGACCGTACCCGTCTCCTCCTGGGAGATGAAGAATATAATAAACTGGCTGACGCCTTAAATGGCGAACAGCCCGTAAGCATACGACTGAATGAAGAAAAACTACCCGATTCTTCATTCAGTCTTTTTCATACCTCTTCCGGGCGTGTGCCCTGGTCTTCCACAGGATTTTATCTCGACCGTCGGTTGACGTTTACCTTCGATCCGTTGTTTCATGCCGGATGCTATTATGTACAGGAGGCATCTTCCATGTTTGTGGAGCAAGCATTAAAGCAATATATCGGTGAAACGCCTTCCGTGATGCTTGACCTTTGCGCCGCTCCCGGTGGAAAATCTACCCATGCCCGCAGTATATTGCCTGCAGGCAGCCTGTTGGTAGCAAATGAAGTGATCCGTAACCGTTCGCAAATCCTGGCGGAGAATCTGACGAAGTGGGGGCATCCCGGTGTCGTGGTAACCAATAACGATCCGGCAGACTTTGCTGATCTGGAAGGCTTCTTCGATGTCATATTGACCGATGTTCCCTGTTCCGGTGAAGGTATGTTCCGTAAAGATCCCGTTGCCGTCAGCGAATGGAGTCCGGAGAATGTGGAAATCTGCTGGCAACGTCAGCGACGTATCATCTCCGATATATGGCCCAGTCTGAAACCCGGTGGATTGCTTATCTATAGCACTTGCACGTATAATACGCAGGAAGATGAAGAAAATATCCGCTGGATGCGTGATGAATTCGGTGCAGAGATACTTCCGGTAGATGCTCCGGCAGCGTGGAACATTACCGGAAACTTGCTTGCTGGTGAAGATTTTCCTGTATATCGTTTTCTGCCTCACCGTACAAAGGGTGAGGGCTTTTTCCTTGCCGTACTTCGTAAACCGGAAGGAGAGACGGTACGAATCCGTTACAAATCCACTGTTTCCCAAGGAAAGAAGAAAGCTGGTGCCTCAGCATCTAAAACTAATGCCGGAGCATCTAAGGAACAATTATTGGCCGCCCGTGCCTGGCTCCTTTCGGCAGACGACTATGAGATTTCTGCAAATGGAATGAATATTGTGGCTTTCCCTAAAGAATATATATCCGGATTGTCCGTCCTCCAACAATCTCTTCGTGTCATTCAGGCAGGCGTTACCCTTGCCGAAGTGAAAGGCAAGGACCTGATTCCCAATCATGCCCTTGCTATGAGCACTGTGCAGGCTTCCGATGTTTTTCCTCGTGAAGAAATTTCGTATGAACAGGCTATTGCCTATTTGCGTAAGGAAGCTATTGTGCTTCCCGGTACTGCTCCACGCGGTTATGTGCTGTTGACGTATAAGAATGTTCCTTTAGGTTTTGTGAAAAATATCGGTAACCGGGCTAATAATCTTTATCCGCAGGAGTGGCGTATCCGAAGTGGATACCTGCCGGATGAGATACTGGTGATGAAATAAAGAAATCATCCGGAATTTCAGTTGCGTGAGTTGGAAGTAGCAAATGCCCTTCCTCACTCTGTGTTTTTAGCATCTATATATCGGTGGTGTTGGATATATAGATGCAATACATTGGATATATAGATACAACACGTTGGACATATAGATGTTGCACATCCAATATATAGATACTCCCCGTCTGATATATACAGCTAATTCCCGGGAAAGTTTTAACTCATGCACTAGAAGTTTCAGATGAACCAAGTTTAAATACCTTGTTTGGGCTTCCAGATCTTTCAGCCCTCACCGGATTTTCCTCGTTCATTGGTCTTTCGGCTGAAACTTCTTTTTACTTTTTTGTAAGATAATAGAAAAACATCATCTTTTCAGCTTACAAGAAGTTGGGAGTTTGTCAACAGGAAGTTAACTTCTTGTCGGTAAACTCCCAACTTCTTGTAAACAAAGAATTAATATTTTGTATTCTTTTGATTATCAGAAATAAAGCGTTAGTTGAAATCAGTGCGTTTGTATATAAATATCATTGCTTTTGTCAGACATTGGCAAGTAGTTGTTCGAAAGAGTGGAATTTGTATTCCTTTCCTTTATGCAGTCTGAAATCTTCGGCAGACAATACCTGTAAGTATGGCAAATCGACCGTCCCTGACGTAGAAATGGGAGAACAAGCATAGCCATGCCGGTTGAGTGCATTTGTTGTCCAGTGCAGCAATACTTCATCATTGGCTTCCACAATGATACAGCGGTTACTATCCACTTTGGGATAATATACTCCGTGCGCATAATCAAACCGGATATCGTTGCAGGAAAACAAGCCGTCCATCCGGTGACTTAGAATCATATCTTCCGTTACTCCACATTGCAGTCCGTTTTCTTTTGAAAGTAACCAAAGTTTATCTGCCAGTACCAATGCCTGCTCTATGTCATGGGTGGAAAGCAGGATTGCTTTCTTTTGTTCCACTGCCAGGTGATGAAGCAAAGTCATAATTTCGATGCGACTCACTACATCCAGGAAAGCTGTCGGTTCATCCAGCAGAATGAGCGGACATTCCTGTACCAATGCTTTGGCAATCATGACCTTCTGTCGTTCCCCATCTGATAGCTCTGCAGTATAACTGTGTGCTTTATGACTGATGCTTACAGCTTCCAGAGCCTCTTCAATGATGGAGTGATCCGTTTTGTTCAATCTGCCGAAGAATCCCGTATGAGGTTGTCGTCCCAGAGCTACCAACTCATATACAGTCAGTCCGCCTGCTTGTGTCTTGTCTGTCAGTACTACTCCGATGGTACGTGAACGTTCTTTTTCGGAATAGGCAGACAATGGCTTTTCCTGTACAAATAATTCTCCTGACAAGGCCGGTTGCGAAGCCGCCAAAGTGCGGAGCAGAGTTGATTTACCGGTTCCATTAGCTCCCAGGAGGCAGGTCAGTTCTCCGGGATAGAGCCGGAAGGAGAGATGTTCATGTATCCGTTTCTCTTGCTTTCCCTGGCGGTAGCCGATGCATAAATCGTTTGCGGTGATAACAGCTTTCTCCATCAGTTGAAGTATTGTATTTTACGTTGGTTGACAATGACATAAATGATAACAGGCGCTCCCAGCACAGGGGTTACCGCATTGAGGGGAATAATACCTGCTTCACCCGGAAGGATGCAGATCAGATTGCAGAGCAAGGCAATTACACCACCCGTCAGCAAAGTGATGGGAAGCAGTGAATTGTGATTGGACGTACCCAGCATCAGGCGGGAGATATGTGGAACGGCCAGACCGATGAAAGCAACTGGTCCGCAGAAGGCGGTGGTGACGGCTGTCAGTAGTCCGGTGGCAATCAGTAACAGATTTCTTGTGCGACGGATGTTTACTCCTAAGTTTTCAGCATAGCGCGTACCCAACAGCAAGGCATTCAAGGGTTTGATAAGCAGGATGGAAAGTAACAAACCTGCCAGACAGAAAATGGAGAAATAGGGGAGTTGTTGCAATGAGACACCTCCGAAGTTCCCCATGCCCCATATCATATAAGAATGTACCCCTTCGGCAGTAGCAAAGAAATTAAGTAATGAAATAGCGGACGAAGTGATATAACCGATCATGATACCCGTAATCAGCAGCATGATGTTGCTTTTTATCAGTGTCGAAAAGAAAAGGATAAGTCCCATTACCACCATCGACCCGATGAAGGCACCGAGTATCACGGAAAAGAAACCGGATAAGGTAAATACTCCTGTAGCAATGCTTCCTCCACCGGCCAGCATCACCAATGCGACACCAAGACTTGCTCCTGAGTTAATGCCCAGGATGGATGGACCTGCCAGTGGGTTGTTGAATGCCGTTTGTAGCATCAGTCCCGAAGCTGCGAGTGCGGCACCACATAGTAATGCCGTGACGGCTTGCGGCAGACGGGACTCCCAGATAATAAAAGCCCAGCTGGTTTTTTCTACTTCATTTCCTATGAGAGTATTCCACACAGCTCCGGCAGGGATATTGATTGAACCGAACCAGAGATTCGCAGCCATCAATACGAGAATGAGGACCGACAGTGCTATGCCATATATATATCCTTTTGCTTTCGTTCTTATCATCAGTTCTATTCTGATAGTTTTTTGTAATACCTCAGCTCATAGCCTTCCAACAGTGAAGGGTGAAATATTTTAATCAAATCTTTCAATAACCAGTCCGGATGGAAAGGCGTTTCTTCGTAAAAAGGAACCCGGTTGGTATTACATCCGTAGATGTTCCGTTCCTTGAAAGCACGGAAACCTGCATAAGGGGCAAATTCTTTTTCCAGTTCCTTGTATGTTTTATCTATAGGTTGGTTATAGCGTATCAGCCAGAAATCCGTTTGCTGACCTTTCTCAAAGATAACTTCGAAAGGATAGGGGAGCGAGCCGCTATGTGTATCTTCTCTGAAAATATAGTTGGCGCCTGCATCAGCGTATAGCCTGGCAATGGTGCTGTTGCCACCCGGAGTGTACCAGGTAGAGCTTGTTTTCAAATCACACATCACGGAGGGAGCAAAGGAGATGGGTTTTACTAATTCCTGTAAATCCTTATAGCTTCTTTCTACCGAAGCAAACATAGCATCTGCTTCCGCTTTTTTACCAAATAGTAGACCGTAGAAACGCATCCATTCGGCACGTCCCAATGAAGAGGTTTCCATATAGTCGGCACATTCAATGATGGGTACATTCAACTTTTCCACACGCCCGTATCCGCCGCTGTTTTCAAAAGGAGAAAGTAGAATGGCATCGGGGTGCAGGTCTATGATTCTTTCGATATTGGGGTTCATGCCATCACCTACATCGGTGATGGTTCCGTTTCGGCATCCTTCCTCGATTTCCGGCAGTTTGATGTACTTCAAGTCGCATACGCCACCAATACTATTTAAAGCACCGAGGTCTTTCAGCAAGCTGCAATGAACGGATGAGTAGATGACTGCTTTACTAAGTGGGGTGCGGACAAGAGTACCTTGAGGCAGTTCTTGGGGTAACGGCTGCTTTTTGTCTACTAATACATAGGTGTGTAATATCTTTGTTGTATCCCAGGGATTGCGTAGCTGTGCAACGATGTAATCTTCGTAATCTATCAGAGAGAGATTAGAAGAATAGTGCAGCGGGATGCTGTCTCCTTGTGCAGAGCCGGAAACAGTGCTGCTCTTTCCGCCGCAGGCGGAAAGAAATAACACTGTCACCCAAAGGGTTATAAAGACAGAAATTTGTTTCATTGTAAGAAAATCATTTTGCTTGGGTTGATACCTCCACAATCAAACTTTTCAGCAAAAGTTCCATCTTTCTTAAAACGGTAAATATCACCATTGGAAACATAGTCAGAAGTACTGATATAGAATTCTCCCGTTTCAGGGTCGATATTAAAACCATATATACTTGATGATAATAATTCCTGAGGGGCATTCTTTAAGAAATTTCCTTCGGTAAGTTTATGTGTTTTTGTATTATAAGTGGAAAAACTATGCTCGTATCCGTCACTTTTCCAGTCAGAATAAATGAGAAAAATCGTATCATCATGTTCTGCAAAGGCTGATGCTACTGCTATTGATTCCACAGTATCATCCGATTTTATGCGCTGGAAGGTGTAGCCTTCACCCAATACATTGGTCCAGATACCCCATGATAAAAGGTAGACTTCATCATTTGATTCAAGTATGCGATTGGGATTTTTTACAACGGGTATATCTTTTTCTTTTTTGAAAGTATTCAGGTCGATTACAGAAACATCTGTTCCTTCCCCATATCCGGAATTCGCTACATATAGTTTGCCTTCATTTTCAACAATCTGTTCCGGGTTGGCATTGACATCGACATAAGCTTCTATTTTCATAGTGCGAGAATCAATACGTGCAACCTTTCCACTCCAAAGTGTAACGTAGATTTTGCCGTCTTTAGCTGCCATGTATCGTGGTTGACCATCAGAACTACTGAATGAAAGGCGTGCTTCTTCCACTGCCGCAGCGTTCAGTTTCAGCAATAGGCTTGAGCCGGACACAATGACATAAATATTGTCCTCATATTCTAATATATCCTGGCCAGTGTCTCCCAACTGTTTTTCATTTTGCTTAAAATAGATGTTGGCAATAAAATTATTATTGCTGTCATTAGCATCTCTATTAGGGGCATAAAAGGCAATGCCTGCATTGTTGTTATCAGCTTTTCCTTCATTCAGGATGAACATTCGTCGTTGTGGTAATTCTACTTTAGTACCTTCATCGTTCCATGGGGCATCGTCATCATCGCTACAAGAGGTGAATGTTACAGAGATTGCGAGCATACAAAGAGTACTGAATAATAAGCTTCTTACTTTCATGTTTTGTTTTTTTAGGTTGTAATTAATTAGAAAAATAGGCTACCCGTTATCCGAAATGAGCGTCCCGGCATTGGGTAATATTTGATAATATCATATTGTTTATTTGTCAGGTTTATTAGTTCGGCTTGGAGGCGAAGTCTGCATTTTCTTAGTTGGAATACGCGGGATGCTGACAGGGTATGCTCCGTATATCCATCAATGCGATTTTCTTGTATGTTCTGTGGCAGGCTGTATCGGTCGCTTACACAAGTTAAGGCATAACCTATATTTATCCAGGAGCTTTCTGCAAGTATGGAAGCATTGCCACTATGTAGAGGAGTATAAGGAATCTGGTCTTTATAATTCTTACTGCTTGATGAAGTTACGTCAATAGCTTTCTGATAGGTATAATTGCCTGTTATTGATAAATCAATATTACGGTGGATCGGGATAGAGGTACGTAAAGTTATATCTGCCCCGGTGATATGTACTTTCCCCAAATTCATCATCTTCCAGACATAGGTTGTGGGTAAGGCGACAATTTTATCATTTACTTCATTAAAATATCCATCAACAGTTAGCATTACGTAATTAGTGAAAGAGAATGGAGTACCACTCCAGGTAATACCTATATTGTATTCGCGTGCCTTTTCAGGTCGTAGGTCAGTATTGCCCATACGTTGATAATAAAGGTCATTGAAAGTTGGTACGCGGAAAGTGTCTTTGTACATTAATCGCAGAAAGAGGGAGTACTTCTCCCAAGGGCGATATATAAATGAAAGGGTAGGACTGAAACGAGAACGATTATCAGGGCGGTTGCCTGATTTCACATCCTCGGCAATCAGCGTATGTACTAATGTTCCTGTGGCTGTAAGCCCTTTCCATTGATAGCGTAAATTAAATGCAGATAACCATGTATATCGTGTTGGATTAGGATTGTTGGGCAAATTATTATCTAGTGTATTAAGTACAAGGTCATTTGCCCATGAAGTAGAAAATGTACTGCAAGGCTGCCATTGTGTAGTAGCTGATAGATAATATTCTTGCTGCTTGTTAATGTCTGTTTGTCTACCTCCTTCATATTTCACGTCTGTATCTTCATATTTATTCCACGAATAGTTATATTTAGCTTGGCCCTGCAAGGTCCATTCCGAGGTAATGTCTTTTAGGTATCGGGCTTGTATGAAGATATTTCTGTCCCATAAACGCTCATTGGCTTGATCATTGTAGAGAATTACTGAACCTGGCAATCCACGTTCTGAATCGAAATAATATGCTTTTATGTTCAGTTGGCTACTATCTTTCAATGTATGAAACAGATTTGCTTCTGTGTGCCATGATTTTATATCAGAATTTTTTCTTTTTTCATTCGTAGTATATTTGCCGTTTATTAATTTAAAAGGATAATTTCCATCTGCTTGTAGATAATTACTATTCAAGGTATAACAGGTTCGTTGTGTTATACGTTGTCCCCATGTGAGAGAGGGATTTATTAAGCCAAAGGAACCACTTTTAATTTGTCCTTTGAAGGTATATGCTTTGTCCGTTCCTTCTAAAGGATTTTTACTGTATATAGAAAGTATTCCTGCTGAAGCGAAAAGCCGTGCAGGTTGCAGTAAATCATGATTTTGCCCAACAGACAGAGATAACATGTCTATATCATCCAATGCAAAACGTCCTATATCTATTTGTCCCGCTTGGGTGTTGCTCACAGCCACTCCATCGTAGACTACTGCTGTGTGTGTAGCGCCAAGGCTTCGGACGGAAACAGTCTTTAATCCTCCTATACCACCATAATCTTTTACATTGGATCCGGCAAAACGGCGAACAGCATCAGCTATATTCTGAAGTCCGAGATTTTCTAATTCGTTTTTTTCAAGTACTTGTATGGGCATCGCTACAGATATACGTTGGGGTACACGTCGCCCCTTTATTCCCACTTCCGGAATGGCATGTACCTTTCCTGTAATGGAGTCTCCCGCCTGCTGTGCCTGTAAATTGACACAAAGGCAGCATGTGAAACAATATAAACAAAACCGTAGCCAGATGCATCGGCATGGATTATCTTTGATCATAACAAATAGCTGTAAAAATATAAGTATCTCATGCCCTTTCCTCGAAGGCATAAAATTTGATAGGTTTTGCAGGTCTTCTGACTTACTCCGGATTTACCGCCTTCCCACCGTGCGAATACCGGCAGTGGCATAGGTGATTGGTAAATCCTTGACAATGAGTTTACAGCAGCGGGACTGTTTGGGAGTTACACCCAATTCCCTTTTCATGAAGCATACCGAAAGGCATACTTCAACAAAACCGAAAGGCAAAGATAGGAAAGATTTATGTTTTATTTATTATAGGATGCAGTATTTCATAAATTTATGCATTTATTCTAACAGAGTAACTTAATAGAAAACTAATACTATAATGCTTATGCTAAAGAAAACTATTGCTGCGCTAAGCCTACTCAGTATCCTTGCAGCCTGTCAGAATGATGAGAATCCTTCTCAACCGGAACCTAAACCACGTCAAGACATCAATCTTACCCGTGCGGAACAAGAGTTTATGGACAAAGGTACAGACTTTGCTTTCCGTTTCTTCGATCAGGTGTGCAGTACCGAAAAAGAAAAACCGAATGTTTTTGTGTCTCCATTGAGTGCATCACTTTGTTTATCCATGATTACGAACGGGGCTACTGATAATACGCTTGCTGAGATGCAGAATGTATTAGGATTCCCTGCCAATACTTTCTCTCTTGATGATCTGAACAACTATAATCAAAAGTTAACTTCAGCTTTGTTGGATTTGGACAATACAACTCAACTCGGAATAGCTAATTCTATCTGGATAGAGGAAGGTTTTAAGGTTTATGACTCTTTTGTTGATGTAAATAAGAAAATGTACGATGCTCAGGTGCAAGAACTTGATTTCACATCTCCGACCGCCAAAGATGTGATAAACCAATGGTGCGCCACTCAGACTAATAATTGCATAAAAGAGGTTATTCAGGAAATACCTGCGGATGCTCGTATGTATCTGATTAATGCACTCTATTTTAAAGGTATCTGGAAAAGCCAGTTTGATAAGTCGGCTACTGGACAGGATAACTTTACCAATGTTGACGGCAGTCAGCAGAAAGTAGCTATGATGAACCAGACCGCAACGTTCAGTTACACCCAGACTGATGATTTCTCTATTGCGGAATTACCCTATGGCAATGAAGCTTTTAGTATGGTGATACTGTTGCCATCCGGAGATAAGACCTTGGATGAAAGCTTATCCAGCCTGAATTATGAGAATTGGAAACAGTGGAGTAAGAATATGGTAGGAAAAGAGTTACAAATTAAACTTCCTCGTTTTAAAGTAGAATATGACAAAGAGCTGGAAGAGGACATGATAGCTATGGGGATGAAAGATGCTTTCGATGCTTATAAAGCAAAGTTTGCCAATATGTCCGGTGCAGAACTATATATTGGCCTTCTGCAACAGTTTACTTATATAAATGTGGATGAGGAAGGTACCGAAGCGGCTGCGGTTACAGTAGGAGGAATGTTTGATAATGCTGTCGGTTTTCCTTCTCCTGTTCCCTTCTTTGTGAATCGTCCTTTTGCCTTTATGATTAAGGAAAAGAGTACGGGAGCCATCCTCTTTATGGGAAAGATTACAGAACTATAGTTTGGTATTTATAAAGAAAGCGAAGAATCAACTCCTTCAATTGTGGGAGCCGATTCTTCGCTTTACTTTTATGATACAAGAATAATATTCTTATAGCTTACTCTTGTATATCTGTGCCATTACCTTCTGATACTGATTTTCCAATTGAAGTAGATTCTGCTTACTTTGATAAATCACAGAAACTTCTACAAAATATTCTATCACACTGATTTGTCCACCGGTGAGAGCTTGCTTCAGTAATGCAAGATCTTGTTGTGAACTGAATGCCTCCCTGTATTCCTGAATGGAAGTCTGCAATGATTGTGCTTCGCTGTATAGTTTTGCCAAGGCTGCTTCGGCTTGGAAAGCAGCGTTCTCTTTCTGATAATCGAGGTTCAGAGATTGCGCTTTGGCTATTTTAACCTTATTGCGATTTTCAAACAGCGGGAAGGAAAAGCCTACTACAACTCCATTGAATGGAGTACCGGACTCTGTATTACGGCGATATCCAAGTTCCAATTTAGGTAACCAGCCTTGTTTGCTTGCAGAAATCTGTTTGCGGGCGGCAGCACTTTCACTGCTTAATGACAGCAAAGTCTGATCGGCTGCCAACACTTCCGAACGTAACTGTTCATAGTTAGTAGGAAGAAGCGGCAATGGATAGTCGTTGATGGAGCGGAAACTGCTCAGCTCATTATCTTGCAAAGACTGGTCTCCGTTGAGTGCAAGGAGAGATTTCCAGGCGTTATCAAGCGCAGTCTGATTGGTACGGAATTCTGTGCGTACATTCAGTAACTCCAGATTGATCTTATTTGTTTCCAATACATTGGCATCACCTGTCTCCAGACGTTTCTTATAGTATGCAGAGAGTTCCTCAGCCTGTTTCATACGTTCATTCAGAATCACTTGCTGGTGCTGCAACATGATGATGTCGAAACAAAGCTCTTTAGCTTGCAATAACAGTTGTTGACGGAAGGCGGCAGACTGCGCATCAAGCGCACCGGTTTTGAGCCGGTTTACTTTTCCGCGTGTAGCATACAAGGTCGGGAAATCAAAGCTCTGAGAAACAACAAGTTCACCTATCGTCTCACTCTTATCTTCCGATCCCCACAGATGGGCATACGAGAGAGTGGGATCAGGCAAATTGTTTTCCGACTTGTTCTCCAATTTCTGTGAAGTGATGAGTTGCGCATTGGCCTGCAACTCCTTATTGTTTGCTTCAATACGGTGCAGCACTTCGTCTATGCCGACCGATTGGGCACGCATTCCCGCATATAGGAAAAAAGTGATAAAACTAAATATGAGAATTCGTTTCATTGTTTGATATTGTTAATGGTTGTTTTTAGGGTGCATCATCAGATAAACAATCGGAATGATGAAACCGTTCAGGAACGTGGAAGTTAAAAGACCACCAAGGATAACTTTCGCCATCGGACTTTGAATTTCATTACCCGGCAAATCTCCTCCCAGTGCCAATGGAATAAGAGCGAGAGCCGAAGACAATGCTGTCATCAAAATCGGATTCAAACGGTCCATTGAGCCACGGATTACGCTATCGTACACGTTTATTCCCTCTTCCTGTTGTAAATGGTTGTAGTGGCTGATCAGTAACATACCGTTTCGGGTGGCGATACCGAATAGTGAAATAAAACCGATAATAGCCGGAATACTCACCTCTCCCGTTGTCATCAACAAAGCAAACACACCACCGATCAATGCAAGCGGCAGGTTGATAAGTATGATTGCACTCTCTTTTACACTACGGAATTCATGATAAAGCAGTAAGAAGATCACCGCAATACTCATTAATGATGTGAGTAACAAGGTGCGGCTTGCTGCCTGTTCACTCTCAAATTGGCCACCGTATTCCAGATGATACCCTTCGGGCAATTTAATATCCTTGTCCACACGGGCCTGAATATCATTCACCACACTGCGCAGGTCGCGGTCGGCAACATTGGCAGAGATTACGATTTTTCGCTTCACGTTCTCGCGGCTGATCGTATTCGGTCCCATGGCAGAACGCACTTCTGCGATGTAGTTCAAAGGTATTTTCTTTCCGTCACTGGTATCTATCATCAAGTTGCGTATCTTCTCCATTTCGTCGCGAAGATCATCACGTACACGTACGGTAAGGTCGAAGCTTTTACCTTTCTCGTATACCTGTGATACGGTTTCACCAGCAAGACATACATTCACGAACTCAGAGAATTCCGGTAATGAGATACCGAACTTAGCCAACATTTCCCGCTTGGGCGAAATGATAAGCTGAGGACGTTCTATTTGTTGTTCCACATTCAGGTCGGCAATACCCGGAATATCCTGGATGGCACCTTTGATTTCATTACCCAAGGTAAACATACGGTTCAGGTCGTCACCAAACAGTTTAATTGCGATGTTGGCTTTCGTACCACTGAGCATAGCATCGATACGGTGGCTGATAGGCTGGCCGATTTCCACATTTGCTCCTACGATAGTACCTAACTTCTCGCGTACTTCGGCAACCAACTCACTACGTGAACGTTCTTTCAATTCGAACGGAGCTTCTATTTCCGAAACATTCACACCAAGTGCATGCTCGTCCAGTTCGGCACGTCCGGTCTTGCGGGCAACGGTTTGTATTTCGGGAATGCTGAGTAGCAATTCCTCTGCACGGTGTCCCATCTTGTCACTTTCTTCTAATGAGATGCCTGGTAAAGAAGATATGTTAATCGTAAACGAACCTTCGTTGAAAGGTGGCAGGAACGAACGTCCCAATGTGAAGAAACATACCAGAGCAACTACGAACAAACCGATTGTACTGCCCAGTACGATCTTCTTATGTCCCAGTACAAATGCCAATGCAGCACCATACCACTGTTTCATCTTGCGTGCTACGAACGAGTCGCTGCTCTCTTTCCGTTCCTTCTTCTTGTCTCTTCCTAAAAGATAGGAGCAAAGTACTGGTGTAACTGTCAATGCCACTACCGTAGAAGCTGCCAGTGCTACAATGAATGCAATACCCAGTGGAACCAGCATGCGGCCTTCCATACCGGTGAGGAAGAACAGTGGTACGAAACTGACTACGATAATCAGCGTAGAATTCAGAATAGGCATACGTACTTCTTTCGATGCGTTGAATACTACTTCCAGTATGGAAAGGCGTTCTTCCACAGGCTTCAACTTATTCTCGTGGAGTCGTTTATATACGTTCTCCACGTCCACAATGGCATCATCCACCAGCGAACCGATAGCGATGGCAAGTCCACCGAGACTCATTGTATTAATTGTGAAGCCCATATAATGCAGCGTTACCAGTGAAGTAATCAATGAAAGCGGTAGTGTAACCAATGAGATCACCGTTGTACGTACATTCGCAAGGAATAGGAATAGGACAATCACAACGAAGATACCTCCTTCAAACAAGGACTTCTGTACGTTTCCAATAGAGCTTTCGATAAAGCGGCTCTGGCGGAAGATGTCTGTGCTGACTTTTACATCCGGTGGCAGGTTCTTCTGCAAGTCTTTTAAAGATGCTTCTAATTTATCCGTTAATTCCAGTGTGCTGGTGGCTGGTTGCTTGGTTACTGTTAACAGTACGGCGGATTTACCCCGTTCGGATGCTGTACCCAGTTTGGGTAACTTTGCTCCGATATGTACATCTGCAATGTCTTCCAGTAAGATAGGAGCATTTCCCGAAGCGGTTCCACCACGTACTACGGTACGTGCCAGTTGATCTACACGGTCGGTAGAAAGTACTCCACGCACAATGTATTCATTACCATATTCATATAACACGCCACCGTTTGCGTTCAGATTCATTTCGCGGGTTACAGTCATGATTTCATTCAGCGTAACGCCGTAATGCCGCATCCGTTCCGGGTCTAATTGTATCTGATATTCCTTTATATCACCGCCAAGTACTGCTACCTGTGCCACACCGCCCGTAGAGAGCAAACGCGGCCGGATGGTCCAGTCGGCTATTGTACGCAGGTCGAGCATGGAGGTAGAGTCGGCCGTCAATCCGATAATCAGCATTTCACCCAGAATGGATGATTGTGGGCCCAGCGTCGGTTTACCTACACCGGTAGGCAGGCTTTCACTTACGACGGCCAACTTTTCGCTGACAATCTGCCGGGCCAGATAAATATCCGTATCCCAATCGAATTCTACCCATACTACAGAGAAACCGTTGGTAGATGAAGAACGTACGCGGCGCACACCTGTTGCACCGTTCACTGCTGTTTCTACAGGAAATGTAACGAGTTGTTCCACTTCTTCTGCTGCCATGCCGTTTGCTTCGGTCATGATAACAACCGTAGGTGCATTGAGGTCAGGGAATACGTCCACTTCCGTGTTCATGGCGGTGTAGGTTCCGCCTATCAGTAACAACACCGAGGCTACAAGTACCAGGATGCGGTTATGAAGTGAGAAATGTATGATCTGTCTCTTATACACATCTCCGAGCCCACGAGACTAGGCATGAT
>ERZ1026961.756-NODE-756-length-16853-cov-8.901000_pt1 | contig 16853 bp, 10 predicted proteins | sample MGYA00519298_ERZ1026961 | MGnify/ENA primary metagenome ERZ1026961 (study PRJEB26926, sample SAMN06164515) | human gut metagenome | biome: ENVO:00009003; feature: ENVO:2100002; material: ENVO:00002003 | host: Homo sapiens | place: USA | collected 2012 ...
TGCCGCCAACGAAAGCAGCGGCAAGGAATACATATTCCGGTTGTTCTTCATCAAAGAATTTACGTACGGAAACGGCATCCAGCAAATCGAGTTCTTTGTGGGTTTTGCCAATGAGATTGGTATATCCTTTATCTTGCAGGTTTTTCCAGATGGCGGAGCCTACCAGACCACGGTGTCCGGCTACGTAGATTTTGGCGTTCTTGTCTAACATTATAGTTCTGATTTTTATATATTATTTTTCAAGTGATCTCAGATATAGCTTCTTCACAAACTTCATATCGTGTGCTGCCATGATTTTCACCAATTCTTCAAAACTGGTTTGTCTCGGGTTCCAGCCTAAAAGAGTTTTGGCCTTTGTCGGATTACCTAACAGCTGTTCCACTTCGGCAGGGCGGAAATATTTAGGATCTATTTCTACAAGCGTTTTTCCTGTTTGCACATCGATACCTTTTTCTTCTACGCCTTCACCTTCCCAGCGCAGTTCGATGCCTACTTCCTTGAAGGCAAGGGTGGCAAACTCGCGGACGGTATGCATTTCGCCTGTGGCTATCACGAAGTCTTCCGGTGTATCGTGCTGAAGAATCAGCCACATACATTCTACATAATCTTTCGCATATCCCCAGTCGCGACGTGCATCCAGATTACCCAGATACAGTTTGTCCTGGAAACCTTGGGCTATGCGGGCGGCGGCCAGCGTAATCTTACGGGTTACGAATGTTTCTCCTCTACGTTCGCTTTCGTGATTGAAAAGGATACCGTTTACGGCAAACATACCATAACTTTCGCGGTAGTTCTTTGTAATCCAGAAGCCGTATTGTTTGGCTACTCCGTATGGGCTGCGGGGATAGAAAGGAGTTGTTTCCGATTGGGGGACTTCCTGTACTTTACCGTAAAGTTCCGAAGTGGAGGCTTGGTAAATCTTTGTCTTTTTCTCCATGCCGAGGATGCGGACAGCTTCCAGCATACGCAGCGTGCCGATGGCATCTGCCTCTGCGGTGTATTCCGGTACGTCGAAAGATACTTTTACATGGCTTTGTGCAGCGAGGTTATATATTTCGTCCGGCTGTACCTGTTGGATGATGCGGATCAGCGAGCTGCTGTCCGTCATGTCACCGTAATGCAGGTTAATGGTGCGCTTTTGCTTCATGTCGCGTACCCATTCGTCGAAGTACAGATGTTCGATGCGCCCTGTATTGAATGAAGAAGAACGGCGGAGAATACCGTGCACTTCATATCCTTTCTGTAATAAGAATTCGGCGAGAAACGAACCGTCCTGACCTGTTATTCCGGAGATTAAAGCTGTTTTCATATTGTAGGCTTCTTTATTGATTATTTTTTGCGGGAGCAAAATTCGTTATTTTTTACGAGAATACAAAACTTATTGGCTTGTCACTTATATATCTTATCTACTATCAGTGCAATAGCCCCATCTCCCGTTACATTGCAGGCAGTACCGAAGCTATCCATTGCAATGTAGAGTGCGATCATCAGTGCCTGTGCCGATTCATCGAAACCGAGCATGGATTGCAGAATACCCAGAGATGCCATGATGGCACCACCGGGAACTCCCGGAGCGGCTACCATCGTGATTCCCAGCATGAAAATGAAACCGGCAAACAAGGGGAAATCAAAAGGCATGCCTTGCATCATCATCAGAGCAAGAGCGCATGCTACGATTTTCAGCGTGCTGCCGGATAAATGTATCGTGGCGCAAAGAGGGATAACAAACCCTGCAATATCAGAGGATACGCCGTTCTTCTTTGTCTGTTCCAGGGTAACAGGGATAGTGGCGGCAGAAGACTGTGTACCTAAAGCCGTGAAATAGGCGGGCAGCATCTTTCCTAACAATTTAAAAGGATTCCGGCGGACAAACAGCGCAGCGATACAATATTGAAATACCAGCAGGAAGATGTGCAGCAGGAAGATTACGCCGATAATCTTTATAAATATCATTAAGATAGAGAATACCTGTCCCGAATGTGTCATATTAAGGAATATGCCGAATATATAAATAGGAAGCAACGGCAGGATCACTGCACTGATCATACGGACAATGATATCCTGAAAATCACGTGCTGCATTCTTCAGTGTATCGTTTTTCAGTTGGGCAAGTCCCAGCCCTAAAGTGAAAGCCAGTACCAGTGCCGTCATCACATTCATGAGCGGTGGAATGGCGACTGAGAAAAACGGCAATATCCCTTGCGCTTCGCTGACCTCTTCCAGCGGGGCACCGGACTCTATCAGATGAGGAAATATAGTTACTCCTGTAAAGTAAGAGAGGAAACCGGAAAACAGGGTTGCCCCGTAAGCTATCAGTGCGGTAATCAACAGCAGTTTCCCGGCACCTTTACCGATGTCGGCAATAGCTACGGTAACCAGTCCCACAATAATCAGCGGTATGGAGAAATTCAGAAATTCGCTGAAAATACCGTTGAATGTAACGAACAGGCGTACCAATTCTCCGGGAAGAAAATTACCAAAAAGAATACCGAATGCGATGGCTATAAGGATACGCGGCAGTAAGCCGATATGTAGTTTTTTCATAAAACTGAATTTAAGTTTCTCCATTGAAATAGAGTTATGTTTGCAAAAGTACGATTTTTATTCGAAATTCATACGAACAAATGCCCTTGACATATTGTTTCCATTTCAATGAAACAATAACAAAAAAATGCAAGTTATGACAGAAAAAGGACAAAAGACTAATATCGGCTTAATCGGACTTGCCGTGATGGGGGAGAATTTAGCTTTGAATATGGCGGACAAGGGATGGCATGTGTCCGTGTTTAACCGTACTGTTCCGGGAGTGGAAGAAGGTGTGGTAGAACGCTTTATCAACGGTCGTGCCAAAGGGAAAAGTATTGAAGGATACACTGAAATTCCTGACTTTGTAGAGTCCATTTCCACCCCGCGTAAAATCATGATGATGGTGCGTGCCGGTAGTGCCGTAGATGAACTGATGGAACAACTCTTTCCGCATCTTTCTCCGGGAGATATCTTGATAGATGGAGGCAACTCAAACTATGAAGATACCAACCGTCGTGTGGCATTGGCCGAATCGAAAGGTTTCCGCTTTGTCGGTGCCGGTGTTTCGGGCGGTGAAGAAGGAGCGTTGAACGGTGCTTCTATTATGCCGGGCGGTTCCGTTACTGCCTGGGATGAAGTAAAACCCATCCTGCAAAGTATTGCTGCACGTGCTGCCGATGGTACTCCTTGCTGTGACTGGATTGGTCCGGCCGGCTCGGGACATTTCGTTAAAATGATACATAATGGTATCGAATACGGTGATATGCAGTTGATTGCCGAAGCCTACTGGGTGATGAAGAATCTTCTGCAACTGAATAATGAAGACATGGCTTCCGTTTTTGCCCACTGGAATGAGGGTAAGTTGCGTAGCTATCTGATAGAAATTACAGCCAATATTCTTCGGCATAAGGATAAAGCGGGCGGTTACCTGATTGACAAGATACTGGACACTGCCGGACAGAAAGGCACCGGTAAATGGTCCGTTATCAATGCAATGGAATTGGGTATGCCTCTGGGACTGATTGCAACGGCTGTTTTTGAGCGTAGTCTTTCAGCGCAGAAAAATCTGCGTGAGGCAGCTTCCAAACAATTCATTTGCCAGCGCTCACAAGTGGTTTATAATAAGCCGGAACTGGTGAAAGATATTTATTCCGCTTTGTATGCTTCTAAACTGGTATCCTATGCACAAGGTTTTGCCGTGTTGCAAAAGGCGTCCGAATCTTTCGGCTGGGATCTCGATCTGGCATCCATTGCCCGTATGTGGCGCGGAGGCTGCATCATCCGCAGTATATTCCTGAATGATATAGCGGCTGCTTTTGAGGCACAGCAGAAGCCGAAACATTTGCTGCTCGCTCCTTATTTCCGGGAAGAAATCAAAGAGTTGCTCTCCGGTTGGAAGCACCTTGTAGCCCATGCGATGAAAGAGGAACTTCCTGTTCCGGCTTTCTCTTCCGCATTGAACTATTTCTATTCGCTGGTATCTGCGAAGCTCCCTGCTAATATGATTCAGGCTCAGCGTGACTATTTCGGCGCACATACCTTTGAGCGTACCGATGAACTTCGCGGACAGTTCTTCCATGAAAACTGGACCGGACATGGCGGAGATACAAAATCAGGTACCTATAATGTATAAAATGAAGCCCTGGTAATAAAATTATGAAGCAAGAGCTAATGAATTTATTGCAAGGGCTAATTTGCAGAAGCTAATCAAAAAAACAAGATTCTATGAGTAAATTTGTAATGATCATATTCGGCGCTTCGGGCGACTTGACGAAACGCAAACTGATGCCGGCACTCTACTCGCTCTACAAGGATAATCGTTTGCCCGAAGGATTTGCCATTCTCGGTATCGGCCGTACCGACTATGCGGATGAAACTTATCGCGATTATATCCTGAACGAGCTGGAACATTTTGTCACACCGGCCGAAGTGGGAATGAAAGAGTTCTGCACTCATTTGCACTACCTTAGTATGGACCCTGCCATAGAAGAAGGTTACGGAACCCTGGACAGCCGTTTGCAGGAAATCACCGGTGAAAAGGAACCGGACAATTTACTGTTCTATCTCGCTACGCCGCCCTCACTTTATGGCGTCATCCCTCTACATCTGAAAACAGCCGGATTGAATCGTAAACATACCCGCATCATCGTCGAAAAGCCTTTCGGCTACGACCTGAAGTCGGCACAAGAATTAAACCATATCTATGCTTCCGTTTTCGAAGAGTCTCAGATCTATCGCATTGACCACTTCCTTGGTAAAGAGACGGCACAAAATATCCTTGCTTTCCGTTTTGCCAATGGCATTTTTGAACCGTTGTGGAATCGTAATTACATCGATTATGTAGAGGTTACCGCTGTCGAGAATCTCGGTATCGAACAGCGTGGCGGCTTCTATGACGGTACAGGCGCTTTGCGCGACATGGTACAGAACCACCTTATCCAACTGGTGGCCCTCACTGCCATGGAGCCTCCCGCTGTCTTCACCGCCGATAATTTCCGTAACGAAGTGGTAAAAGTCTACGAGTCACTGAAACCTCTGACGGATGAAGATTTGAATGAACATATAGTCCGCGGACAATATACCGCTTCCGGTTCTAAAAAGGGCTACCGTGAAGAGAAGAACGTCCCCGCCGATTCGCGCACTGAAACTTACATCGCCATGAAGATCGGTATTGATAACTGGCGTTGGAGCGGCGTACCTTTCTACATCCGCACAGGAAAGCAGATGCCTACCAAGGTGACGGAAATCGTAGTGCACTTCCGTGAAACGCCCCATCAGATGTTTCATTGCCATGGCGGACACTGTCCGCGGGCTAACAAACTAATCCTCCGCCTGCAACCCAACGAGGGTATTGTGCTGAAATTCGGCATGAAAGTTCCCGGACCGGGATTCGATGTGAAGCAGGTAATGATGGATTTCAGTTACGACCAACTGGGCGGACGCGCCACGGGCGATGCTTATGCCCGCCTGATTGAAGACTGCATTCAGGGCGACCCGACACTCTTTACCCGCAGTGATGCTGTCGAAGCCTCCTGGCGTTTCTTTGATCCTGTGCTGCGCTATTGGAATGAATATCCTGACGCGCCTCTCTACGGTTATCCTGTCGGAACCTGGGGGCCGCTGGAAAGTGAAGCTATGATGCACGAACATGGTGCCGACTGGACCAATCCGTGTAAAAACCTTACGAACACTGATCAATATTGTGAGTTATGAAAACTTATATCTATAGTACAGCTGTCGAAACGGCGCGCGCTCTCATCAAGCACCTTATTAGTTTGATGGAGGAAGAGCCGCAGAAGATTTTTCACATAGCATTCAGTGGAGGCAGCACGCCCTCGCTCATGTTCGATTTGTGGGCGGAAGAATTCAAGGATGCCACTCCGTGGAGCCGTATGCGTATTTATTGGGTGGACGAACGGTGTGTACCTGCCGAAGATTCGGAGAGTAACTATGGCAATATGCGCCGGCTGTTGCTGGATGAAGTGGGAATACCTGAGGAGTATATTTTTCCTATTGACGGCAGCAACGATCCCGATGATGAGGCGAATAGCTATTCTCGCATAGTGCGTTGCAATGCGCCACTCTGGCATGGCTTCCCGGCTCTTGATATTGTTCTGTTGGGGGCGGGAGAAGACGGGCATACCTCGTCCATTTTCCCCGGTCAGGAGTATTTGCTTTCTTCTTTCCATCCTTATGAGGTAAGCGTTAATCCTTACAATGGGCAGAAGCGCATAGCCATGACCGGCTGTTTGCTTTTTAACGCCAAGCAGCTGATTTTCTTTGTGACAGGCAGAAACAAGTCCAACGTTGTGCGCGATATTCTGGATTCGGGTGATACCGGTCCGGCTGCCTATGTGGCGCACCATGCCTGGAATGTGGAAGTGTTTATGGATGAGCTGGCGAAACCCCAACCCATCCATGAGAGTGATTTATAAAAAAAGAGAGTGATTTATCATCAATTGGACGTTCCGCTTTCCAGAATGCTGACGATGGAGAACAGCGTGAAACAGATGCCGCCTAATCCTGCCAATACGCGTGCGGGAACAAAGTAGACATCATTCAGCGTTGTCATTTCAAACAGAAAAGCAGAGAGGAAAAGACAAGTAAGCGCGGTGAGCACCGGAATGAGCGGAATTCGGTTCGCCAGCTTAAAGACGTTCCGCCAAATAACAGCCAGCAGAATTACTTTGCTGGATATGCTGTAACAAACTAAACCCAGACCTATCATAATGTATCCGGTGGAAGACTTGCCCGGGTCGGCATTCGTCAGCACCCAAAGTCCCCACAGGATACTCAGTGTACCCATCACCAATACGAGGGCGGGCCACCATTTTCGTTCGGCAGCACTATAAGAGTTACGTATCTGCCGGACAATGGTAGCAACCAGTGCAACCAGGCTCGTACAGATACATGCCAGTCCGGCCATAACGTGTCCGGCCACATAGTAAGCGGTGTGGATATCACTTTGCCCCAATAACCAGAATGCCCAAACCCATGTGATGACGGCGAACACGACAGCCAGAATGATGAGTATGTCCGCCTGTGCCGAAGAGAATGACTTGGCAGGTACGGCATGGTCAGTCTTCTTGGAATTTTGCGTGATGAAGGTGAAGCGGGTGGAAGAGGTGGCGGTAGTGGCTACACATGCAGTGATGAAAGCTACTCCGCAAATGACATGTCTCGCAACGAAATGGGCCACCGTACTGCCGTCATTAATGTACGTCATTCCACCGATGAAACACACCACGGCAGCCAGATAGCCGATGATGGGCAGGGCATATTTTGCCGCCGTACTATACGTGTGGATAATTTGCCGGATGATGGTACCTGCCGTAGCGAACAGCGCAATACATATCATTCCTAAAGAGAAGACCACGGGCCCCGCAACGAATCGGTTCGTGTCCGTCCCCATGTCGAGCACAAAGGCTCCGTAGCCGAAACAAAAAAGGGCCATCAGCAATGGGATAGCCCTGAAAAGGATACTAATACCGTAATTCATAATTGTTATCGTTTTTAAGTTTCCCCTTCCAACAGTATTCCTTACGGTTTGTTTTCGGTTTTAATATTTGTTCACCACAGATTTATTTCTCAAAGATGGCATTCCTGTATTCGTTGGGCGTCATGTCATAGCGTTCGCGGAAGAGGCGGTGGAAGGTGGACGCATTGGGCAATCCACATTCTTCGGCGATGTGACTGATGATATATTCGGGGTGCTCGCGAATGAGTTCGACTGCATGTTCCAGGCGCAGGTTGTTGATATAGGCGGTAGAGCTTACTCCGGTACACTGCATCAGGATGACGTTGAGGCGAGTTCGGTTTGTGCCCGATAGCATGCACAAGTCGTGGCGTGAGAATTTAGGATCCAGATAAGGAGACTGTTTGCTGAGTATGCCTTCCATTAGATCAAATATCCGGCGGTTTTCTATCTGTTCCAGTGTGTTGTATTCTCGCTTCGGTTCATTATCTTTTTCTTCATCATCTTCCGTTCCATGGTCTTGCAGGTCCGGCATGTTGTCTTCTTGTCTGCATTCGGCAGCGGTTTTCATTTGTTCTATCTTCTGTTGCAGGGCGTTGATGGTGTCGCGGCTTTCGCTCAATCGCTTTTTGCTGTTCATTTCTTCGTTGATGCTGCGTGCCATTGCCCGGTTTTTGCGGCGTATGTTGAGGGTGTATCGGACAATGAGCGCCAGGCCGGCGCATAGCAACAGCATGATGCAGACGGCTGAGATGAGGAGGATATTTCGTTCGCGCAGTTCGTTGCCCTGTTGTTGCAGCAGGGCTTCTTTTTCGGTGGTGTCGTATATGGCGGCGAGCTCCAGGGCGGTGTTGCGTTCTTCGCGTTTTTTGATGCTGTCGCACAGTATGGACAGTTGTTTATAGTAGTGGGTTGAACGGCGGTAGTCGCCTTTACTTGCGTAGGCTTCGCCTAATGTGCGCTTAATGGTGACCATGTGATAGTTCACGCTGTCTCTCTGACTGATCAGGAATTGCTCGCGGGTGGCATTCATACGGATGATTTCGTCGTACATACGGCGATCAAAGAGGTAGGGCATGATGAGGTAGTTGTCGCGGCTGTGTACGTGACTTACGGTGAGGAATTTCTTGTAGAATTCTTCTGCTTCTTTGTGGCGTCCCAAGCGTTGCAGAACTACGGCGCGATGGGCGTAGAGGGCTTTGAGTTCTTTCTGTTCGAGCCCTTGCATCTGGGGTTCGCCGCCCTGTTTACGGGTGACTACGGACTGGAGGGCGTCGAGTGTGCTGAGGGCTTCTTCGTACAGTTTGTCCCTTTGCTGCATCACGAGCAGGGTGTTGTAGTTGTAGCGCAGGTTGTCGTACTTGTATTCGTAATCGGTGTGGAGCATCAGGTCGACGGCTTGGTGCATGTACTCGTAGCCTTGGGACTTGTTGCCCTGGTAGTAGATCATCTTTCCCAGATTGAAGAGGGCGATGGAGTGCATGGGTTGGTTTCCGGTGGCTTTTGCTTTGTCCAGCAGGAGATTGACACATTCGGCTTTCCCGACTTCGTTGTGCAGGCAGTCGTAGGTGGAGATAAGGCGGTGGAGCTGATCCATATATTCATCGTCGTTCCGGCGTATGGAGTCGCTTTCGAGGACACGGCGATAGTTTTTTAGGGCGTGGCGGTAGTGACCGTTGTTGAAGTAGAGGTCGCCTTCAGTGATGTCTAAGCGATGGGTGGGGAGGAGTTTGCGGATGCGCAACTCGTCCATGATACGGCAGGCCAGGGGAAAGTTGGAGAAAGTATAACGATAGACATTGTCATCGGTGAGGAGGCTGTCGGGCAGGGCGACGTCAGCGGCAATGGTGTCGTTAAGGGCGTTAAAGTTGCTTTCGGACGCGTGCAGAGTGGTGCGGGCCAGACAAATAAGGAGACAGGACAGCAGGCAACTGCCGAGTAAACGGTAGTCAAGAAAGCGACAGTGGAATTGTTCTTGTCGTTTCATTAAAAGTTTTGATTAAAGTTGATGTTGTCGTCTTGCGGAGACAAAGATACGTTTTGTGGGGGAGAAAAGCAAGGGAAGAGGAACTTTTTAGAGTCCCGTTCCTCCCTCGTTCCATCCGGATGTCCAGGGTATGATGGTGCCGCTTACTTGGTCTATGCCGAAGTTGAGGGTGGCTGCCAGGCGCAGGGTAGTGGCTGTGGCGGGCGGGTTGAAGCCGGAGAAGAGGGAGGTGACGTCTTGCTCGTAGCTCAGGGTGGTGCCGTCCGCGAGGGTAGCGGTAATGAGGATGCGTTGGCCGGTGGCTGAGGAGTTCGTGCCCAGGAGGCGGAAGGTACCGGTGGCTTCGGGGTCGGTGGGGGTGGAGGCGTCCAGTTGCAGGTTGGTGAGGAGGTAGTAAGGGGCCTTCGCGTTGGCACGTAGACTGGGGGCCGGGGAGTTTGTTTGGGTTGGGGCTTCGGCGATGGTTTGGGTTGTGACGGCCGTGTAGCGTTGTTCCAGCCGTGCGGTGCGGCTGACGCCTTCGAGGCGGGCGGTGATGGCGGTAATGGATGATGCGTCGGCTCCCTGTAGGAGGAAGTCGCGGCGGAAGAGAAGAGTGAGGGGTGCGGGGGTGAGGGCGGTTTGAATGGTGCGTCCCGAGGTGACGGTGACGGGCGTGGCGTCAGTCAGCACATCGGGGGCTTGGGGAAGCCGGCCGTCTGGGGCGAGGAGGGGGAGGCTGATGGTGGTGCCGTTGAGGGTGAAGGCGTCGGTGCCGAAATATTCAGTGTTGCTGCCATCGGTGGGGAGGGCGCAGAGGAGATTGTAGGTGCCGGCTTCTACATCGACAGGTTGGTCGTGGAGGACGGTGGCAACGATGCGATCCTCACGGGCGGGGTCGGTGAGGATGGCGGGTAACCGAGGGTTGGCGACGCCGGGGGCGCTGAGCAAAATTCGGCCGGGATTTTCGATGGGTTCGCCGTCTGGGTCGAGGAGGAGTTCGAGGTAGTGGTGTTTACTGCACGAGGTAAACAGGAGCGCCGACAGGAGAGCTATTGTAAGTGCGGACAGGATTGCCGACGGTAGTTCGGATTGGGTGGTGAGCGGGTGGGTGGCGTATTGTTTTGTTTTCATATTATTTTTCTTGCTGTTTTCGAGTTATTGTTTTCTTTTTGTTCTCCGGCTGTTGCTTGGGGTTTTCCGGTTATGGCTGTTGTATTCTTCCGCTGCTGAGAGGGGCTCGGTGGGCGGAATGGGGATGTTTTCAGAATCGGTAGACGAGTGCGACGTCGAGTGCCGTCAGTGTGAAGCGGTCGTGGGTGCGGGTACCGAGTAGCCGGCTTTGGGCGGCGGGGGCGTACCAGGTGTATCGGTCGTAGTCTTGGTACTGATATCCCAGGGCAAGTGCGGCGTCAATGGCCCAGCGGCCGCAGGGGTCAAGTGCGAAGGAGTATCCAAGGAGGATTCCGGCTGATATGAGGTCGCCCTCGCGTCCCGGGGTGCCGGCGGTGAGTAGCTGCTCGTTGAAGTGGGTGTAGCGCAGGTCGATGCCGAGGTAGGCGCCGCGGGAGGAAGAGATGTAGATGTCAAGATTTGGGTGGGAGGCGGAGTTTCTGTTGGTGAAGGGGCGGAAGTAGCGACGCAGTTGCAGTCCGGCGGTGCTGAGGCGGGCGGCGTGGGTGCGGTGGCTGAGCGACCAATTTCCGTATGAGCCGTCGAGGCCTACCTGCCAGCGGCGACCGAGGGTGAGGTCCATGCCGAGCGAGGGGCTGCCAAAGGCCCATAGCAGGAGGTTGCTGCGCAGGGAGAGGCGGGGAGAGGGCGAGGAGGTGCTGATTGTTTCGCTACTGCTGATTGCTGTACTGTTGCTTTGTGCTACGGCCCAGTTGTTGCCTGCTGCCAGAATAATGGTAGCGGCGATGATGAGTTGTTGGATATTCTGCTTCATATTGTTTTCATTTTCTAATGATTATAATTGGTTTCATCCGGGATTTTTAATCCGGTCAGTTTCCCGGATGCTGCTGTGCTGTAGCGATGCTACTGCTCCCCTTGATAGCTCCATTGAATGATGGGCGGGGCGAGGATAACCTTCTTTGTGGCATCCGTGCTGCCTACGGTGTTTCCGGCTGCTGCGTCGAGCGTAGCACCCCAGATGCCGGCGGCGGTCCAGTTGCGCTTCTGCGCATAGATGTTACCGGTGGTGTTTACCATCACCGTGGAGACATTTGTGAGGGTGGTGTTGCCTGCGGTGGTGACTGTACCGTTTTCTATGATGGGGGCGGTGATATTAAAAGTGCAGTCATTCCTTATTTCATTGTCCAGTGCAAAAAGAGGCTTAGTGGTGGTGGTGACGCCTTCGGCTGTATCTTTATCGGCACCGGTGACGAGCAGTTGCTGATAGCCTGTACCCCAATAGAAGCCGAATCCGGTGGGCTCACCGTTCGTGTCGGTGTTTCCTGTGCTGCTGCTTTCCTTGAAGGGGGAGACGAGGCCGGAGAGGGTGGGGGAGAGATCATTGTTACTTTTTTTGTTTTCTGTGATTAGCCCGATGGTAGTGGCATCACCGGAGTTATCGTTCTTCGTAGCGTTTACAGCGTAGGCAGAGGCGATGATGCTGCCGTAGTTGCTGCCGACAAGGGAAGCGGAAGTGTTACTACCGAACGTGTTGCCGGAGGTGTAGCAACCGAACAGGATGGCGTTAGAATAGCATCCTACCAGACCGCCATGGTAGCCGGTGCAGCCGCTGAGGTCGCAGTTGCGTACGTAGCATGCGGTGATGACGGAGCTATTGTAACCTATCAGGCCACCACTGTAGCTGGTGCCGGATACTTTGCAGTCGGTGGCGTGACAGCGGGTCAGAGTAATATCAGTCTGAGAGGTTTCACCTATCAGGCCACCGGTCTCATTGCCGCTCACTGCGCAGCCGGTGGCGCTACAGAGAGAAACGGTGGTGCCATTAGCGCAGCCTCCGATAAGGCTACCGGTCTTATTATTGTTGTTCATATTCTTCACCCGTGCGTCCTTCATGTGGAGGTTGTAGATGACGGCTCCGGAGGTATAGCCGAAGAATCCGGCGTTTTTCAGTGTTGATGTGTTGATAGTCATGCCGGTGATGGTATGACCATTGCCGTTGAAATGGCCTTTGAAGGAGGTGCTGGTACCCTCGTTGCCGATGGGTGTCCAGAGTTCGGTATTGCCTTCGTCTGGTATGTCATTGAAATCTTTATCGGGCAGTGTGCCGCCAGTGCCGGTGGCGGGATCGTATCCCGGAGTGAGGTTGATGTCGGTCATGAGGATGTAGTTGGCAGAAAGGGAGTACTCATAATTTTTACCGTCGGAGTTGGTATAATTATAGTCCCCGTCTGTATTTTTCACACCTATCTTGCGCAGTTCTTCCTCGTTGTAGATGGGGGTGTATCCTTGCGGCACGGTGAGTAAGTTTCCCTGGTCGTCCCACTTCATATCCTCGTCGTTGCCGTCGAGGTCTCCGTTGGCAGGGATGGCGGTGCAGGCACCGGGCAGCAGACTGAGGCGGTAGGTGTATTGGCGGGCTATGTAGAGCCTGCGTCCGCGTGCGGAGGGATCGGCTGCGTCGGGGGCGGTGTCGCCTGCGGGGATGGTGACAGTGACTTGAGTGCCTCCCGTGACGGTGTTCAGACCGGTGTCGGGATCACGATTGACGGTGCCGCCCAGGGTGACGGTGAGTGAGTGGAGGTAGAAACTGCTCTGATAGCTTGCGTTGAGATTGAGGCGGGAGATGGCTTGCCATTGGCACGCGCCGTTGCCGGCTTCGGTTGCATCGGCAATGGGGGTGAGGGGCAGGGTGTGATTCAAGGCGTCTTCCGAATAAATGGTTGCCCGGATGGCATTGACAGGGGCGCCCAGCTGATTAGTGATGCCGGAGATATTGATGATGGCGTTGCGGTGCTGGAAGCTTGCGGTGAGAGTACCTCCGGAGGCGAGGTTGAGGGCTCCCGGTGAGGGCTTGAGGGGATCGTTGGCGAGGGTTTGATTACCGGACTGGCTGCTGTATAGGGCTGTCAGTGCATCGACATAGGGCGGGGTGTCGGGGGCGGTGGTGAACAGGGAGCCGCGTTCGGCTTGAATATAGGCCTTCAGGGCCGCTTCGGGGGCGGACTGGGAACTGCTTGCGATGTAGGGGGCAGTCTGCCCGTTGTAGAAGGCGAGGAGCTCGAAGTTGCCGTTTTGAGGAGTGGACATGGCGGGGCTGATGATCCACCGGGCGGTGGAGGTGGCGCTGCCGTCCTGCTGTTGCAGGGTGGCGGTGGAGTAGGCGATGGCATTGCTGTTGTCGGCATCAGTGAGTACGATGTGAATCACGTCATCGGGGATGAAACGGGTCTTCACGAGGCCGGTGTAGCCCTTGTCATCGGTTCCGTCGGAGCGGGTGCGGGCGGCGGTGGGGATGGTGGTAATCCCGTCTGTTGGCGTCAGGATTTCTGCCAGGAAGTGTGTGAGGGCGATGCCGCTGTCGTTGTCACCGTCGAGGTCGTCGAGGGAGTCGGGGTGGCAGGCGCTGAGGCTTAGGGCAAGGCTCAGGGCAAGGCTCAGGACAAGGCTCAGGCTCCGGTTGAGGATGAGGTTGAGGATGTGGGCGTGGCGCCGTTGGGTGAAAGGGGTATTCTGTTTCATTGTGATGCAATTAATTCTGGGGTTATCGATTTTTTCTTTTTTCACCACGGAGTTTAACAAAGTTCTTCGTCTTTTCTCTTTTTTCTCCCTCTGTACCCCTCTGTGGTGAATGCTGATTATTGTGCTCCGTTCGCGGTGGTGACGCTTTCGGCCTGTTCCTTTTACTCGGTTTTTATCATGTTCGCTATAAGGAGCTGAACCGAGTTGTCTTCATCTCTGTTGTCATTTGAAAGTGATGCTGCGGAAGGTGAAGGTGTAGGAGTCGGTCTCATCGGAGCTGTTTATCTTGGTCGGTATCTTGAGGTTGACCAGTGGACCGTTCTGCGAGGTACCGTCGGTGTCGTAGCAATACTGCTTCAGGGCGGAGTTCAGCAGGAGGTCACAGTTCTTGAAGGTCTCGGGGTCAGTGGAGTTGTCGAAGGCGGGGAAGAACATGGAACCGTAATCAGTTCCCAGCTTCTCTATCTTCGTGACGCTAGAGATGTCGAGGCTCTGAAGGGCGATGCAGCCGTAGAAGGCTCCGCTCCCAATGCTTGTCGCCTGCGGCATGCTTGCTGTGGTGAGGGTTTTGCAGTCGGAGAAAGCTCTGTTCCCGATGCTTGTCGCCTGTAGTATGTTTACTATGGTGAGGGCTTTGCAGTTGTTGAAGGCATCGTTCCCGATACTTGTCGCCTGCGGCATGCTTGCTGTGGTAAGGGCGTTGCAGCCGGAGAAGCCATAGTTCCCTATGCTTGTCACCTTCGGCATACTTACTTTGGTGAGAGCGTAGCAGGCGGAGAAGGCGCCACTCCCGATACTTGTTGCCATTGGCATGTTTACTGTGGTGAGGGCGGCGCAGTTGAAGAAGGTATAGTCCCCGATGCTTGTCGCCTTCGGCATGTTTACTGTGGTGAGGGCGTAGCAGGCGGAGAAGCCGCTGCTCCCGATGCTTGTCACTTGCGGCATGTTTATTGTGGTGAGAGCTTTGCAATTGGAAAAAGCTAGATCTCCGATGCTTGTCGCCTTCGGCATACTTGCTGTGATGAGGGCGTCGCAGCCATTGAAGACGCTGTGCCCGATGCTTGTCGCTTGCGGCATACTCGCTATGGTGAGGGCTTTGCAGCCGAAAAAGGCGTTGTTCCCGATGCTGTTTGCCATTGGCATGTTTACTGTGGCGAGGGTAGAGCAACCACTGAAGGCGTATCCCCCGATGCTGTTTGCTATTGGCATGTTTGCTGTGGTGAGGATTTTGCAGTTTTGAAAGGCGCTTTCTCCGAGGGTTTCTGTCAATAGCATGCTTGCTGTCTTGAGGGCATCGCAGTTATTGAAAGCGTATCTCCCGATGCTTGTTATTTGTGGCATGCTTACTGTGGTGAGAGCTTTGCAGCCGGCGAAAGCAAAGTTTTCGATGCTTGTCGCCTTCGGCATACTTGCTGTGGTGAGGGCTTCGCAGTAGTAGAAGGCTTTCTCGCCGATGCTTGTTGCCGCAGATAATTCCACGCTACGTAGCTGGTGGTATTTCTCAAGAGCACCGGTGCCGGTGTTTTGCTTCGGCAGTGTGGTCACGTCCTGCAGTGTCAGGTCGATGTAGCCGTTGACGCCGTTGTAGTTGCTGTTGCTCGGGGTGTAAATCACGTTCAACGCTGTGCGCACGTTCGTCAGCACAGTGGCGTCTTTCGTGGTGCCACTGAAGTTATCCGTTCCGCCTCTTGTCACCGTCCAACGGGGATTGACGTTGGTCAGCTTTCCTGTTCCATGGATGGCGTCGTCCAGCAGACCGTCGGCTGTCACCATTCCCTGCAAGTCCACTTCGTTACCGCCGGAAGTGAGGGAGTAGTCGAGTGTGAACTTGTCCTGTGCTTTGGTTAGCTTGGCTTGGGCAACGAGGTTGTTGTCCAGTGGCAGGCTGTAGTATATATAGAAAGGTGTCTCTCCCACTATGGCTTCCAGATCTTTCACGTTGTCCGTGGATCCGGTGGGCTTCTGCTTCAGTAGGGGCAGGTGGAAGAGAGCGGTGCCGTCCGTGGCGGTGGCGGGCCGGGAGGAATAGTCGGCGATGACGTCGATTTCTATGTCATATTGGTTGGTCTGATTGTTATATCCCTTTCCCCATCCGGTGGTTCGTAGCGTTAGGTAAGTTCCCTGAGGGATACCAGTGACTTCTACGAGTGCCGTCTGTCGCTTCCATTGGGGGGCGGGGAGGTGGACGATGTAGTTTTTCTGTGCGAGATCGTCGGCTGTCAGTTTCAGGTCGAAGGGGATAGTGCCGGTGGTGGCGCTGATTTCCTCGGAAGTGCCGGTCAACGGATTGGGGATACCTCGGTAGCTGTACAGGGCGCGTATGGAGCGTGTGCCGGTGGGGACGATGACGAGCAAGGGCGTGGCGGTCCACTGTGAAGGGGTGGTCGGAGTAGCTCCGGTGGTTTCAGCGGTGCAGGTCAGGGTCTGTTGTGAGGTACTTCCAGAGGTGTCGCCGGTGGAGAGCTGGGCCAGGATGAGGCGTGCTTCGATGGCGGCGGTTCGGGCCTCGTCGTCGGCTGTGGAGGGAATATCGGATTGAGCTTCCTGGGCGGAGATGCTGTAGTAGGTGAGGTTGACGGTGACTTGGTCGCCTGCCTGCCAGCATCCGGTGGTGGTACTGGTGCGGGTGGCGGGGACGGACTCTCCCGGCTCGACGTTTTCTCCTGCGTATCCGGGCTTTTGGCCGAGGGAGATGAGGAGTGCGGGGGCATCGGGGGTGCCGCCGTTGGAGGG
>ERZ1026961.762-NODE-762-length-16757-cov-9.608310_pt1 | contig 16757 bp, 9 predicted proteins | sample MGYA00519298_ERZ1026961 | MGnify/ENA primary metagenome ERZ1026961 (study PRJEB26926, sample SAMN06164515) | human gut metagenome | biome: ENVO:00009003; feature: ENVO:2100002; material: ENVO:00002003 | host: Homo sapiens | place: USA | collected 2012 ...
CATGGCCAGGCGGTCCAGGCCGATGCCGAAGGCGAATCCGGTCAGCCCCGTGTAGCGGGCCTGGACGCCGGGTTCCAGCCCCAGCTCGCGGTCCACGGCTTCAAAGACATTCGGGTCCACCATGCCGCAGCCGGCGATCTCCACCCAGCGCGGTTCCTGGCCGTCCACCTTCAGCTTCACGTCAATTTCAAAGCTGGGTTCCGTAAACGGAAAGAAATGGGGGCGGAAGCGCACTTCCGTATCGGAACCGAAGAGGGCGCGCAGGAAGTATTCCAGCGTTCCCTTGAGGTCACCCACGGAAACGTCCGTATCCACATACAGCCCTTCAAGCTGGTTGAAGGCGGAAAGGTGCGTGGCGTCAATCTCGTCCCGGCGGTAGGCGGAGCCTGGGGAAATCACGCGCACAGGGGGCGTCTGCTTCTCCATGGAACGGATCTGGACGGTGGAGGTATGCGTGCGCAGCAGCTTGCCGGAATCAAAGTAAAATGTGTCCTTTTCATTACGCGCCGGGTGGTCCGCCGGAGTGTTCAGCGCGTCAAAGCAATGGAACTCATCCTCAATCTCCGGGCCATCCGCCAGCGCGAACCCCATGCGGCGCAGAATGCCGATGGCCTCGTCCCGGACGATGGTCAGCGGATGCAGCCCCCCAAGCGGGAGGGAACGTGCAGGAAGGGTCAGGTCCACACCGGCTACGGCCTCCCTGTCCGCCCGGGCCTGGACTTCCACGAGCTTGGCGTCCAACGCTTCAGTAATCGCCTTGCGGGCGTCGTTGAGCAGCTGGCCTACGGCGGGTTTTTCCTCCCGGGGCACGTCCTTCATGCCCGTCTGGGCCATGGTCAGCTCCCCTTTTTTGCCGAGGATGGCGACGCGGACATCTTCCACGCCACGCCTGTCAGACACCTGGGCGATGCGCGCCAGGGCGTCCCGTTGAATGCGTACGATCTCTTCCTTCATAAAATTTGACGGGCAATAGATTACCCGTCCTCCCCGCCAGCGTCAAGTCCTTCGGACGGCGGGGTATCTCCAAAAAACAAAAGGACCGGACCGGAAATGTGAAGGAACAGCACCCCCTCTCCATCTAATACCTAATCCTTAATATTAATGTCTCCCTGAAAAATTACACGTATCCCGGCTGGGCGGACATGCGGCCGGAAATCATGCCGAGCACGCAGAAAAATGTATAAACCAGGCAGAATGGCAAAAAGGAACCTTCCTGATGCAGGAAGGAGGTGAACAGCAGGCTCAGGAGGGCGCCCATAGTAAAACCGATTCCCTGGGACATGCCGGAAAGCCTGATTGACTCGGAGGGAGTCCGGGCGCGTTCCACCATCAGAGCCATCCCGCGGCTGAACACGGTTCCTGTCGCCAGGCCGAACAGAATAGCCATCCAGAGAGCCCAGTCCAGCGGAAGATAAAGAATGCCCCAGCAGGAAAGGGCCGCCAGCGCCATGGCCATCACGATGAGCAGCCCCCGGCCTCCCGTGGCCTTCTCCAGTGCGTGCGCGGAAAGCGTGGCGGGAAGTTGGGCGAACATGGCTACGGAAAGAATGAACCCGGCGTCCACGTAGCTCATGCCGCGCTGCCTCAGGAAGATGGGAATCCAGGTATAAAAGAAGTAGGCAGCCCCCACGCGGCTTAAATAAAAAATGGTGACCTGCCATGCCTTGCTGCTGTGCAGCAGATTGTGTCCGGAAGACGCCGGATCGCGCGAAAGCATGCCGACCGGATGCTTGAGGAAGTAGGCGCCCCATACCAGCATTCCCAGCAGAATGGGAATAATCCACACCCCCAGGCCGAAACGCCAGCCGCCCAGCATATTGGAGATGGGTACGGACAAGCCGGAGGCCACCGCGCTCCCCACCCCGATCATCGCGCTGTAAACGCCCATCATGGCGGAAGCGTGGTCCGGGAACTGGTGCTTGATCAGTCCGGGAATGGCCGCTCCGGCAATCCCCATGCCCAGCCCCATCAGAACCATGCCGCCGTACAGGCCCGCCACACCGTCCCAACTGCGCCAGAAAATGCCCGCCACCGCCAGAAGCTGGAACCAGAAGATGATTTTCCACGGAGTCATCCAGCGCGCGACGCGCGGAGAAATGGGAGCGGCCACCCCCAGCACAAACACGGGCAGCAGAGCGAACAGCCCTGAATTCTCCAGGGAAAGCCCCATATCCTTTTCAATCGTCCCCAACAAAGGATCGGGAGAATCAAACCCGGTGCGCAGGTTGAAGCAGACAATCAGAAAAGCCGCCAGCAACAGTACTTTGCCTTTCATAATCCCAGAAGAATCCGTCTTATCCATCCCATGTTATACAGCATCCCCGCCGCTTGCGTTCAAAACGCGTTTCCCGGCAGGGAATCCGTTTTTGCCGCCTGCCGGGAAACGGAAGCCTCCCTTTTTCCAGCCCGTGCGGCATTACGGAAATTAGAGAAAATTATTTGAAATTAGAATAATTCTCTTGACCTTGATACCTTCCTTTACTACGAGGAGATATGTTTACTTTACATTCATCTCCTGAAAAATGCCTTCATTATGCCGAACAATTGCAGAAACTGGGCATCAATTTCATCAGAGTGGCCATTTTTATCGTATTCGCTTGGATCGGCGGCCTCAAGGCCTTTCAATATGAAGCGGACGGCATCGTTCCCTTTGTGGCCAACAGTCCGATGATGAGCTTCTTCTACAACAAGGAGGCTCCGGAATACAAGCAGCACATGAACAAGGAAGGCGCCGTGGTGCCGGAAAACATCGCCTGGCACAAGGAGAACAACACCTACGGCTTTTCTTATGGGCTGGGAGTTTTGATCGTTTCCATCGGCACGCTGGTGCTGCTGGGCCTTTTTTTCCCGAAGGTGGGCCTGGCGGGAGACTGCCTGGCAATCATCATGACTTTCGGCACCCTGTCCTTCCTCATCACCACGCCGGAAACGTGGGTGCCCGACCTTGGAGGGCCGAACCACGGTTTTCCTTACCTGAGCGGGGCCGGACGCCTGGTGATCAAGGACATTGTCATCCTGGCCGGTGCAGTCACGCTGCTGGGGACGGATATCAGGCGCATTCTTAAAGCGCGCCTCGGCTGCGCGGCAGGGGAAAAATCCTGCAGCCGCCGGAACGACTAACTTTTCATACCTCGTTCCTGTTTCATCCCGCCCTTGCCGAAAGCCGGGACGGGAATTTTCTTTTCCACGGAAAGGAGTCATAAACAGATGCCAGGACGGTTTTTTAGAGAAAGAAGCCGTTTCCGTCCCTGGGACAGTACGCCTGATCAGATTCTGCCGGGCAGCGAACGACGCAGTCACGGCTCCCTTGTGTCCCGGACATCCCATGAATGGCTGATTCCTCCCCTTCTCAAATTCACGGGCCTTTCCCATCACTGATTCATGGCCCCCGTCAACACGATGGCCGGTTTTCAGGTATTCATAACAGGCTGAAAAAACACGTTTCCCCTTCTCCGGTCTATCCTCTCCATGAAAAAGCGCCGCCGTTCCTTCCGGAACGGCGGCGCCAGAACACGCTAACCTCTTAAGATATTATTTGGTTGGCCTCTTTCCATATACCAGGGTGCGCTTGCCGTCCCATGAGACAGCCTCAATCCTGGTAGAGCCTTCCGGATATGTCACCGTTGTGGAGGAATTGTCCTTGGAGTCCGTGCCGACCATCGTCGCGCGGACCAGTTCATTATCCTTGTAGGTTTCAAATACGACGACGTTTTTCCATACGTCATGGGAAATGATGCGGCGGTTGCCCTGCTCCGTAATGCCCTGATTGTAGGAACCGCGGACGGGGAGACGGTTTTTGTAGGCCTCCACACTGTTGACGGAGATGTAGTAGATGACCGGGCTTTCCGGCTTTTTGTACTTTCTGGCGTAGGCGACCAGGTTCCTGCAATCCGCTTCCGTGATGGTCATCCGGGCGCAGGTGTAGTCGTCCAGTTCCTGGTCAATAGGCTTGAGCATCCCGGTTTTCCGGAAGAAATCCGTCAGGTCCTGCCGGGAAACGTCGCATGCGTTTTTCATGAACGCCAGCTGGAGTTCACCATCCTTCTTGCCTCTGGTATCCATCTTGATGGCCTTGTAGAAGATGTCCGGATAAAAATCCGGATTCCCCTTGCCGGCCACCTTGAAATAAAGTTCCAGCTGCCACAGGGGGGCCAGCTTTACGAAGTGGTCATGCACCATCGGGCGGTTGTCGCCGCCGGAACGCTTGTCCGGGCCGCCCTGGATGAGCCAGTTTTCCCCCTTCACGATGCCGTTGTTCAGATACGCATTGAAACGGCCGCCGATCATATTGCCGTCACCGCCGTTGATCCGTTCATGCTCCAGGCGCATGCTGGTGGGATTCAGCATGTAATTTACGTAGGCGGAATAAATGTTGTTGGTCACTTCCCCGGTAGAAACCCATTTCATCGCGGGCCGCACCTGGTTGACATGGCCGAATTCGTGGGCGATGCCCCAGGCGCTGCCGGGAATCTTGTCCGGATTGGCCACTTCCTTCATCGTTCCGTTGTGGAAGGCGGCGCCCGTGCCGTCCGCGTGCATGAATCCCTGCCAGATCACGCGTCCGAACATTCTGTTCTTGGGAAGCATCTTGTACTTGTACAAGCCCATGATCTGCTGTTCCATGCCGATGATCTTGTCGTACAGGGCGATCAGTTCCTCACCCTTGTCCGGGCAGACCTGCCTGAGCTCCTCCACCGGGTACACCAGGTGGACGCGGCTGCCCACGATGTCGATAACCTCCGTCGGGGAGTTTTCCAGCATCTTCTTCCAGTCGCTGTTCTTGTGCACGCCGCCCACGAAAACGCCGTTCACCTTGCCGGAGGGAATGGAGACCTTCACCTTTCCGGCTTTCTTGTAGTTGGGCGTGAAGTATTCGATGTAGCCCAGCCCCTTGTTCTTGGCCTTGAAAATGTTGACGCCCGCCTTCAGCGGGTAGGAACTGCGGCCCCCGCCGCGCCCGAAGTTCTGGATGACCAGGGAAAGCTTTTCATCCTTGGGGTCTCCCATGATGACCAGCACGTCCTCTCCTTCTTCAAAGAAAATGCCCGTGGGGTTTTCAAATTTGCTGTACTGGCTGGTGCGCAGGCGGTCCGCCAGGTCCTTCACCGGTTCGTACGGTTCCGCCAGCATGGTGCGGGACTTGCTGTCGTACTTCTTGTCCGCCATCTGCTGGGCGATCCGGCGCACAAAGGGGTCGCGGATTTTCGCAATCCGGTCACGGTTCACGGCGGGCTTCAGCGCCACCATGAATTCATTCGTGAAGACATTGGAATCCAGCGCCTTCAGACCTTCTTCCGTAATGGGAGGCTGCTGAACCTCCTGGGCCGGGAGCATGCCGCCTCCCAGCCATCCGCAGACGGCCAGCAGAAGACACCCTTTTTTGAAAAGCTGTGAAAGCATCATGATTATAAAGTAATACTGGTGAGTTTGCGGAATTGTTTCAAGGAAAATTCCCCGCCGGACCGCCGGACCGGAAAAAAACCGGATTGTGTGACATGGGATGACGCCCAAAATGTTAAAAAGTGTCCACCCTCTTGACGGCTCTTCTATAATGGTGCCCGCAACACATTTTTCCATATGAATACAGAAACACATCAATTTCAGGCGGAAGTCCGGCAGCTGCTGGACATTGTCATCAATGCCCTTTACAGCGACCGCGAGATTTTCGTCCGGGAACTCGTCTCCAACGCTTCGGACGCCCTGGAAAAACTGCGCGTTAAACAATTGACGGACTCCAACATCTACCAGCCGGACAAGCCGCTGGAAATCAGCATCACCACGGACAAGGACAACAAGACCATCACTATCGCGGACACCGGCATCGGAATGACGGAAGCGGACCTGGTGGAAAACCTCGGCACCATCGCGCACTCCGGCACCAAGAAGTTCCTGGAGGCGCTGAAGCAGAAGCAGGAAGGCGGAACCGACCTGATCGGCCAGTTCGGCGTGGGGTTCTACAGCTCCTTCATGGTGGCGGAACAGGTGGAAGTGTTCACGCATTCCCATGAACCGGAAGCCGCCTCCCTCCGCTGGGTATCCGAAGGCCGGGAGGGCTATTCCATTGAAACGCTGGACGAGCCCCTGGACCGCGGCACCCGCATCGTCATCCACCTGAAGGAGGAATACGCGGAGTTCTCCCAGGATTACCGCGTGAAGGAACTGCTCCGCCGTTATTCCAACTTCGTGGCCTTCCCGATCAATTTCAACGGGGAGCACATCAACACCGTGCAAGCCATCTGGTCCAAGTCCAAATCCGACGTGAAGCCGGAGGAATACGACGAATTTTACCAGTTCATCTCCCACACGGACGAGAAGCCCCTTTCCTACATGCATTTCAGCGCGGACGCGCCCATCATGCTCCATTCCCTGCTCTTCATTCCGCGGCGGAATCCGGAAATGTTCGGCTTCGGCCGCGTGGACCCCAACGTGTCCCTGTACTGCAAGCGCGTGCTGATCGACGCGAAACCGGAAGGGCTGCTGCCCGACTGGCTGCGCTTCCTGAACGGCGTGGTGGACAGCGAAGACCTGCCCCTGAATATCTCCCGTGAAATGCTCCAGGACAATTCCCTGGTGCGCAAGATCAGCGACATCATCACCAAGCGCTTCATCAAGCATCTGGAGAAGCTCGCCAAGGACGAAAAGGAAACCTACAAGGAATTCTACGCCCAGTTTTCCCGCTACCTGAAGGAAGGCGTGGTGACCTCTTGGCCGAACAAGGAATCCCTGGGCAAGCTGCTCCGGTTTGAATCCACCGCCACGGACCCGGGGGAAACGACCTCCTTCCAGGAATACATCACCCGCATGAAGGAAGGCCAGACGGCCATTTACGCCCTGACCGGCCCCTCCCGCGCCCATCTGGAAAACAGCCCGTATCTGGAAGCCTTCAAGGCACGCGGCTATGAAGTGGCCTTCTTCACGGACCACGGGGACGAATTCGTACTGGATTCCCTGTCCAGCGTGGACGCCAAGCCCGTCACGATGATCGACCGCGCGGACGTGGAACTTCCTGAACTGGAAACGGAACGGAAGGACGCCCTGCCGCAGGAGGAAGCCGCCGCCCTGGAGGAATGGCTGAAAGAACTTTATCCGGACAAATTTTCCAAGGTTACCCTGGGCAAACGCCTGGTCAGCGGTCCCGCGGTGGCCCTGCAGAGTGGCAACGACATGGGGCCGGAAATGAGGGCGTACATGAAGGCCATGGGGCAGGAAGTTCCGGAAAGCCATCCCCAGCTTGAATTGAACCCCTCCAATCCCCTGGTCAAGAAACTTTCCGTCCTGCGGACGGAGAACCCGGAACTGGCCCAGATGGTAGCGGATCAGATCGCGAACACGGCCCTGCTCCGCGCCGGTATGCTGGACGACCCCGCCGTGCTCGCCCAGTCCTCCCAGACGCTGATGGAACAGCTTCTGCTGAAGTAACCCAGCCGGAGGTTCATCCCTTCAAGCCGCTTCCCGCCATCCGGGAGCGGCTTTTTACTACCCTTCCCCACCATGGCTCAAGGCGCAAAAATTCCCCGGCACTTCCTGTTCCTGAAACTGGCATATGAAACGGCCATGTGCCTGCTGGCCCTGGTGGCCGTCACGCTGGCCGCCATCGACCTGACCTCCGGAGCCGCGGAATGGGAAGTCACCGTGGACCGTGTCATTTACTGGATATTCGTCCTGGACTACGTCACCCGTTTTTTCCTCAGCCCCTCCAAATGGCTCTTCATGAAAAGCCACGTCTGGGACCTGCTGGCCATCATCCCGTTCGATTCCCTGTTCCGGCTGTTCCGCTTTGCCAAACTGGAAGAGATCCTGCGGCTCGCCAGGTACCTGGACCTGTTTTCCTACTCCATGCGGTTCTCCGCGCGCATCCGGCGTTTTTTCAATACGAACGGATTCAAGTACATCTGCATTGCCGCGCTGACCATTATCCTGCTGGGGGCCGTAGGCATCCATCTGGCGGAGGGCATGAGCCTGTCCAACGGCATTTGGTGGTCCTTCGTCACGGCCACCACCGTGGGCTACGGAGACACCTACCCAATCACCACGCCGGGCAAGTTTCTTGCGGTCTTCCTGATGATTACCGGAATCGGCTTCGTGGGGACGCTCACCAGCACCATTACTTCCTTCTTCCTGCATACCCACGCAGGGGAAGAATTGCCATACCGGGAGGAAGTGATTGAAGGTATCAAGGAAAAGCTGGACCACCTTTCCTCCATGTCCGATGAAGACATAGACACTCTGGCGGCCATGCTGAAGGCCCTGAAGCACGATCAGCACTCCTTCTCCGAGCCTGAAACGCTTCCGGAAACGCATGCGGACGGTTCAAAGTAACGACTGACAAAAATCCGTCTGGCATTACGCGCGCAAAGACGGACAATCTTTCGCGTTTGGGGCGTTCGCGCCCGCTTTCCTTTCAACCAGCCGCCTTTCTCTGCCATGCCAGCCACCAGCCCTCCCCGCGCCTGGGCCGAAATCGACCTCGGAGCCATCCGCCACAACCTGAACGTCGTCAAGCAGGCGGACAAAGGGGAATATTACATGCCCGTGGTGAAGGCGTCCGCCTACGGCCACGGTCTGGAACAAGTCTGCCGGGCACTGGACGCGGAGGGGATCGCCTTCTTCGGCGTCGCGAACGTGGGGGAGGCACGGCGCATCAGCCAGGCGGGCTGCCGCACGCGGCCGTACATCCTGGGCCCCTCCTTCCCGGAGGAGCGGGAGGAAATCGTGCTGAACGGCTGGCGCTCCTTCATCTCCACCATGGAAGAAGCCGTGCATTACAATTCCCTGGCACGGCTGTACGGGAAAACGCTGCCCATTCATATTTCCGTGGACACAGGCATGGGCCGCGGCGGGTTCCTCCCGGACCAGCTTGAAGAACTGCTCTCCCGCCTGGGGGAACTGGACAGCCTGTACATGGAAGGACTGGGCGCCCACCTGCCCTGCGCGGACGAGGACCGGGAAACCACCCTGGAGCAGATAGCCTGCTTTGAACGGATGGCCGCGCGCATCCGGGAAAAACTGCCGCTGAAATTCTGCCACCTGGCCAACAGCGCCGCTTCTCTGGATTACGATATTCCCTCCAACAACCTGTGCCGCCCCGGCCTGGTCCTGTACGGCTTTTCCCCCATTCCCTCCCCGTGGGAAGCGCAATTGAAGCCTGCCATGTCCCTCTTTTCCCGCCTGACCGTGGCGCGCACCCTGCCGGCAGGCCATGGCATTTCCTACGGGGGCACCTTCGTGACGGACCATCCCACAAAGGTGGCGACTGTGGGCATCGGCTATGCGGACGGCTATTTGCGTTCGCTGGCCCACAAGGGAGCGCGCGTCGTGGTGGAAGGCATTTCCTGCCCCCTGCTGGGCCGTGTCACGATGGACCAGATCATGGTGGACGTCAGCCGGGTGCCCAGCCCGGAGCCCGGCATGACCGTGGAAATCATGGGACCGAATATTCCCGTGACGGAATTGGCGGAAAAGGCGGGCACGATTTCCTGGGAAATATTCACGGGCATCGGCCCGCGCGTCCCCAGGCATTACACGCACTGATTTTTCCGGAGCGCCGAAAAAACCGCCCTTCCGGATGAAAACCACGCCCCCGCGCGGCGCACGCCCCGGAAAGGCATTCCATCCTCGTCCGGCCGGACCTTGCGCCGCCATAAGGCTTGCGGAATGCCGTCCATCCGGAAGGCACAAGCCGCATTTAACTGTCGCCACCTTCCGGCCGGAATGGTACATTGGCGCAGAAATGACTGAATCCACTCCCAAGCGCCTTTTCATCCTGGACGGCATGGCTCTGGCATACAGGGCCCACTTCGCCTTTTTCTCCAATCCCATCCGCAATTCCAAGGGAGTCAACACATCAGCCGTTTACGGCTTTGCCAACACGCTGCTGTCCATTCTGGAACAGGAGCACCCCACCCACATTGCGGCCTGTTTTGACACCTCGGCCCCGACGGCCCGCCACAAGCTCTACCCTGAATACAAGGCCAACCGGGAATCCATGCCGGAAGAGCTAAGCGTTCAGATTCCCATCATTTTCAGTCTTCTGGAAGCCATGAATATTCCCATTCTGCGCTATGAGGGATATGAGGCGGACGATACGATAGGCACGCTGGCACGCATCGCGGACGATACGAAGGAATTCCATACCTACATGGTTTCCCAGGACAAGGACCTGGGCCAGCTCATTTCCCCCACCTGCCATTTATGGAAACCCGGCAAGCGGGGCAATGACCACGAGGTGATTGACCTGGAAAAGCTCAAGGAACAATGGGGCATCGAACGGGCGGAGCAGGTGATCGACATCCTGGCCCTGATGGGCGACAGCTCCGACAATATTCCGGGTCTGCCCGGCGTGGGGGAGAAAACGGCCAAGCTGCTGATCGGGGAATTCGGCTCCGTGGAAAACCTGCTGGCTAATGCGGACAAGCTGAAAGGAAAGCGCAGGGAGATTGTGGAGGAGAACGCCGCGCTGGCAACCCTTTCCAAGGAGCTTGCCACCATTGACAGGAACGTGCCCCTGACCGTAACCCTTGACGAGCTTGTCAAGAAGGAGCCCAGGCCGGACGAACTGCTGAACCTCCTTCAGGAACTGGAGTTCCGCGCCATGCAGGCCAAGCTGTTCGGCAGGAAGGTTTCGGCCGCCAGAGCGTCCGCCCCCCTTCCCGCAGATGATTTGTTCGCTCCCGCCCAGCCGCAGGAGGCTCCCGTCACGGCCGCCCCGCCGCAGCAGACGGGAACGGGACAGATGGAATTGTTTGAAGAGCGCCAGCTGAAAACCGTGGACGACATCCGGCACGAATACATTATTGCGGACACAAAGGAGGCCCGCCACGCCATGACCGCGGAACTGAAGAGGCACGATTCCTGGTGCTTCGACACGGAGACGACGGGCCTGAATCCGGTGACGGACACCCTGCTGGGCATCTCCTTCTGCGCCGAACCCCACAAAGCCTGGTACCTGCCCGTCTCCGGTCCGGAAGACCTGGAAGCGGTGAGGCCCCTTTTTGAAGGCTCCGCGGAAAAAATCGGCCACAACCTCAAGTTCGACCTCCAGGTGATGCGCGCCCACGGCATCCACGTATCCGGCCCGTTTTTCGATACGATGCTGGCCCACGCGCTGATCGCGCCCGGCATGAAGCACGGCATGGACATTCTGGCGGAATCCCTGCTGCAGTATTCCACCATCAAGCTGAGCGACATTGCCCCGGCAGGGGCCAAAAAACGGGAACTGGACACGAAGAATATTCCCGTGGAAGTGATGGGCAGGTATTCCGCGGAAGATGCGGACGTCACCCTTCAATTGTCGGCCATTCTGAAGAAACAGGTAGCGGACAGCGGCATGCAGGAATTGTTCCGCACGGTGGAACTTCCCCTGCTGCCGGTGCTCGCAGACATGGAATTCACGGGCATCCGTGTTCTTCCGGAGTCTCTGGAAAAAGCTTCCGTCAAGGTGGGGGCCATCATTGAGGACCTGCGCACAAAGATCGAGACGGCCGCGGGCCACCCGCTCAACCTGAATTCCCCCAAGCAGCTCGGCGATTTCCTTTTCGGGGAACTGGAGCTGGTGAAGAAGCCCAAGAAGACGAAGACCGGGCAGTTCGTCACGGATGAGGAAACCCTTTCCGCCCTGGCGCCGCTCCATCCCGTCGTGGAAGACATCCTGGCCTACCGGGAAAACATGAAGCTGAAGAGCACCTACCTGGACGCCCTGCCCAAGTACATCTGCCCGAAGGACGGCCGCATCCACACCCAGTTCCACCAGATGCTGACGTCCACGGGACGGCTGGCCTCCCAGGATCCCAATCTGCAGAATATTCCGGTACGGACGGAACAAGGGCGGCTGATCCGCACGGCCTTTGTTCCCGCCTCCGGTGAATACACCATGCTTTCCGCGGACTATTCCCAGATTGAGCTGCGCATCATGGCCGCCATGTCCGGAGACCCTGCCATGTGCGAGGCCTTCAAGGAAGGCCGGGACATCCACACGGAAACGGCCTCCCGCGTGTACGGCATTCCCCGCGACCAGGTGGACGCAGTCATGCGGCGCGCGGCCAAGACGGTGAACTTCGGGATTATCTACGGCATTTCCGCCTTCGGGCTCTCCCAGCGGCTGGGCTGCCCCCGCAGCGAGGCCGCCACCCTGATTGAAAATTACTTCCTCCAATTCCCAGGCGTCAAGACCTTCATGGAAGACCTGGCGCACCAGGCGGAACAGAAGGGATATGCGGAAACTCTCCTGGGGCGCAGAAGGATCATCCCGGATATCAATTCCGCCAACAGGACCATCAAATCCGCCGCGGAACGCACCGCCATCAATGCCCCCATCCAGGGAACTGCGGCGGACATGATCAAGATTGCCATGATCAATGTGGACAAGTTGCTGGAAGGCACCCGGTCCCGGCTTATTCTCCAAATTCACGACGAATTGCTGGTGGACCTGCACAAGGAGGAAACGGACCTTATTCCCCGCATTGAGGCGGCCATGACGGGCGCCCTGCCCCTGCCCAACGGCGTCCCCATCCTTGTGGAAGCCAGAACGGGGGACAACTGGCTGGAAGCCCACTAGGAATTTCCCGGCGACACGGGGCGCACGATGCAGCCCCCGGTCCGCGCCGGATTTTTGAATTGACGAATGCCGCCGCATGGCGGATTCTTCCGAATCATGCATTCATCATCTCTTCCGGCGCTTGCCCTGACTGCCTGTTCCTGCATCTGCCTTCAAGCCGCGACGGCCTCCGTAACGTACCCGGGAACAGCGCCCGGCGCGGCGGCAGCCCACCGGGAGGGGGATGTCTACAGCTTGAGCAATAATGTCCTGACCGCTTCATGGAAGGTTTCCGGCAACAGGCTGGTTCCTATGGGAATCGTAAATAAAGAACGGCCCTCCGGGGCGGAGAATGCAGTCCCCACAGAACAGGCTCCGGAGTTATTCCGTCTTTCCACGGAGAAGGAAGATTACAATCTCCCCTCCTCCCGGTTTGTGATGGAGGGGGCTCCCTCCATAAGCGCCCTGAAAGGGAGCGCCGCCAGTCCCCGGCTGGGGGAACGGCAGGAAGGAGCTGTGGTTTCCGCCATTTTCAGGGATAAAAAGAGCGGGGTGACGGTCCATTGGAAAGCGGAATTGAGGGAGGGTTCCTCCTACGTCAAGGAAACCTACAGAATTGAAGCGTCCAAGGATGTGGATTTGAAGAAAATCCAACTGATTGATTTGAAGGATTCCACCCTGGCCGTGAAAGGTTCCGTGCCGGGCAGCCCCCTGGTCAGCGAGAGGGAAGGCACGTTTGCCGGAATTGAACTTCCCGTAGCCAGGGCCCAGGCCGGAGGAGGAACGGGGACCGTCGGGTTTGACTGCAACCTTCCCATGGGCAGCGGAAGCGTCCAGACATTTACCACGGTGCTGGGCGTATGGCCGGAAAACCAGTTGCGCCGCGGCTTCCTTTATTATCTGGAGCGGGAACGGGCGGCGCCCTACCACCAGTTCCTGCATTACAACGGCTGGTATGACGACGGCCTGGACCCCACGGAGAAAACGCTGGTCAAGACAGCCGGAGAATACGGGAAGGAGCTGGGAGCGCGCCATGTCAAACTGGACGGCTTTGTGCTGGATGACGGGTGGGATGACGTCAACGAAGACCTCTGGCAGCCATCCACCAAAAAATTCCCGCACGGATTCGGCCCCGTAGTCAAGGCGGTGGGCAGGATTCCTTCCAGCTTCGGCATCTGGATTTCTCCGCTGGGAGGGTATTTCGGCCCGGAAAAGAGGGTGCAGCACGCCAAGGACAAGGGCATCCTGCCCGAGGACGCCGCGGGATTCGACCTTTCCTGCCCCAAGTATTACGAATGGTTCAAAAAACGCTGTTCCGACCTGATGAAAAAGGACAAGGTGACCTACTTCAAATGGGACAAGGCCGGAGACGGCATCAGCCCCCACTTCATGGCCCTTCTTTCCATCGCCAGCGAACTGCGCCGGGAGAATCCCCGCCTGTTCATCAACACGACGGTAGGCACCTGGCCCTCCCCCTTCTGGCTCAACCATGTGGATTCCACCTGGCGCAGCGGCACGGCGGATGTGGGCTGGACCGGGAAGGGAAATGACCGCGAGCAGTGGATCACGTTCCGCGACGGGGCCTGCTACAACGTCATTGTCAAGCCCGGTCCCCTTTATCCCTTGAACTCCATCATGCACCACGGCATGGTGCTGGGTACCAAGTTCCAGGCGGCGCGCGTCAGCAAGGGAGAAGACGGCAAGCAGGACAACAGGAACCTGAAGAACGACGCCCGCATTTATTTCGGCTCCGGAGCCAATCTTCAGGAACTTTACCTCACGCCGTCCATGATGGACAAAAAGGCGTGGGACGACATCGCGGACGGAGCACGCTGGGCGCGGCGCTTCCAGGACATCCTGGCCGATGTGCACTGGGTGGGCGGCAATCCGAATCAATTGGAACCCTACGGCTATGCGGCCTGGAGTCCGCGAGGATGTACGCTGGCCCTCCGTAATCCGGACGACCAGCCGCGAACGATCGTCCTGGACGCCGCTACCGTCTTTGAACCGGTGAAGGGAACGCCTGCCGTTTTTTCCATGAAAGCCTCCTATCCGGACCAGCGTGTTAAAACGTTGAAACTGGAACAGGGCAAGCCGGCTTCTCTAGAGCTTCAGCCCTTTGAAGTGCTGGTGTTCGACATGAGGACGGACAGACACTAACGCATGGGCCTCAGGCCCCCTGAACGCGACATGCTATGTCCCCGCCCTGGGCGGCATAGTTTTTCATGTTCTGAGTCCGGTTCCGGAGAGACTGCCTCCCACGGCGGAAAAAGGGTGCAAGAGAAGAAATTCCCCATCCCTAAGGAGATATTGATTAAAGAAAATCGGAATTATAATCTTGTAACGTCATTTTTCTCCGCTATTGGCTGCATTTGAATAGTAAATATAGAAGATTGATGCTGTTAGCCCATAGCTTGAGGCGGACGAGCCAAGCAGATGTGACAAAACAAGGTTAAAGTAGATAATTCCAAAGAAAATTATATACTTCGCTTCGTCATCTATTCATGCTGACTTTCCAGCGTGAACGGCAATCTCATCTTTTTCATTATTGAGCTTTTTAGAAATTTCCAACTAAAAAAAGTTAAATCATAGTTTGAAGCTGATGAAACGTATGCTAATGGTAAGGAAGAACATAAGCACGCTAATGAAAAGTTGAACTCTGAATGTAGAACGGTTGATAAAACTACCATCTTTGAAATAAGGATATGTAGTGGTGAGGTCATAATCAGAGCTATACCTGATATTATTGAATCAACCATCTATGCTGAACTGAACCACCAACCTTAAAGATATCCCTATAAGATCATAAAAATACAGCGTAAAACAGTTTGTACTCACCCCAACGGTATGGAGAACGCATGGGACTTTCTAAAGGGAGCTTCTAAAGAGCTAATTATCTAAAATCAACTTTCTATCACCAATATCCCTTCATGCAAAGGAACCTGATGCTTTCTATTTTTCCATTTCACATTGCGGTCACGAAGTTTTTCAAAATTCCATCTAGTAAATCCCATATTTAACGCAATGTTTCCCAACCATTTTTCAACAGGGACATATACTCCGTAAGGAGCCGAATCGCCTACGACAAAATATAGTTTTTTATTGGGCCTTACAACTCTTCTTAATCCTTGCATTACCTGTGCCATGTCATTAAAGTACGCAGCAATCATTGTGTGATAATGTTTTTTGCCACCTTTTGTTTCTCTAACAGAAGCTAATTCTGAACATACAACAGAAATTTCCTCTCTGATAGCAGTTAAATGAGAAGAATCTAACAAGGTATTAAGATGGTATTTTTCTTTCGCTGCATGTTGTGTATTTGAGCATATAAGGTATTGTCTTACTGCACTATGTAAATCACCCCAAGAAGAAATATCTCCCCAAAAAGTCATCTCTAATCGTGTTGCATCTGCATAATCGTAATTATTGGCATATGGTGGAGATGTAATCACTAAGTCGATAGATTGAGATTCAAGTCCATCAAATGTTCTTGCATCATTATTAAAAAGAATAGCTTTACTTTCTTTCTGTTGAGACTGCATCCATTTCATGTCAGAAGCCATTAAACATAATTGAGTCTCAAAAGCTATTCGTGGCTCTATAACTCTATGTTTTTTCTTTTCAGGTAAAACATATTGCCATTGTGCTGTTCCTGCAGAACTAGTTGATCGTAAAATGGCCGTAATAGCTAAAAAGAGTAATTTAGACAAAGACGACGTATCATTCCCATAAATATCTAACCACGCTTTACGCAATTTGAGTAATGAACTTAATGCTTCACGACTATAGCACTTTGCCAATAATGTATTTTCTGTGTAATCACAATCAGCTGCCAATGTACGGCTTAATTCTAAAAGTTCTTTTCCTGCCTTTAAAAATTGATGGACGGAGGAATTCCAATGTGTTTTAGCTAAAGAAAGTTTATACACAAAAGGATGTTGTTCATATCCAAACGAGTTAATACCTAACTCATCAGAAGCAATATTAACGGTCCCAGACCCTGCAAAAGGATCTAAAATGGTCAATGGCTGTTCTTTTTGTACTATTGTTTTAACCCACTCGGCAGAGAAACCCGCAGAATATCTAAACCACCGATGGATAGGTAATTTCATATTATCGATAAATGAACCAGACCTTTTGTGTTTGATCGACACAAGTTCTATATCCTTATTTAGATCTGTCTCTTATACACATCTCCGAGCCCACGAGACTAGGCATGATCTCG
>ERZ1026961.925-NODE-925-length-14670-cov-15.807116_pt1 | contig 14670 bp, 16 predicted proteins | sample MGYA00519298_ERZ1026961 | MGnify/ENA primary metagenome ERZ1026961 (study PRJEB26926, sample SAMN06164515) | human gut metagenome | biome: ENVO:00009003; feature: ENVO:2100002; material: ENVO:00002003 | host: Homo sapiens | place: USA | collected 2012 ...
CACACTGCATATCGTCGGCAGCGTCAGATGTGTATAAGAGACAGTTCTAACACTGGATAAAGCGAAAATAAATCATTCAAATATTGTTTATCCTTTAAAAAATGGTCGATATAATATTGATACTGTTCAGATTCATTTCCCCTTAACACGCCTTCTTGTCCACATATATGCATTTCATAAATTAAAGTTCGGATACAAAGATTATTAAGCGAATTAAACAAAAATTGCTGAAAATCAAATAGAATCGATTCATTGATATATCGTCTTTGTATAACTATTTCTCTAAGCTGTCTATTTGCCTCTTGCACAAAAGGATCATAAAATGCTCCGAAAACCATTTTCTCACCCTCATGCCTAAACGCCTTTTTGTTCAAAGACAATTTCACAAAATTTCGTGGTTGACTCTTCTCGTGGCTACTAAAAGCACAATTATTTATAAAACCAAAAAAATACTCAAGGTGGTTTTTCTTTACATATTGTAATCCTTCCTCCTTCAGTATTTTCTTCCAATACTCTAAAGACTCCATATTTATTTCAGACGGAATAGCATCATACACTCTTTCAGATAAATAACTAGATTTTTTCATGTTATCTCCCTTTCTCTTAATCCAGGCCCTAGTTCTAAAATCATCTTTGGTTAATTAGCAACAAGCAAGTGTAAAAATACTTCCGCATTCAACAGAAATTGTGCAAACCACACCTGATGAAGCTAAACTATCAACTTTGTTACTTGTCAAATCTGCTGCTTCTAATTCTGTCAAAAGATCTCCAGCCGGGTTGTTATATTTCATATTTGTTCTGTCAAATTTTCTCATAATATCCACCATTCCTTTCTTCAGAACTAGGGCCTTTTGATACCTAAGTATCTTGATTTTTATTATATCCTATCTCCGAATTTCGTCTTTATTTTTGGTATAGATTGACATTTTTTCTTCCTAATTGGTTTTCAACTGTCTTTATCATTTCCTAAATATGCCACAACTTGGCACACTTCTGCGATTGAAGGGTAATTTTACCCATGTTACAATAGGTATTGCTTATAGTATTCCTATTTTCCCCAGCACCTTAATCGGTGCTTTTTTTGTACCCGTAAACCTTTCGCTGACAGTAGCCAATACTTACACAGTACGTACAGCGTACTTCCCCTAAAATAAAACGTATTCTGTGCGTACAGTGTAAGTAAAACTTCCTATTATATAATGAAGGGAGATTACCATGAAAACAAGAAATGAAATCTATCAAGGGGAAGGTGCCCAACTGCTCCGGTTCATTACAACTTACCATTCGTTGCAATATGAACAGGTCTTACGGCTCTTTTCCAAAAACAGAGAGTCTATCAAATCTCTGATCACAAGTCTGGTAAAACAAAAACGCATTATCTATGATAAGGAGAACGGGCTTCTCTTCGACAGCCAGGAATCTGCAAACAATCCTGATTATGGCATGATTGCATCCTTTTGGGTGCTTTTGGACTTCAAAACAGCCATTGTGTACCATACTGACGGTGAATTTCCTGTGAAACTGAACTTTTTCTCTAAAGATGAGTGGTATGAAGTCCTCTATGTCCCCCAGGAACAAGAATATCTTATCAATCATGTCATGGAAAGCCAGACAAAAAGCGATGCGAAACGGCTGGTTGTATTAGAAACAGAAGAACAGGCTGCAAAAATTCATATCACAGGCGTGATTGCCTTTTGCCTTGTAGACTCCTCTACCGGATCTGTCAGCTATTATGCAAAGAAATGAGGTATGTATGAACACCAAAACTGTTTTTGACCGTTTACAGAGCATTGATGATGAAGTCCAAAAACTTCACAACACTATTTTTGCATTGAAAACAACAGATATTCAAGCGTATGCCGACAAATACGAAGAGCTGAGTATCAGTGCTGCCCTACGTTCTGAAAGGATTGCCTGCCAGCTCAGAAATCTGGTATATACCACAACTGACACTGGAAAGAAAGACTATCTGAAACAGGCTGCGGCTGTGCAGGGAATCAAAATCTCTTTTTCAAATAGTGTTCTTTCCATTACCATGCCAGGACTACTGCCCAAACGTAAATTGCGAACCAACACCGCTTTTCTACATGAGCCATTAAACCTTGCCTTGCAGACTTATGTGACAGAACATTCTATTCCGTTATATAAAAGATGTGTGGTCTGTTTTAGTCAAATTTATGGCCAGAGCCTTTCTTTACAACGGATACGTGATTACGATAATTTGGAGTTCAAACAGATGAATATTACGGTGCGGCAGAGCCGCCAGTCCGGTGTGGCGAGAGCCACCTGTCCGGACTAACGGAGCCACCTCATTTTGTTTATTAAGTTACTTTGCCATTGCTGGATCCAGTCCATATACTTCTCTCATAGAGAGGTCTTTAGATGGGTCAACACTTTCAATATCGATCTTATAGGAATCATACGATATACGATCCATGATGGCATCGGCAAGAGTACTTTCACCATCACAGATTTGCTGGTACCATTCACTTTCACGGAACTGAGAACAAAAGATCGTTGAAGATTTTTTTCGTCTTTTATGTATCAGTTCAAAAAGATTCCTGGCTTCAGCTTCTGTCAGTTTAAGAAGCAGCCACTCATCAATGATCAGTACTATTGGCTTGGTGTATTTCTTCAGGACAGTCGAGAAAGTTCCATTGTCCCTGGCAGCCTGTAAGTCCAATAATAGATCAGGAAGCCGTATATACCGTACTGAGTAATAGTGCTTGCATGCTTCCATGCCAAAGGCACAGGCCATATAAGTTTTACCACTTCCGGTTGCTCCAGTAATAAAGATGTTCCGGTATTCTGTAATGTATTCACAGGTTGCCAGACGATTGATCAGTGCTTTGTTCAGCTTTCGTCCAGAATGGTAATCAATCGCTGCGATGCTGGCATCTGGCTGTTCAAACTCAGCCTGGCGGATCAGCCTTTTCAGACGATTGTTTTTGCGGTTGCTGTATTCGACATCAACAAGCATGCCGAACCGATCTTCGAATGGAACTTCCTTCATTGCAGGATCATCCATCTGGATGCGGAATGCATCTGCCATAGCAGTCAGACGCATTTCAATAAGTTTATCGATTGTACTTTGATTTGTCATGAGTTTTTACCTCCATAGTATCTGGCTCCTCTGGTTATGCCATGTGGTTTTACTGCTTGAGATGATTCTGATTCGGTATCAGGTGCATCCTTTGTTGCAGCCAATAGATTTTTGATACTTTTATAGCTGGGTTTACCGGAATAAGAGAGCGCCTTAGCGCAGACCTGTTCCAGTTTTTCTGGCGAATATTTTTCTGCCAGTTTCAGTAAGCCCATGCAGCTTCTGTAGGATTGCTGTTCAATCCTGCCGGAGGTAAGTATTGCATCGACAACCTTACTTGTGTTAATTCCAATCGAATCAGCCCACTTACGGAACCGGTCACCATTCCATTCCAGATATTTCTGGTGTTCCTGCGGCATATGTTCTGTCACTGTAGAATACTGACCGCTTCGTCCATAGAGTCGTCTGTGAGAGGCAATACGATTGTGATTATAAAATATTTCAACCGTTGTATCTGTTATACGCACATCAACCTTATTTTTGATATACTGATAAGGCACGGAGTAGAATATTCTGTCTACTGCGATGTGATAGTTAAACTGGACGGTGGCTTGTTTCCACTCAGCCAGTTCAAAAGGTGTAGCAGGCAACGGAGCCAGTAATGGCATTTCTTCCCCAAGAAATAAACTGAGTCTGCTACATTCCTTTTTCTGAAATTTACGGGCGTTGTAGGCATCCAGTTTTTCACGGATTGAAGCATTTAATTCTGCAAGAGAGAAAAACTGCTCATTGCGAAGGGCTGCTGTTATCCATGTGGATATCTTTCCTACTGATCCCTCTACATTCGGTTTATCCTTGGGTTTCCGGACTCTGGCCGGAAGGATGGCGAGATTGTAATGTTCTGCCATCTCATGATAAGTTGTGTTTAAGGCAGTGTTGTACCAGTCACTCTTTTTATGATTCACTGCGGTTGTACAGTTATCAGAAACGAGCATAGGTGTGACACCTCCAAAGAAATCAAACATCTGGACATGAGCTTTGATCCAGTTGTCGGTTTTCTCATTCATATATGCTTTTACAAAAGCATACTGACTGTAAGTTAATACACCTACAAATATCCATGCATCTGTGATTTCTCCGGTGTCCGGATCAATGATGTGGGCAGGGTCACCGGCCCAGTCAACTTCAATCTGTTCACCTGGTTTTCTGGGGATATGCATGGTAGCCCTGCGTTTTTCTTCATCCTTCTGGATGTAGTAGCAGAACTGAGAATACATTAGAGGCTCTTCGCTGCTCATGCGGCACTCCTCACAGTATTCTACCCAGAGAAGCTTTTTGTTTACACCATTTCGCAGAAGTTCTTTGCGAATGTAGTCAAAGTTTGGCATGCGTTTATTCGTTGCCGACTTATCCTTAGGAAACATCAGCTCCTCTAATGCGCTGTCGGTCATGTCGAAATCCAGCGGCCATGAAAGCTTGATTTCCGCTGCCTTTTTCAAAACCTTAGCGACTGTGTTTCTGGATACACCGCAACTCTGTGCGATGTTCCTCTCACTGAATCCTAAGCTTTTCAAGCGTAGGATTTCACGATACTTGGTCATAACTTACGACCTCCTTTATCTGTATTCACACCAAAGGTGTGTATTTACAGTATAAAGGAAATATATGTAATAGAGCCCAATAAGGTGGCTCTGAATTACCGGAATATATGGCTCTCATTCTCCGGAATGGTGGCTCTCAAAGTCCGGACAGGTGGCTCAAAGAGCCCCGGAATAATCAAACAGATTTTAGATACTATCGCTTCCTATGTTCTGGTTGATGATACGGGACTCTTTTGCGACTCCTATCACACTACGGAACTGGGGAATTACGATCACACCGTTATCTTTGTAATGGAACCGGAAATCTTTCCTGGCTGGCTGAAAGATAGAAAAGAGTCTATCAAAACCATATCGGAAATTTCCTGATATTTTTCTTTCTTTTTCCGATATGGGTAATTTTTCTGCAAAGAAGCCATATTCTTTGCATTTTTTATGCTTAATACCGCCCTTACTTTACCCAAGTATAGGCTGTCATAGGTAAAAATCGAACTGAGGTGATGCTTATTTGATAAAAACCGATTCTATAAAATATCAGCTTTTGGAAATGGTTGGGCTATGTGGGGAATTCCCTTCCGGACAGCTTAACAGATTGATTGAGAGTGATTCCTATGCAGAGAAGGTGGTTACAGATTTAAAGCAGAGTAAGCTTATAAGAACACACTATAAAGATGGCCTACGAGGTTATCGCCTTACCAAACGGGCAAAAGAACTGCTGCTTTCGCAAAATCCCTGTCGTTTTCAAAACTATTTAACCGGAAATGCAGAAACCAACCTCATACGTAGTGAATTACCAAGACGGCTGCGACTTCATCAAAAAGCAGAAAACTATTTAACGCTTTCACATGCCGGAATCCCATTCTTTCCAGATGAAAAGCCGCTGCTTTTTTCTGAATCCAGCGAAGCGGCTACGTTTCCTGTGCGAAGCCTTCCTCTGTTTTACTCTTCCAGAGAAATAAAAAATCTTGGAGCATCCACTACCAAAATTAAAAATTCCCGTTGTATAGGAATCCTGATGGCTCCTCACTGTGTCTATGCTGTTTATAATACCGGAAATACACTTCTAAAATGGGAATACAAAACGGAAGTCCGACTCAATGCTTTTTTGCAGCACTATCTTCAGGGACTTCCTTACCATGGGCCACCTACCGTTTATGCCATCATGACTGGCAGTGATATGGATATGGCTTTCCGGCTCCTTACCAGTACCGGTGGATACAAAAAAACACTGTTCATGCTGGATACTTCGTATGAACACTTCTATTTCCTGCCCAATAACAGCTACGGAGAATACCTGCTCCGTTTATTGGTACAACCCCAGCGTATGATGCAGCTCAATCAGCTACTACTGTCCGACTGTTTTCCCCAGCGTGAGGATCTGCCAATTGAACATGATGGAATAGACAGCCAGGAAAATCCTATTTTGCTTGCGTATGATTTTGACATGCAGCGTATCAACCGCTTCAATACTGGATTAAATGTATATGGGCTATCCGGGAACCTGATTTGCTTTGACTTTCAGCTTCCCTGCCTGAAAAAATACCTAACTGCAGATATACACTTCTCCAGCATTGATTTTCAAAAGTTTAAAAGGAGGTTTTTCAATGAACCGTAAATGGTGGAAGTTCCTGTTTTTGCTTCCCATAAGCGTCTGCACTCTGTATGCCGGAGGATACGCAGCACAATTTATTAAAAACTATCAGGAATGGACTTCTGCCGGAAACTTTGCCGGCAACGGAACCTATCCGCAAGCAGCTTCTTTACACCCATTGGTCTGCTTTCATACCGCCCTTACCGATTTCCCATACAATTTGTATGGGATTTTTCTTTGCCTGGTTCTCTTTGGGCTTCTTACTTTTTTACTTATGCGTATGGGATATGACAGAAACGGGGAAATTAGTGACCATGACCGGAACTTAAATTACTCTACAAAAGGAACCTACGGTACATCCGGATTCATGACTCCAGATGAAATGATGAAAGTTTTGGAACTGACCGGAGATGTCAAGAAAAATAAAGGAACCATTTTAGGAAAATTAAATGGCAAAGCCGTATGTCTTCCATATCAAACACGAATGAATAAAAATATCGCCGTGTATGGTGCCAGCGGTTCCATGAAATCCAGGGCATTTGCCAGGAATATGATTTTCCAGTGTGTCGCCAGAGGGCAGGAAGGCAACAACGCTTCCGGGGAAAGTTTAATCATTACCGATCCCAAAAGCGAACTCTATGAAAGCATGTCTGCTTATCTGGAAAATGAGGGCTATGTAGTAAAAGCATTTAATCTGGTCAATCCGGAAAACTCGGATAGTTGGAATTGTCTGGGTGAAATCAATGGACAAGAAACGATGGCTCAGGTATTTGCAGATGTCATTATCCAGAATACAGGTTCCGGAAAAGGAGATCATTTCTGGGATAATGCGGAGATGAACCTGCTAAAAGCCCTGGTTCTCTATGTAGATCAGGGCTTTCCGCCGGAAGCCAGAAATATTGGACAGGTTTATAAGCTGCTGACCATGAGTTCCGAAAAGGAGCTGAACAGTCTTTTTGATCTGCTCCCAGTGTCCCATCCAGCAAAAGTTCCTTACTGCATCTACAAACAAGCCAGTGATACCGTGCGAAGCGGAGTTATTATCGGATTGGGTGTCAGACTTCAGGTATTTCAGAATAAACTCATTCGGCAGATTACCTCTTATGATGAGATTGATCTGACACTTCCAGGGAAACAGAAATGTGCTTACTTTTGCATTACCTCAGACCAGGACAGCACCTTCGATTTTTTATCTTCCCTGTTTATGACCTTCATCTTCATCAAACTGGTCCGTTATGCAGATAAGTATGGAGAAGAAGGAAAACTTCCTGTTGCTGTACATATACTGGCTGATGAGCTTGCCAACACCGGAGCTATCCTGGAACTGAATAAGAAAATCAGTGTAATCCGAAGCCGGAATCTCAGCATTTCCTGCATCTTTCAGAATTTGCCCCAGATGCAGAACCGCTATCCTTATAACCAATGGCAGGAAATCATTGGCAACTGTGATACCCAGCTCTTTTTGGGCTGCACAGATGAAGTTACTGCTACCTTTATCAGCAACCGCAGCGGCGATGTGACCGTAGGGGTAAGCAGCGAAGCCAAGCAGCTCAATAGCTGGCGGGTATCCGACTATACACCGGAATACCGGCAGACAAAATCTATCGGCAAACGAAAACTCTTAACACCAGATGAAATCTTGCGGCTCCCGCTTGATACTGCTTTGGTTATCCTACGTGGGCAAAAAGTCCTAAAAGTAGAAAAGTACGATTATACCCTGCATCCAGATGCCAAAAAGCTGACACCAAGAAAAGCATCGGAACACATACCTGAATGGCGCAAAAATGGGTCTTCGGAAGAAACAGAGTATCGACCACAGCCCTCACCCGGATCAGCCAAAAGGAAACGCCGTTCATCTTCTGCGTCAATAGCAAAACAGAAACCACATTTTACATCCGAACCCGTTTATCAGGAACCTACTCCCGATGATTTTATGGAGGATTTCTTTCAGGAAAATTTTATAGAAGATTCCCCCGACTCTGGCATGGTTCCTTTAGATAAAGATTCCATCATGTCATAACACATTTTGAAAGGAGATAACATTTATGGCAAACGAAACAATGAACCTGAACACCCCTATTTTAACCCTTGACTCCGATACTGTATTAGAAACTGCTCAATCAAAAGCGGATTTAATCTGGCATGACATCCAAAATGCCTATCGTACCCGGAAAATTCTCACCGGCATTCTGGGAGGTATTGAAAAGACCGAAGCCGGCAGCTTAATAGCAATTATTTACTATAAAGATTATCGGGCAGTCATCCCTATCTCGGAAATGATGATCAATCTGATCCAGGATGAAACTCATGATTACGGAGATCTCTCTCTTAGACAGAACAAAGTCCTTAATAATATGCTTGGTTGTGAAATCGACTTTGTAGTCAAAGGACTGGATACCAAATCCAGAAGCATCGTTGCCAGCCGGAAAGATGCTATGCTGAAGAAACGTCAGATTTTCTATTTTGATCAGGACTCTTCCGGACAGACTAAAATCCACGAAGACCGTATTGTGCAGGCCAGAGTCATTGCCGTTGCTGAAAAAGTAGTCCGGGCAGAAATCTTTGGTGTAGAAACTTCCATCCTTGCAAGAGATCTGTCTTTTGACTGGCTGGGTGATGCCAGGGAACGATTCCAAGTAGGGGAACATATTCTGGTCCGGATCTTAACTATCCAGGGAGATTCCCCAGAAACGCTCTCCATCCATGCAGATGTAAAAAGCGTGGAAGGCAACACCAGCAAAGAAAATCTGAAAAATTGTCGGGTACAGGGAAAATATGCCGGAACGGTGGAAGACATCCACAAAGGAACTGTTTTCGTCCGGCTGGAACTGGGCGTCAACGCCATTGCTCACAGTTGCTACGACAGCCGCACCGTTGGGAAAAAAGATAAAGTGTCCTTTGTTGTGACACATATTGACGAAGATCGAAATGTTGCAGTGGGAATCATCACTCGGATTATTAAGCAATACATATAGCATTCATAATGCACTGGGGAATAAGAGAAATCCCCCAGTCTTTAATTTAATGCCTTCATCAGAGTTACATTTGAACCAACATACAATTATGCATTCAAAGTTATTATTTCATCACACATAGATAGTAATCGCCAAGTATTAATGCGGTTAGATACAAAATTACTCCATCCCTTTGTGAGTTGGAGTAATTCACTATAATTCACATGCGATTTTTGATAGATTGGAGTTTTTGGCTCCAGGGTGCAAGCTCTGCGAGCTGATCATCGGTCATTTCTTTCGTTGGCCGATGGTCCAGCAGAAATTTCAGATATCCGTAAACATTCAGGTCATGCGCCTTTGCCATCTCAACCATTGTATAAACTACAGCACTGGCATTGGCTCCAGAGACAGAATCACTGAACAGCCAGTTCTTCCGACCGACTGCAAATGGACGGATCGCGTTCTCGCTGAGATTGTTTGTGAAGCTGCAGCGACCATCCTCCAGATAGGTCTCCGCTGTTTCCCGCCGGTTAAGGACATAATTCACCGCTTTATCCATGCGGGTATTCCGGACTGGCTTTTGATGTTCAAGCCACAACCAAAAAGCCTCCAGAACAGGTTTTTCCTTCTCGAGACGCAGCTGCTTACGCTTTTCATAATCACCGGGATATTTTTTGTTAATGGAATCCTCTATGGCAAACAGGCGGTTACAGTACTGGACTCCCTGCACTGCAGGCTGGCTGTAATCATACTGTTTCCCTTTGGGAACGGCGTCGATAAAGTACCGGCGGATGTGCGCCCAGCAGGAACATCGTTTGATATCCGACAGGCTGTTGTAACCCTGATAACCATCCGTTTCCAGATACCCGTGATAGCCTTCCAGGAACTCCTTTGCATGGCTGCCGCTCCTGGTTGGAGAATAACCATATAAGATAATGGCCGGGAGGCCGTCTTCGCCGCTGCGGAACAGCCACATGAAGGATTGTGTCTGTGCCCGGCGTTCTTCTTCTTTCAGTACCTGGACTCTGGTCTCATCTGCCATTGCAAAGCTGCGCTTCAGCAGTTCCCGGTGGAAGTAATCATACATTGGCTGTAAGTAATTCCTGGAGCAATGGATAATCCAGTTTGCAAGTGTCGTCCTGCTGATCTGGGCACCATACTGTTTCCAGTCTTTCTCCTGACGGTAAAGGGGAAGTCCATTGGCGTACTTCTGATACATCGTCCATGCAACGGTGGATGCGGTCGCTGGGCCTTTTCCTACCAGGGCCTGCGGAACCTGAGACTTTACGATCACAGGTTTTTCCGTGTCTCCCAATCCTTCCTTACAAGACGGACATCCATAACTCTGGCTGTAGTATTCGATCACTTTGCATGTGGCCGGGATGAATTCCAGCTCACGGCGGACATACTCTTCGCCGATCAGAACCATCTGCGTACCGCAGACCGGGCAGACCTGATCTTCTTCTGGAAGAGGGATGACTACTTTTTCAACCTTCAGGCCTTTAAAAAGATCCTCATGGGTTGCTTTCTTCTTGCGGGTATGCTCCCGGATCACGGTCTCTTCTTCCAACAGGGAAAGATCCTGTTCCACTTCCGCTTCATCAAAAAGGTGCTGCTGTCCTGGAATGTCATCGGTTCTTCTTTCGCTGGAGGAACCGAAAAGCTTTTTGGTAAGATAGTCCACCTGTTCCTGAAGGGCTTTTTCGTGGCTGGTTTTTTCGTCAATAACAAGACGGAGAGATCTGATCAGTTCCGTCTGCTCAGAGATCATTGTTTTCAGTTGTGTTATGGTGTCCTTCAGCTCTAAGAGCTGGATGTCTTTTGCACTGGAAGCCATCGTTCTCTCCTTGGATTTGATACCTTTATTATACCAGAAATACAGTTATTCCTAAAGGAAAATAAGGGCTGAAAAACGCTGAATTTATAAGGAAATCAGCCATTTTTCTGTGCAGGATTTTTACCGGAATCCAGATGTTTTTTACTCTGCTTTGAGTGCTTTGGGCTGGTCGATATCAATTCCTGACATCAGCCAGTCAAACTCCCGCCAGGAAAGATTCCGGACTTCTGACTGCTTCCTGGGCCATTGATATCCACCCCGGACAGATAACCGTTTATAGATCAGGACAAAGCCATCCGGTTCACGGAACAGAGCTTTGATCCTGTCCCGTCTTCTTCCACAGAACAGGAAGAGCGCACTGGATGTCGGATCCATCTTAAGCTGGTCTTCGATAATGGCACAGAGACCATCGATGGATTTGCGCATGTCCGTATAGCCGCAGACAATGTAGATCTTTTCAAGGCCGGAGATATCACCTAACATGAGGTCTCCCGGATCAGGCGGAATGTCTTGGTGAGCAGGACAGGATCGGCATCATTGCTGATGCGGATTGTCACATCATTCATGGACACTTCAATCGTATGTGAATTGTCAAGGTTCGTTTGGTGCATCTGCGATACTGTATGCTGTTCCGGAAGGTGATCCGAAACAATATCAATGGGAACCACGTCCTGCTTTGAACGCGGGATCTCACAATGACCATAATTCGGTGCTGGGATCTGATCCGCTGCTGCTTTCCTGCAGCGGCTGACCCAGTTATAAAAAGTGCTTACTGCGATGTCGTTTTCACGGCACCAGTCAGCATCTGTCATGCCGCTTTGGCGGCATTCATTGATAAGCCTGATCTGTTCCGCCATCGGAACACGGGCTTTGCGTGTAGCTGTCATAACCTATCCTCCGTAATTGTAGTGAAATAGTCTAACTATCTTTCATTTACAATTATAGAGGAATCCAGGAGATTAGAAAATCCGCAGGAATATTTGGCGCTTACTATATAAGTCAGATATGCGTATGGTTTCAGATGGTTCAGAAGTGCCGTTTCTGTAATGCTGTAAACAAGGGCACTGGCATCTGCTCCCCGTACACTTTTGGCAAACAGCCAGTTGCGGCGTCCTACTGCAAAGTTTTTCAATGCACGTTCTGCACTGTTGTTGTCTATGCTGAGATGTCCATCTTCCAGATACCGTCTCAGATATACTTCCTGATTAAGCGTATACAAAATGGCATCACCAATAAGGGAAGACCTGTCTACAGAATCTTCCATCGTATGCAGCCATTCAAACATGGCATCCATAACCGGACGGGACTGTTTCTGGCGCTCCTCATATTTTTCTTCCGGTGTTTTGTCATGGAGCATCTCCTCAATCTTATAGAGAATCCCGATCCTTGACATTGCCTGATATGCAACTGTCTCTTTCAGCTGTTCTTTTGTGAAGTCTTTTTTCAATGCTGTGAGGGCTGCATCAAAGCGCCGTCTTGCATGGGTAAGGCATCCGCTTATTATGATACCTTCTCCTAAACTGTGATAAGCCTGATATCCATCACAGGTCAGATACCCATGAAACCTGTTCCCTAAAAAGTTTACAGGATGATATCCCGCACGGGTCCTTTCATAATCGAAGAGTACCATCTGCGGGGAGCCACTGAACTCATCCGTGAGGTATACCCACATCCAGTTCTGGGTCGTACCTTTCTGCTCTGGTTCTCCAAGTACCTGGATACGGCTTTCATCACAATGGATATATCTGCTTTCCAGAAGTTCTTCTTTCATCAGCTGATACAGTGGTTTCAGGTATCTGTCTGCACAGTTTATGATCCAGTTTGCCATAGTCTTTGTGGAAAGATCAAGATCATATCTGGCAAACTCTCTTTCCTGGCGTGCCAGAGGCATCCCATTTACATATTTAGCGTTCATGATACCGGCGACAAGGGAAGGCGTAGCGATACTTCCACGGATCAGGGAAGGTTCTTTTTCCGGACGTTTCATGGCCCCGCATTTCGGACAGCTGTATACATAAGTGATCTCTTCTTCAACCTCAAACTTTGCAGGTACAAAACGCAGGCGTTTTACGGTTTCCTTTGTTACTACGCTGTATTTTTTTCCGCATTCCGGGCAGTAACGGGCTTCCCCTTCCAGTTTATAGGTCCTGGTCTCAACAGTCTCAAAATTGGAAAGATCTTCTTCCTTCTTTCCTTTTCTCTTTTTACGTTTATAAGAGGATGGCCGGATCTCTTCAAACAGCTCTTCTGTTTCCGCATCCGCACTGGCTTCTGCCTCATTGAACAGGTTCATCTGTTCATAGCCTTCGGCATACTTTTCGCTGGATGCACCAAACTGTTTCCTCTGTGCAAGGGTAAGACGGTCAGAGAGCATGGCATTTAAGAATTCGAGTTCCTTCTGTTTATCCTTCAGCAGCTGGATCTCCGTATCCTTCTTCTTTGTCTGTTCCTGTACGATCTTCATCAATGAGATCAGATCTTCACGGCTCATGTTATTCAGCTGTTTATCTGTAAAGATCGGTTCCATGTCCTGTCCTCCCGGCTTTTATCATTATCAAAAGTATACCATGATCCCAGCTGTTTTCCTATGGAAAACTGCGTTTCCGGATATAGGAAATATGCAGGAAGATGTCGTATTTTTCATGATTTTTACGGGATTGACAGCTCCGCTGTCGTATGCTTACAGAATGATCTTTGGATGGTGTTCCTCAAATGCACCTCTGGGATTTAAGGATAGTCCGTCACACAGCCAGTGGATCTCTTTCAGAGTCACCTGGCGGAGTTCGTCCGGAGTATCCGGCCAGTGGAAGGCATTACGGTCGAGCCGTTTCATCAGGATCCAGAATCCGGATCCGTCCCATTGGAGGATCTTTATAGAAGTACGCCGACGGTTGCAGAACGCAAACATGCAGCGTGAGTATGGGTCGAGGTGAAATTTTAATTTGATGATGGCAGCCAGACCATTGTAACTTTTTCTCAGATCAGTGACTCCGCAGGCAAGATATACCGTTGTTCCTCCTGCCAGGTCAAGCATGGCACTGCAGGAATCCCAGTATGGATTCCATCAGTTCCGGTCTGCAGGAATCAGATATTTCAATACGGATACTGTCTGAGACAAAAATACGCACCGGTGCAGTTTCTTCAGAGAGAAGCTTTCTGGCAGCTTCCTGTTCAGATGGCAGTCTGGCAAAGACCAGATCCTGTTCAGGTTCAGATGCCGGATCTTCTTTAGCAAGTCTGCGGGTCCAGTATCCCATCGTAGATAAAGGGATATCGTTTTCTGCACACCATTGTTTACACGTTTGTCCACTGGTTTTGTATTGCTGGATACGGTCAGCCCAGAGTTTTGCTTTTTCTTCTTTGTTCATAGTGTATAGAATACCTCCTGAGTTTTAAGGAGATTGTAGCAGAATAAAAAATGAAAAAACAGATACGGATGATTACTTACTTACCTTTAAATGTCATGAATCCGGCCTCAGTATTGCTAAATTTAAATGGTTTCTTCGAATACTCGATTCCTCTGTAATCAAAAGCTCTGGCATAGTGCGTTTCACTTCCGACATCAATTCCGAGTACCAAAGTTTTTTCTGTAATAGCTTCAATTTTTGCATTCTGTGTGTTAGACTTCATTATAGATACCTCTTTGT
>ERZ1026961.927-NODE-927-length-14633-cov-7.305666_pt1 | contig 14633 bp, 27 predicted proteins | sample MGYA00519298_ERZ1026961 | MGnify/ENA primary metagenome ERZ1026961 (study PRJEB26926, sample SAMN06164515) | human gut metagenome | biome: ENVO:00009003; feature: ENVO:2100002; material: ENVO:00002003 | host: Homo sapiens | place: USA | collected 2012 ...
GCTCGCAGATACATCCAATGCAGCTCATGTCCTACCTCCGCTAAATTCTAAGTTACATACTCAATTTCTCACCATATTCAGGTACTCTTTGCATCTTTGATACACTTTCGGATCGAACTCTTTCCGCTCGTGCTCGTACGCACTGTATTCCGCAGGATCGCATCCGGCAATCTGTGCCATCTTAAACATGGACACTTTCGCATCTCTTCTGAGTGCTGCAATGTAGCCTGCATACATCCCTTTGTCTCCGTTGGCTGACTGTATTCTTTCCATTTCCTGAATATCTTTCGATGCAGATGCTTCCATTATTTGCTTTATATCACATTCTTCGTTGTGGCAACCATAAAGGCAACCGTGTATGTCATTCCTGCCATCAAAAAAGCCTACCACATATTTTGTAGGTTCCTCACAGTCATTACATTTTGCATTTATAGCCATAATTTTCACCACCTTTTAACTTGCCGAACTACCGAATTTTCCTCGGTAGTTCAATTTTCCCAACTAGTAACTTGCTTTTGAGTTCCCAAGCAACAACTCAAATATCAATTTCACTTTTTAGTTCCTGATTTCACTCCCTTGCTCAATATTTAAGTTTTTGAACATTTCACACATCACATCAACCACGATGCTGTTACCAAACTGCTTGTAAAGTTGTGTGTTGCTGTTGACCGCTGCCATCTTGGAGATATCTTCATCAGATACTCCCATCAGACGTCCGCATTCTCTCGGTGTCAGCTTTCTGATACGGTACTGTGTTGCAATGTGGCTATTTGCATACCCATGTGTGCCGGCTACAAAATTAGCTGCTATACCATTATCAGAGATTACAGTACCGCACTGCGAACCATCGTTAGAAATCTGACCAACTTTTTCAATCCGTACAATCTCTTGATTTTGTGCGGTTAGTGTGGGACACGTATTGCCGTTATCTTGCACTCTCCCTCTTCTTGTTTGACTTTCCGGGTAACTTGCATCGAAGCATCCACCAACTTCACATTCGATAGAACCGCTTTTCGTAGCCTGTTTAATCAGGACCATATTATCTTTCTGCACCGTGGTAAGTGAATTGCACATTCCTTGTGCATTCGGCTCTAATCTCTGTTCTGTCGGACTTCCAGCTGTTCTGTCTGATGGGTTATCAGGATTTCTGCCACACATGGCAACTATCTGACTTTCAAGAATTTTCGGCTCTTGATTGCCACCTTGCATTGTACTCAATGTCGGACTACACCCCATCACATCATAAATTCTGTTGGTACTCTCAAATTTTGCTTCAAGAGAGCCTAAAACATTTACATCTGCCATAACTACTCCTAAATCATGCTGTTCAGCTTTTACACACCTTGCAATCGGATACACACCTCTCTGAAAATCTGCTGTTACTCCGGTGTATATACTGCCTATTGCTTCCATTCAATCACTCCGTTACTTCCGTAATTATCAAACCCTTTGTAATCCCTTGCTCTCAATGTTGTTGCAATATCAATTTTTTTATCTAATGTTGCTCCTTGGTCTTTCAACAACACAGTTTCCATCCGACCGCAAGTTTGATATTCAGCAGTCGTATCTTGCCTTGATACAGTTTGCAACTTCTCTTGATTGCGGTTTATATATTGTTCCGTCAATGCAAGTCTGCTCTGCTCTGCTCTGCTCTGCTCTGCTCTGCTCTGCTCTGCTCTGCTCTCAGGATTGTGCTGTGGCAGTGTTCCGTTGTCAATAAGCTGTTTTATTAGCTTTTCAGCCTTTTCATTGTTGATGTAATACTTCTCGTCAACATCATCTTCAAGGTAATCTTTCAACTTCTTTTTCAATGGTATCGGCTGTGGGAAATGGTAGTTATATTCTCCCAAAAATGAAAACATGAAGCATCTTTCACGGTTCTGTGCCACTCCGTAGTTCTTTGCGTTTAAGTCCTGCCAGTAACTTACATATCCAAGACTTGTCAGAAAATCGATCCATTTTTGAAAATCTCCCATGTTTGCGTTGGCATGGACTTGCGGAACGTTCTCCATGAACAGAATCTGCGGTAACTCATTGCCACCATCTCTTATTTCTTTCAAAATACGTTCTACTTCCCACAACATTCCTGATCTCGTACCAGATCCTTTGCTCATTCCTGCCATTTTCCCTGCCACGGAAAGATCCTGACAAGGAAATGAATATGTTAAGATGTATGTGAATTTTTCTGTATCAACCACCTTTAAATCACTGCCTGATGTTGCCATTATATTCACAATGTTCTTTGTTGATTTGATGTTGTTGTATGTTTTTCTAAGCCACTTCTCTGGCTTTTTTCCAATCTGCTTCAATGTCATTGGATTCTTGCCATCATTTGATATTCCATACTTAAACAAAATATCAATCAGTTGTTTTTGTGATATGCCTTCACTATAATCTATTTTATCTTCCCCAAAATGTATGGCTTTGTATGATGCAAATGACTGCACACACCATTCACAAATTAGGTATTTTTCAAATTTTGCACCGATTCTTTCCAGTGCCATTGCCTGCGAACCATATCCGGCAAACAGTTCTATCAGCCTTATAGGCTTTGTAATCCGTATCGGTTCACGTATCATGTCAAAAATGCTCATCTGAATCATGGCATCACCCCCGGCATAAAATCAGATAATCGCATTTGTGCCATTTCTGCATCTAATCTCTTTTTGGACAAATCATAATAATGCTTGTCCAGTTCAAAGCCAACATATGGATGGTTGGTTCTGTAGCAGGCTATCAAGCTGCTGGCACTGCCCACATGAGTGTCCAATATAATGTCTCCGGGCTTTGCATAGCGGTTTAGGAGCCATTCATATAGTGCTACCGGCTTTTGTGTAGGGTGGATACGCTTTTCATTTAATGCCTTATTCCCCTGTTGAATAGTTCCTTCAGTAATGGACTTTCCCTGAAACATTCCGTTCCACATATAACTGAACAATCTTACAGAATCATGCATACTGCAGTAAGCGATCTCGCAGTCTGAAAAATCACTGTTACCATTGCACTTGTCCCATACAATTCTTCCTGGACTGAATGGATATTCAAAATAATTACATCCCCAAATTATCTGCTCTTTTGACACCCTAAACAATTCTTTGAAATAATCTTCATCCGGCACCTGCCAACATTCTGACTTTTCGTATATCCTCTGTACACCTATTGGAGATATCTTTTTACCATAGAATCCTCTTCGTTCAGGTCCTGAGAAATACGGTGGATCCACAATCGCAATGTCAAAGTAATCATCCGGGAACTCTTTCATCCCATCCATGCAATCCATGTTGTAATATCCAAAATCCATTACGGCTCCTTTCTCTTATTTCTGTGCTAAATAGCACATGATTAAACAATCTCTTAATACCTTATGTTCATGTTTCCATGTTCGTTAATCCAATCAATAGCTTCCCGGTATGTAACTCCATTGTTTTCGATAACATCCAACAGTTTATACATTCCCGGATGAGTTTCCTTTAGCCGTTCAAAGCGTCCTTCTCCCGGCTTTTCAAGATGACACCCGAAACCACACAACACGCATCCGGTTCTACTGCATCCAGTAGTCTTAAGCGGTCTGTTTCCGGTGTCAAACAATCCATAATCAGCAGATAACTCAGACAAGTCCATTTGACCATTAGCGCTTCCCTCTGCATCATAATCAATAACCACATCACCGTATACGGAGCATATAGGAAGATTGTTGATTTTGATATATAAAAGCACATCTTGTTCTGTCCAAAAAGACATGGGATTACTTGTTGGTATTTTTAAATTGAATCCATTGCAACCGTTTTGTAGCCATTTCTGCGTACGTAATTTGCTTTCGCTCGCCATAGTGGCTGTTATAGGATTTCTTCCAGTTTTTCTATGGTATTCGTGCAATGGTTTTTTCTTCATTACGGTGCAACATTTGTTTGAAATATCAAATGGAGATTCAAGCATAAATTTGTATTTTTCTTGCGAAAAACTGCTTTTTTCTTCTCTAGTGGGATTCTCCTTTATCGGATTTTCTTTGTCGGTTGTAAGCATCCCTATCATTATTGCAAGCCTTCGATTGCTTCCTCCTGCTTTCGACTTCATCCGGCTGTTTAGTAAATTCGCCAGTTTCTCTGATTCAATGATGCTTTTTATCGTACCCCCTCTAATTGCTTTTAGGTGTTCTTCCAAAATTAATCCAGTGTTAGAGGGGGCATCCGAAAATTTACTGTATTTTCCTGTCCCTGTGATTTTTTCGTAGAAATATTTATAATGCGGTTGCTGTCTGTCTGTCTGTCTGTCTGTCTGTCTGTCTGTCTGTCTGTCAAATTCTATTTGATCGATAATCTCTGTCAAGTATTTTTTTGCACCATACACACTTTCAGATACTTCTTTGCTAATCAGAGGAAATCCATATTTTTTGCAAACTTCACTGAAAGATATTTTAGGTTTTAAAATCACAATATTATCAAAAGTCATGGCAAATTGCTTTAATTCTGGATATTGCGTTGGGACATCTGCAAAAACAAAGGGAATATTTTTGTATCCGCAGACTTTTCTAATTATATGTCCTAAAACAGTACTATCTTTTCCTGCACTAAAAGAGAGATATACACCGTCTTCACCATACTTGTCTACAAACTGGTCGATTCTATACTTTGTCATACGTATCTTTGCAGACAACGGCATGGCTTGCATTTGGTATAAATCAGATAATGTATGCTTATTTCCCATGTTCTCATTCCTTTCTTACAATCGTTTCTGCCTGCTCCTTGTACTGTTTGCCCGCCATCTGCACCAGATAGTGCTGTAAGGCTTCTGCAACGCTGATTCTGTGCTTGATGCAATATCTGTCAACGTACCGCTTAAAGTCCTCATTCTGCTCGTACAGGGCGGTGTAATCAATGTTCTGCATCTGTTCCACCTTTTTCTTCTTTCTTCATAGTTAGCACATATGGTATTCCCGGAAAACGTATCTGATACTCTCCATCAGGGCAGTTCTGTTCATGCTTGTGCATAAACCACTCGAAAACAGCCTTGATTGCCATTTTGGTAACGTCTTCCTTTTTTCCTACCCATTTATCATTTTTCAGATTGCCATAGTAAATAGTATCTGTGATAGGGCTGACACCCATTGCCTTAGCCATCTAATCCGCCTCCCCGTAGCGGAACCTTTTTATAAAATCATCCGCATCAATCAATCGCATCGTTTATCCTCCTCCGGTTTCTTGCATCTTTCAAATTCGATAACCCACACCCACGGATTAGCGCCCCAACCGTAGCGGTCAATGTCGGATTTATTGATGGTTGAATCCCAAAGGTCATGAAACATCCCTTTTACAAAATCTTCTCCAACGTGTTTTAAAGGTTCTTCTTCAATTCCTTCTTTCACACACCCTTTTCCGTCAATATTCTGCAACCGCTCCACTTTTACATCCGTAACTTTCAGCCAGATACGAGCGGCTTCTTTCGGCATGTGGATGGACGGGTGCCACTTTGCATCTCCATATATTTCATCTGTTGCCCGATACATGTAACAACCACAAGTTTTATACAAAACGCTTTTCTTTGGTTCTTTGGGGCAATTTCCTCTTTCGTCTCCCTCACATTTCCAACATTCAAAACGTTCCCATGTTTCCCGGACATACAGGATGTCGCCCGGACAGATAGGACAGGTTCTTTCTGCTATGCTTAACTGCTCCGTATGTTTCTTATCTGCAAAGTTATGTACTGCATAAGTTCTCTTGTCGGCATTGTAAAATTCCATATCCGGTACGGTATACTCATTTGCATCTTTGCATATCCGCCGGGTGCAAGTCTTTCTTCCGTCCAGAATTGCCCGAACCATTTCTGTATTGAATAAAATCGGTTTAATTGTCATCTGTTCCACCTGCCTTTACAATCTCGATTGCTTTGTTTATGCACTCTTCTATGCATTTTTCATATGGAGTGTTTTTATAGTAGCACATCTCTTCATTTCCATAGTCCTCCAACTGCTCTACAATCTTGTTCTGGTCGTAGATCTTACTTTCTGTAAATGCCTTTTCCATCATCACTGCGGTTTCCAACTCAAAGTTACCGCAGCAGGTACCCATATCCGCAATACATCGTTGGAAGAAATCTACAAATCGGTCTGCGTTATAGTCCACTTCAAATGCCTCTGGAATATCAATCAGTATTTTCATCGTTCGCCCTCATGTTCCATGCTTCAATCAGCTTTTCTTCATTGTAATCTTCTTTCAACATCATCATTCTTCCACAATTCATGCATTGTACGTAAAATTCGCATAAGATAGCACTTTTTTTCTTACATGATGGACACGGCTTAAGTTCTTCGCTCATTCTTCACACCCCTTTTCTTCCAACGCATTGTATAAGCGCAAGTATATTTCAAAATCATTCGGGTTCATTTTGTCCGAAAGAAAATCCAAAAAATCCTTATTTTTTAGGCATTCCTCCACCGTGCCTATCTTGCGGTACTTCTGTACCTCTTCCAGTGCCTTGATTGCCATCTCGTAACCTTGGATTTCGTTTTTTCTCTCGTAATTCTGTATACACATTTTGGCTAAATCAATAGATGTCTCAAGTTCTTTGATTGCTTCATTCTCCGTCATATCCACTCCTCCTTAACTCCATTTAAAATCCTCACAAGGTCTCATTCTCCGCTGATTCTTACCCCTTTTATTGCATATTCCCCAACCACCGTAATGACAATCTTCGCAGGTAATCGGATATTGATTTAAATTTTCCTCAATACATTTCTTGCACTGGTAAGAATTTTGATTATACACATACCGACAATTACGATTCTTGCGTTTGCATGTCTCCATATTTCTCCTCCAACAGTTCCGGATTGTCAAATACGTTTCCGACAACCTCATAAATACAATCACTGCTTATACGTGGCTTCGATAATCCGTACTCATTACTTGTCCGATAAAATTCAGCATAATTTTCATCCCAAAGTACAGTGCCAGTGCAATAATTTTCTGGATGTGCTCCATCATTGTAATGTTTAACAATATCATTCTCCCAAATCAGCTTGCCGTTCTTGTCCTTAAGTCCGGTACACTGGCAGATAGTGTTCGGGTCTATCTCGTAGAAATTTATACCAGTAACATTCCAATCATCGCAAGCAGTTCCATTGTATTTTTCAATAACAATTCCGCCAATAAATACTCTTCCATTTTCAAATCCATCATCAAACAAGTAACCATGTACCCATTCTCCATTATCAATCCGCTTTCCACGGAATAAATATCTATCTTGCATCCTCATTCCTCGCTTTCTGCCCTGAGCCATTCATTCATCTCGTAGGTTCCCGATATGCTCTGGTCGTGATAACCGTATGTTTCTACTGTCACTAAAAAATCTGCCAGCTCATCGTCAGTCATGCTCCTGATCCGGTCTGCGTTGGTCATAGGGGAGTAGTGCTCGCAATCTCTTTCTATGTCCTCATGCGGACAGTCGTTGATTTTCTCGCACCATGAGTACGCATCAAACCCGTTATCCTTTGTTTCTAAATTCTTGCAGTTATTACATTTCACCATCTTCCACCTACTTTTCTTGCAAAAATCTCTTGATGACATCAATATCTCTGTCCAGCACGCTTAAATGCTCTTTGTTCATTTTTTGATAGACAATCAAGGGATTCTTTCTTCCTGCCTTTTTCGCTCTTAATACTTCCCATATACCTTTCGGTTCTTCAATCGTCCATCCGGTTTTGATAAGCCATTTGCGAAAAGCATCCAATTTGTTGCTATGCAGTGTGTTCCTATTTGCCATTCTCTTCTCACTTTCCAGGTACGGCTCCGGCAGTGGCATCCAAGCTACAATGTCAATGTCCTTGTCTACCAAATCAACGTCATATTCTCCGTATTCTTCGAGATAATCAGTGCAAACACTTGACCACCAGTACCATTTTTCGTTGTAATAAACCGCAGTACACGCAAACGGAACATCCTTTATTTCTGCGTAATACGGTTCCGGGTTTCTATTTATCCATGTTACATTAACTGGTACAAGTTCCTCCGGCAGTCTTTCGCTTACCGGAATCCACACCGGCTCATTCTGCAAGGCGGTGATTGCCATCTGTAATGCATCCTCACAGCAATGATCTACTCCAGTTTGTCCGTACAGAGGACATTCTTCGCAAACCTCTGAGTACCGTTCACTCTGAGCCTTTAAGCAGTAAATAGCTTCTTCTCTCTTCATTCCGCACCTTCCATTTCTGCCAGTTTGGCTTCAGCTTCCTCTTGTGTGAAGAATACCGTTTTACCAAAATCGCATTCTCTAAAATATGCTCCTATAAAATGATTTGTTACCTTAGAGTAAATTCTATATTGTTCTCCACTTTCATAAAATGATACACTAGAAACATAAGCTTCATAGACTTCGTCTTTCATGTTCTCATCATATTCAATATCATCAAACACATTAAATGGAGAAGTGACTACATAAACGGTATCTCCCACCTTGCACGTTAATCGCAGTAGTAATCCCTGTTCCTCGGCATCCTCATATGCTGCTAATTTTGCAATAGCCAGCCTACTCTGATGAGCACTCATTTCACATGGCTCAAATAGTCTTTCTTTATCCTTAAACCATACCATTTCTGAATCAGGTGCTTTTTGTGTCAGTCTCTCCATTCTTGCTCCTTTCCGCAATCCTCGGCTTGCTCTCCATCACATGGTAGCTGCAGTCATATGGCTTTGTGCGTCCGATTCTAATAGCATCAGCAACCGGATGTGTAGCCATGTAGAGTAAGTCACCGTTCTGAAAGTTTCCTGTTCCCTCTCTCATACAGCTACACTCCTTTTTCCGTATGTACTTGCGATTCTGTATACATTGCAAATTTCTCTGTAATATTTTTCCTGCGCATGGATATGAGCATCCACACGGTCAAGTTCCGTCTCACACCACTTTGCAAATTCTTCTGTGGACAATGGTGTCTCCAAATTTTCAAATTTTTCTCTGTTGTCAATCACAAAACACACCATGTCAACCGGAATGTGGTTCAAATCCGCAAGAATCTGAATCTGTTTATCCTTGTCCTCTGCTTTTTCATAATTCGCCAACAATTCATAACCTGTCATCTGCATCTATATCACCTCTTATCAAGTTTGATTTCTTTGTCGTAGCAATTTTTCTTTGGATTTCCCTCTACTGGGGAAACCATCTTTTTAGGGTCTGTAGTGTATGATCCGTTTAGTTTCACACCTATTTTGCTTTTTTCATCCACATAGCATGACGGCTTGTAACGATCCGGTGGAATGTAGTTGTGAATGCGCCAGTGCTTTACAAGCATAACACCACTATCGAAAGATAAAAGGAATCTATTGTCTATCAAGGATTTCAAATCATCTTCTGAAGCACCGCACATCCTTATGATTTTCCGTGGGTTGTTTACAAATCCGTCATCATCAGCGTTCATACAGATATGGAAATAAAGCATTTGAGCCGTAGCAGGAATATCCAAAAAAGCATCACTCTCAATTATTTTTGCGCTGAACATTCTTTTTTCTGCCATATAGAACTCCTTACTCAAAAATAGGCTTCTCAATATAGATCCCGGTATTTTCCACCAGTTCTCTCCATAAATCCATGAAATCCTTTCCGTTGCACTTGTCTCCAGCTTTGTCCATGTGGTCAGAAAACTTATCCTTGAAATTCGTCAGCTTCTTCTTACCGAATCCATCTTCCATAAGGATCACCATTCCATATAGGATGTACCTTGTGGACAACTCATTGATAAGATTGTTGCATCTGACCTGTTCCTGGATGCATTTCTGCGCTACAACCGACTTGTAATGCGGATAATCAGCTTCGGTAAATTCCTTGTACTCAATCGTCCAGTCTGCAAAATCGTTAAGCCTGCTCTGTAACTCCGTATAAGGCTCATTCTCGTACTTTTCGTTGTACTCTGTGAATTTACCGCAGAAGTCGGAAAGTTTCGTCTGTGAGTACTTGTAGTCTTTCCACAAGGTATAGCAGAAGAGTGTAAGTATTCCGGTGAATGGACTTCTCTCCGCAGACTGCTTCAAAAGTTCTGTCTGCCGCATGATTTTCAAAATATCCTGCGGATTGTCATATCGTTTTGGCATTTTATGTATCACCTCTTTTCAAGTTCTGGCTCTTTCCTTTTGCAATGAGTAGCACCGTATTCTGATTTTCCTACATATTCGTAGCAATCAACACATTTCCATCTACCACTTTGATACGGTTTGTGAGTACGTCCGTTGATTCGCTGATATACAAGATTCCTGCATCTAACAGTCTTGCAATCAGAATCTCATTCGCACGGACGATGGGGATAATCTGACTTTTCTGCATAAAAATACTCCTTTCCTAACCATTTTTTCTTCCCGGTATTGCGGTTTACAATTCTGTAATAGAATGCTGTTTCACGGTCAACTTCCCATTCTTTCGGACTGTAAAATATCTTTCCGATGCACCCTTTGACGGTAAACCGCTTTTTGGCACTCATACGGTGTCCTCCGCAAGTTTTCCTTGTCTCCACCATGTTACATCATCAAAGCCTTTAGCTGAAAAAGAAGTAGCACCATTAGTCCATGTAAATATTCCCTCATTTTTGAATCTTGCAAAATATCTAGGTTTCCAAGGGTCACTATCGGAATCTCTTACGTACACTTTCGTGTCCACAGGCACTTTCGACCAGTCAACAGGTGGTTCAACATATTCCTGCTCTGCCCATTCTTTGAACCTTTCCCTGCATCTGCTTTTATCACTCCATGCGCAATCGGAACAAAGTATTACATTGCAATCACATAACTTTCCTTCTTTGTCCACAGCTATCTCTATACTATCAAGTGCCATGTCAATAATCTGTTCCGCATACTTCTCTCTGTTCGTCATTTTCCATTCATCCTTTCCAGTTCTGCGCTCCTGGTTAATATCCAGTCTGCGTAATCACTTAATTCTGTCTTTGTAGCTGCGTTCTTCTCTCCGTGGTAAACCATGAGGACAATTCCTACATCACAGTACTTTTCAAACAATTCCGACAAGTAGTCGGCTCCCACATGGATATTACCGTCCACGGAGTAAATATCCGTCACTCCCAAACGTTCCATGCGGTCTTTATGCCATCTGTCAGAAATCTGCATCAGACCTTTGCAACCGCCACTTTCCACATCCGGTCTGCCGGAAGATTCTTTCTCGATCATTGCCATGAGCATTTCCGGGCAGATGCCGTATTCCTCACCGTACTTTACACACGATTCCTGCGCTTCCTCGGAGATAAAACTGCCGGATGGCTGTGCTGTGGAAGTAAATGTGATGGAGAGTGCTATTATAATAGGAAGAAACAGTTTTATTGTTGTTCTCATATCACTGCTTACCTTTCTGTTAAAATTCTTCCATCTTGGAAGACATACAGACTTTTTACTTTAAAAAATTCTGATTCTTCTAATTCCAAATCATTACAGTATACATAGTGTGCTCCGGTTTTTTCATCGTTTTCTCCAAAAACATCATCTGTATAATACAAAACCATTGAAGAAAATTCTTTTATGTCATTTTCCGTAACAGGTCTGAGAAGAAGCTTTGATTCTTCCTCTTCATTTGCATGGTCAATGATTGCAATGTGTTGTCCATCTAAACAATCATCCCTTAAGTAAACAGCAACATTTCGTTCATTGCTTTCAAACCATACAACGACTTCTGCATCATCAGCGTTGGAATTTACATCCGAAACAGTAAGCCCTACCAAATCCCTTAAATCACTACCATGAAGTACTTTGTTGCCATATTTAAGTCCTCTATCATAATTTGCTTTTCTTACATTTTTACAGATTCCGCTATTCACTGAAATATCTCCTTTCATTTAAGCACTTCGCTGTGCTTCTATTTTTCTTCTGATTGCATCAACACCTTTTTGATAAACAAGTGTTTTTATAGATATATGCTCCTCTCCATTCTTGGTGTATTTCTGCTCTATTACACGAAACCATCCGCAATCAATGTATTTCTGATATGGCACATTCCATCTATCCAGGATTGCATTATCACGAAGAAATTCAAATAGGTTGTTACGTCCGAGTCCTTTGATTCCCAATACCTTTGAAACCTCATTCATGGAAATTGCAGTCTTACTGTCTGCAACTGCATCAAAGAAATCTGCTTTCGGTCGCATTTCTTCGATTTGCTTATCTTTCTGCGAAATAATGTTCTGTGCTACGATAAGTGCATTCGCTACAATCTGCTCCGGTGTCAAATTTTCTTGGTTTGCTATGTACCCACCATTCTTTCTGATGGACGGGATCACTTCATCCACAACCCACGATTCAAATTTCTCCGCTGATGGCAACTTCGATCTCATAATAAGGCGGTAAACGTCACCCTCATTTATGTATGACAACTCTTGTTTACCACCAGATGTAGGGGTGTCACGTTTCGTTACTCCCTTACAGTGGTCTATGACTGCCTTTCTGGGGTTTGCATATCCAAGTGCTGTTGCAACATCAGAAGCCACAAAGTAAGGCTTACCGTTGATTTCTGCTGTTCTGATTGTTCCAAATTCTTCATTATTAAAAATTTGTAATTCGTTCATTGTTCTCCTTTCTGTGGTATAATGTTCTAAAAAACTGGAGGTTTCATATGCTTCTCAAAATCGAAAGAAAAGTACTTAGGAAAACTGTAAAATCTTCTGAATGTTCCATTTCATTGTCTGAAATAGGGAATTACAATGGTGAAGATGTTTACCAAGCATTTTTTTGTTAATTCCATTTACTTGTTCACTGTACTTTGGAGATTTTCCGCTTGCTGATATGGTGTCTTTCGGTTGTTGGATTCCTTTGTATGTTCTACTCAACACATAGCTTTCTATGATTTCTTTAGCCGTATATACATTGACTGCTTCTCCAAGGCTCAAACAAGGATTTCCTATTTTTTCACAGTTATAAGGTCTATATTTTACAACTTTAATAACCTCATACAGATTTCTTGCAACCGTTTCTAGGGCATCTGCCCCCATTCCATAAACAAGGAAATTATCTTGCAAAATATAACTGTTGTCGTTCTCGGTAATCTCTGTATCCGGGTAAACTGCACCAATATCATTTTCTGATTGTCTTATCTGAACTTTTGTAACTTTTTGGCAGACAAAATCTTCATATTTAACTGATTTGTATTTTCCACCAGTAACCTTTTCTTTTTCAGAACCTTTTCTAGGGTATAATCCTTTCTGTGGATATAATCCTTTCTGTGGATATAAACCGGATATTATTTCTTTAAGGAAAACATATTCAAATTTTCCATCATGGTTAATGTGGCCAAAACATCCGTTTATTGAGCAGATTGCTTCCATGACCGTCTGACCAGAAAGTTCGCTTGGTTTGATTGTTTCTTCCACTTCCATGCTGTCATTAGGTAATGTGGTTGCTACTTGCTCAACACCAAAATATGAAAAAAAACTGTCTCTGAACTGCTTTAAAGTCAGAGGAAACTTCAATCCGTTATACCAGGAAGATACTTCTGATTCTCCAATATCGTATATAACGTCATATGCCGTCACATTCCTGTAACGCTTATCATCTGTTGGTTTATCGGAAATGACACGGTATTTGCCGAAAATAAACGGTGCGTCAACATGTCCATTAATCACAGCAGAAACATTTATCTGTTTCCCAATCATGCTTGTGAACACGTTGGAAATTTTGAATTTTAACTGTGATGCATTGCACTGTCCAAATGTAAGGTAATCATCATCACATAGTATTTCTTTTAATTCAAACTGTTCAAAATGGATTTCGCTGTTGGTGATTTTTACAGACTTATCATCTGTTTCAATCGTGATTTCCTTTTTGGATGCGCTTTTATCAAACAAATCCGCATAGGTATAGTTACTCATTCGCTACACCTCCGACAAATGAAAACTCTATCTGATTGTATTTAATCTCTCCGTCATAAGTTCCGTAGATTGTAGGCTTTATATCAGCCATATATCCATATTGTGTGACATATTGACCTAAAAATGGAATGTATGCCGTGATATTGCACCCCTGTTCCGTTGCATCAATAAAGTTTCTTCGTATCCCGGACAGTAACTCTTGCAAATCGTCATCCGTCAGCATCGCAGGCGTTGAAAAATCAACACTTAATGCTTTTAGCTCCACAGCATTTCTATGTACGTATCCATTTGCATCAGTCCACGGGTCTACATCTTGCATATTTACAGCTGGCTGATAACTTTCAGCGGCTATAAATCTTGACTGGTCAATAACGTAATCTCCAATTTTTAAAAGCCATCCTTGATATGCTGACATATCGTCATATACATAGTCAATCAGGTTGCTTTCTCTTACACCATGATTCAGCAACTGGCGTAATCTTTCAGACTGGTTGATTTTTTCCTTAATCAGCAGCTTTTCTATGCTTACTTTTTCAAATCCGGGTCTTACACCAATAGCAGCCTCGGTATCAAATGCGTGTACCATTGCTGCGGTAGGAAGATCCATTCCCTCGGAAAGTCTTTCGTACTCTGCTTCAAGGTTCTCGGTCTTGATATCAGGGAAAAGACGGTCACCTACATAATTTCTTGCGATAGAATAGTTTTGGGAAAAATCCAATCTATCCTTGTCTGTAATCATAGATAATACACCTGTCTCTTATACACATCTCCGAGCCCACGAGACTAGGCATGATCT